>Ga0187827_10003534_pt1 | contig 20114 bp, 10 predicted proteins | sample ETNtaG_39_FD_167969 | JGI IMG/M metagenome (GOLD analysis project Ga0187827, IMG submission 167969) | Marine microbial and viral communities from oxygen minimum zone, Eastern Pacific Ocean - ETNP2014_SV_150_PacBio MetaG (Illumina Assembly) | ecosystem: Environmental > Aquatic > Marine > Hypoxic... | reverse complement strand
GCCAGTCTTGTCGATAAAGCCCCAGGTGTATCGCTTTTTGACTGCGGCAAAACCTTCGCGGAATGGCAAGGCTCCAACGTAGATGGGTGGGATGACTTCCTTACCAGTCTTGTCGATTAAGCCGTAAGGTCTAGCGTATCCGCTGTTGACGAATGCAAATCCTTCGCTGAAAACAGAAACCCAATAGTAACGTGGCTCGATGGCCCATCCGCCTGAAGTGTTCAGGTATCCGTAGCTGGTTTTTCGACCTGGCTTCTTCGCCAACGCCAGACCCTCCGAAAAGCTGGCAGCCTGCGGGAACTGCGGCTTGATAACCTGTTTGCCCGTTCTGTCGATGAATCCCCATACCTTGCCAACACGCACTGTTGCCAGCTTTTCATAGAAAGGCTCCACGTCATCGAAGGCCGGCGCGATGATGACCTCGCCGTCGGGGCGAATGAAACCATACTTGCCGTCGCGGCGTACGGGCGCCAACCCGTTGACCACTCGTCCCATCCATTGCCAGACCGGCTCGACGATCACTTTGCCACTTGTATCGATCAATCCGTACTTCCCCTCTTTACGAAAACGTGCGCCGCCCTCGAAATAATCGTCGCACCACTCGAAGCTCGTTTGAAGTTTCAGTTCGCCTTCACGACTGATATAGCCGAATCCTTTTTCGTTCTTGACCACAAAGAGAACGGCACTGTCGGTTCTGACTTCTTCCCCTTCGCTGAAGGCGAAAGAGGGGACGATGAGATTCAGTAAAACGGCGATGTGCATTTGGACTTGTCGAAGGATGTTCGCAGGCAGTCTCGAGTGCTGCGACTTGTCGCATTACTCAAGAGCTCAACCCAATTCATTCGTACGCGATGACAAGCCTGGGTCGGTACACGGGATCGTTATATTCCGCGGAGTGAAAACGGCATTCTGTCTGTGCCTTCCCAGCGAGTCTCAGGAGCAGGCCAAAGTTCTGATCAGGATTCTGCACCCAGGCTTGCACTGCGGCGGTAACGTCCCAGTTGATCCAGTATCTTGCCGGCTGCCGATTCGATTTACCTTCGGCTTCTTTCGAATTGAATCTCGCCTTGGAGACAGATGCCTCTTCATGATCCTCTCCCGCTTTGCCGCAGCCTGGCCCGGCCCAGGTCGCGGTCCGAGCCGACATCGACCACGAGCATTCGCCTTCAATCGGCGGTCGGGCAATATGCTGCCAGTCCTGGCCATTCGTATGCCGGCCTCCTTTGTACTCCTGATCCGCCCCGCCGCTGCCTGCACCCCAGGGCCTGAGGACACGATGCATGGATACGAGGCCCGGCCTGCCACTGTTGTACATGTGAAGTCTCAACACCGCTCGTTTGACTATCCTTTCCTTCGGCAGCATCGAAAGGTCGTAGCGAATCAGCGTGCGATGCGAGCCGCCGTAAGGTCCGACCCACAGGTGGTCTTTTCCGCCGTAGTTGTTCGACCCGCCCGAATTCTTCAGATGCCGTGTGGAAATGAAGGCGTCACGGCAGCCGGCGTATTCCTTGCCATCGGTCACATTGCCTTGCCATAGTACCGACACCCTTGCGTTCGGGAATTCCGTCTTCATTGATTCACTTTGAGCATCAACCAACGGTTTTCCGAAGTTCGGATTATTTACCTTAAACGTAAAGATGCGTTCGAGGTGCCGGCTCGAATCTTTCCAGGTGACACGGATACGATGACTGCCGGGAGGAAAGCGGCTCGGTACGCGCACGGCGTACGGGAGTAACCCGCTTCAGCACGCGCCCGCTTGAAATCGTAAATCTTCAATCACCTTCCCATCCGGCTCGCCATTTTCGAGAACCTCAATGACCGGTTTTGGGGAATTGCCGCGGCCAAAGTACTTGGATCGTGCATAGGTCCTAGCACCGACAGGACTCACCGAAAAGGACATGCTGATGGTGTCGCCCGGCCTGTAGGTGCCCAAATGACCATCCTTATGTTTGAAGCCCGCGATGATTTCCCATTCGAGGTGATCGTACAGCCGATAGAGTTCAGGCAGCGAAACGTGGTATCGATGGCCATCCCCCATTGGCCCATACATGTGCGTGCGTTGCATTCCTTCGCGGGCATGACCGGGAGATGCAAGATACACACAGGCAAGCAGGCCAATAACTGTAATATTGAAGTATTTCATTGAAATCTCCTGAGATCCATGCCGAACGGGCAGGATGATATCAGAATTGGGGCCATCGAGGCATGCAGCAGATTAATAACCGGAAATGTAAAGCACTTCAGCAGATTCGAGGACCTGACGGTTGAAAACTGGATTCGCTGAATCGGTGATCAGAACGCCGACTTGATCTGCACACCCTTCTGCTTGCCGCGGCGCATTCGATCGAACTGCTGATAATTGAACTTCTGAATAGATTTATTCTGCAGTTGCAGATTCGAATCGTAGGAAGGGCTGGGCAACTGCGGGCGTCGGCCCTGAGTTCTGCGCTGCTGGGCGGTCTCGGGGGCGCCGAGCCACTTTTTGCCGCGGTAAAACGCGTAACGGGTCTCGCCCTCGCGGGCGATGACGGTGGCTTTGCCGCGAAGATTATCCGCAACAAAAATGCCTCGGAGATCGGTTTCGCCGCTGCGGAACTGGGTGTCCTTGGTACCGATGGCTTTGACGTGGACGTTGGCTTTGTACCCGCCTTCGATGGCATTGATGACATTGGCGCGGACGCGGCCGCTGGCTGAGTCTTCCTGCACTTCGATCTTCAAAGGAGTGATTAAGACAAGGCCGCTGGCGAAAAGGCTGTCGCCGCGGGCGATCAGGAGGTAGGCGGCTTCTTCTTTCAGATTGAGCTCGGCCTCCTGTTCCTTGTCGATGTAATCCTTGCCGTCGCCCAGTGCAATGTTGTGCTCGAGCTCGGGTTTGATACCGGCAAGTTTTACCTTGGTGATGTTGCTGAGGTTCTTTTCACGGAGGTAGAGCTTCATCAGGTCGACTCGATAGACCTGCAGGTTGGCTTCTTTGATGTTGCGGTATTTGAGCTTGGCCTTGACCGGTTCACCGGGACGGAAAATGGATACCTCTTCGAGTGAGAAACGTTTTTCCTCGAAGTATCCGATGGCTTCCTTTGCGTCCGGATACTGGTTCTGCACAAGCTTGTACCACTGGATCGCATCGGCCGGCTTTCCGTGGGCATGGAAAATCTGACCGAGGATGTAACGGGCGAAATCACGGTCTTTACTCTTGCCGTCGGCAACCAGTTTTGCTGAGCTGAGCGCGTCATCGTAATTGCGCTGCCAGAAGTGGCCCAGGGCGGTCATGTATTGAAAGCTCGATTGAAAACTGCTCTTCACATAGCGGCCGCGGAAGGCGTCCGAAAGCCTCACCACGCGTTTGTAGTCCTTGAGATCGAGGAAGGCGTTGGTCATACTGAACGCCGCGTCATCCCCCAGAGGATTCACCGGATAGAGGGAGAGGAACGAATCGAGCACGCGGATGCACTCCCTGAGCATTTCGTTCTTGTCGGGCTTGCGGCTGCGCGCTTTCTTTTCACCGCGTGCCAGGGCAATCTGTCGTTCCCGTTTGGCAAGGAGGTGTGCCTTCGGGGCCTGCTGGTAGAGGGCTTGGGAGAGAGCGAAATACGACGATGCCACATCGGGCGTGTCCGGGTATTCACGCCACAGGTCTTCCTGATAATCGATCGAGCCGAGGAACTGGCCTTCGTCCTGCAGCACGGCGCTGACGTTGGAATCATTGATGAAGCTGGCATCGATGGTGGCGCGGAAGACGAGCCAGGCCCGTTCGAATTCACCGATGTCACGATAGGCGCGCCCGACCACCAGAATGCGGTCAAAGGGGATAAACAGGTCAGGGTAGCGTTCACGGAGCACTTCGAACATCTCGACGATTTTCCTGGCGTCATAGAAATTCGGCGACGTGTGAATCCAGAGGAGCATGCGTGCCACGTCCTTTTCGTTGTAAGTGCGGCTGCGCTTGAACAGCTCCGCCAGGTAACGCAGAGCACGATCATAGTTGCCGTCGTTAAAATAAGCGCGGCCCAGATGGTATCGCTCGGCATCGTTGAGCACGTAATCGTCTGATGATTCTTCGCCCGGCGCGAGCACGGAGATCTCTGACTTGGGCCCGATGCGCATCCGGCCGGGATTGACCGAATCACGCATGACCGTCGGCAGCACCCGGTAATCGCCAGTGGCGTAGGCGACCAGTTCGTAGTTGATATCGTGGATGTACTGCCGGGGCGGGAAGTGCATGACGATTTTCGAATCGTGCACTTCGTGATGCTTGAAGCTGCCCTTCAGCGAGCCATCGACAAGGATCATCCCGGCGGGGATGTTTTCCTCGATAACCATGTAGCCCTGGTAGCTGGTGTCGTAGACATCGACTCGCACGCGGGCCCGCTGACCGAGGGTGAGTTTGTACACCGGCGAAGTGCTGGCGACGCTCAAGGGCCGGCCTCGGTATTCCATATTGGCGTGGTAATAGTGGCGACGATGTATGTACGGATACTTGAATGACCTCGGATCTTTGAGCGTGTCAGAGAATCCGCGGATGGTGGCCGCGTACGCGTATTCGCCGCGGCCTTCGATATCAAACTCCACCTCATTCCTGCCGGCCTGCAGCATTCCCTTCGGCACAGGGATCAGCAGAGAAGGCTGGTCTCCATCGGTCTCAATACTCTTGAGGGCCTTTCCATTGACCTTTACAGCCAGCCGGTAATCCGTTTCCGCGAATTTCGTATGGCCAAAGTAATCCACCATGGCCGCGACCACCGGCCCGCGGGCCTTGCCCGATCGGAATCCGTAGCAGCCCTTCTGCTTCATCAGGTAATCCACCGCCTGCTTTACACGGGCGGAGGTCGGCGAGACTTTGCTCAAGGCCAGCAACGAAACTGCGGTGACTTCGGTGCGATCGTCCAGCCACGGATGGGTTCGTGTGCCGTCCCACCAGCAGATCCTGACCGGGCCCGCCTGCTGCTCTTTGGATTTTGTCTCGAGCACCTGCAGGATTTCCTGCGCGATCTCTTTGCGGTCGAGATTGACGAAGGTGAGGGCAGCATATGCCAGTGCCGGGCTGCTGAGCCTGTTGCGTTCCCGGTAGAGCCGATTGGCGTTGGCGAAGTCCGCCTTCTTGCTCGTCGAAAGCGCGTGAAGGATCACGGCCTTTGCGTCGTTATCTTTGGCGGCCACCCTTCGGAACTGGTTCTTCAGCCAGTTGTGCGCCGTGCTGACCGTGTGGCTGTGCACCGGCAGGCCGGCCGCGCTCGCGGCCGAAAGGGCCCAGTAAGACATGCTGGTCACAAAGGTGTCCGAATTATTGTTACGGGCCATCCATGCCCATCCCCCATCCTTGCGCTGCGAAACGACCAGCCCGCTGATAAACGAACGGCTCCGTTCCGTGAGCTGTTGAATGACGGCATCCGGCGCCTTTGTTGCCCGTGCGTAATTCAGGCCGCTGACAGAGGCGAGGAGCTCGCTGCCGGGGAATGAGCCGACCGGTGGTGGTGGCGGCGGAAGGATGATGTCCCCCGCGGCCCGCGGCTGATAGCGGACACCGTCCATCGCCAGATCGAGGACAACCCGATCCTGTCTGGGGCTGATGGAAACGGTCATCCAGGTGGCGGTGTAGTTTTGGCCTTTCGGGAGCTCGAGAGAGATCTTCGTGTCGTCCCGCGCAACGCCGCCTTCCTGGTCAGCGTATTCCAGGCCGTAAGGGCGGATGGGCACTTCACGGGAAAGCGCGTCCTTCATTTTATCTGCTTCGGCCGAGACCTCGATGGCGAGCTTTACCGACGACGGCACTACCACTGAATCGAATAGGAACTCGGTGTTGCCCTGCTTCTTGATCTTGATCGTCTTGGAAAGCGTGTTGAGCGGCTTGCGTCGTGTGGTCTTGTCGCTCGGCGACGAGATTCCTTCCGTGAGCTTCAGCGTCAGTTTCGCATCGCCCTCGTAATCGGTCAGGTTGTGAACGCGCGCCATGACCCGGATGCGGTCCCCTTCCTGCAACAGGCCGGGCGCCTTGATGCTGACGAAGAAATCCTTACGTGTGATCACATTCGCCTTGGACTCGCCCACCAGAGTCTCGACCGAGCATCCCCGTGCGGTCAGCCGCCATTGGGTGGTGTTTTCAGGCATCGAGATGGTGACCTTCGCTTTCCCGGTTTTGTCGGTCACGATGGCCGGCATCCATCGAACCGCGTCCGGCATTTCGCGGCGTGCACGGCCGGCCTTACCACGGCCGGTGCCTTCCAGCCCCAAGGCGTCCTCAAAGTCATCGGCATCTCCGTCACCATCGCCATCGCCGTCTCCATCACCATCGCCGCCTTCACCATCTCCATCATCATCTCGATTGGCTTTGCCGTCTTTAGTTTTCCGGCGGAGACTGTCGCGGATATTGCTCTCATATGCGACTGTGCCGCGATTGAGGAAGCCTCCAGGAGCGTTGGCAACGCCTGGTCCAGCAGGCTGAGGAGCTGGCGCCCCGGCTGGCGCGTTAGCGGCAGGCATTTCAGCAGCGAGTAATCCACTACCGACTTGAACTTCCTTCAACATCTGTGCCGCCAGGTTCTTTTGCAGCTCTCCCTCCCGCCTGGCCAGCCGCTCCCTCTCGTCCTGGTATGCCTTCAATACCTTCCTCGTGATGCCAAGGCGCCTGAATCCGCAGGTGCTGCCCGCCCGCAACTCCGCATGCCGGCGTGCGCCGGACTGGAAGAAATCAAGGATCTTGGGAGTGTTGTCCGGATAGATGGCGAAGAGGGCTTCATCGACGAGTGCAAGACTCAGCTCACCAACGACCGGCCGGCCCAACTGATCGGTAACAGTGATCTCCACTTCCGCGTCTTCTCCGGGCAGCCAGGTCTCCTTCGTCGGTTTTACCTGCACCTTGAGTTCGCGCTCGACATTGAATTCTTTTGAGGCGGTTCGCAGCTTCTGCTTATCCATCGTGGCCACCGACAGACGGAAGTTAGGAAAGTGATCGTGTTCGAGAGCGAACTCGATCTTGTTGTAGCCCTTTTTCACCGGACGAATCTCGTAGTGAAGGATCTCCTCCCCTTCCCACGTCATCAGGGTCAGGTTGTCCTCCAGTCTCGAGTGCAGACGCACCCTGGCTTCGCCTCCCACCTGAAACGTATCGCTGTCGGCAAAGAAGCGCAGTTTGGTCGCGTCCTCTTCATCTGAAATGTGGACCCCGCCCTCACCGGTAACGGTCTGCTCGAACCGATCCAGCCCTGCCGCCCGCAGGATGTAGTAGCCGCCTTTCTCCAGTTTGAGTTGCTGCACGGCCTTGCCGGTCTTGGGGTCTGTTTTCAATTTGTGTTCGCTTACGGTTACCTCCGCTGAGGGCCTGGCCGGTCGCCGCAGCCACGGTACGGCCCGAAGGACAGGATCTGGCTTGGGAGGCTCGGTGCGCAGCACGAACAGCGTCACCTCTTTGCCGACCGGCTTTCCATCCGGCCCTTTGGTGGTGACGGTCACATCGAACGGCTCGCCCGACAGGATGAGTTTCTGGCTTGCGCCGACCTTGAGATTGAACCCGAGCCTTGCCAGGAAAAGCCCTTCGCGTGCTTGAACATTTTCGCCTTCGATGGCCGCCCGGAACCGGAGCGGTCTGCCGGGCGTCATACCGGTCGTATCAAACTTGATTTTGAGCTTGCCCTTGGGATCGGTCTTTTCGAGATAAGTCTTCCCGTCGGGCAGGTAGTAACGCACTTGCTTGTCCGCGACCGGCTCTCCCCAGTAGTAGGAAGCAGCGATCTCGCCCTCCACGCTTTCGCCACGGAAATAAACTTTCTGCGGGAAACTGAACTTCAACCGCATCTTCTCCAACTGAAACTTCTGTACGATGAAATTTCCGTTAAACGCGGGGCCGTTCTTACGCCGGGCGATGACTGTGTAAGTGCCGAGCGGTGAGCCGGTGTCGAGCCGCATCTTTGTGTTGAACGTGCCGAACTCTGAAAGCTCCAGCTCTTCCTGACGCAGCATGCGTCCCTGCGGGTCGTTGACGCTGATGGTATAAGCCGTGCCGGCGGGCACGTGATACGAGCCTTCTTTCACCTCGCGCAGGATGCCCCGGATGGAGACCTCGTGTCCCGGCCGATACGCGCTGCGGTCCGTGTAAATGAAACCGCGAGGGCTCAGGCCCTGGCTGAAACCAAGGCCGCTCAGCGAAACAAAATTGGAGGCAACACTGCCACCCTTGCCCGCAAAAACCCGGACATTCGGCAGATCCTTCAGCTCATCAAACTTCTTGCGAAAGACGCCGTCCTTGCCCGTCTTTCCCTTGGCAAAAACTTTCTTGCCGTCGCTGATGAGGAGATCGACGCCTTCCTCCGGTTTCGAGCCGATCATGTTCTGGACGAAAACGAGCAGCTCTCGGCGGCTGCTTTTGAGAATGAGGTCGAGATCGGAACGGATGACAAGGGTCGTCGATTCCCAGTCTTGCTCGCTGACGTTCAGGATGCAGACGCCGGGCTTGCCGGCCTCGAACGGAATGACGATCTCCTGTTCGATGGGCTTGTATTTTTCGTAGTCGGCAATTTCCACTTCCCAGGTCTTGTCTGGCTGAATGAGCTCGATATCAAGATTCTCGACGCCGCCGATACCGTGCACCTTGTGGAAGTAGGCCTTGAGGTCGAGGAAGTACTGCTTGAGTGTGAGCTTCTCGATGTTCCGGACATTGACCTTTACTTTGGCTTCCTCGTTCGTGCGGAATTTTCGTTCCACCTGCAGTCTGAGCCGCTTCTGGGTCATCACCCCAATTCGCGAACGTGCGTATGAATGCTTCGATCCCCACCGCAATCGGCGATACGCATCGAGCGCCTTTTCCAGATCGCCGATTTTCTCTTCATGGATCAGGCCGACGCGATAAAGCGCGTGCGAAGACTCTTCGGTGTTGGGGTACTTGCTGACGAGCTTCGACCATTCATCGATGGACGCCTCATACGCTTTGCGAATCTCTTTTGCATCGCCCTTTTCCTTTTCAAGCTTCTGCGCCTCCGAGGAGTGAATCTGGCCGAGCGTGAACAGTATCTGACGGGCGCGACTGTCGAGCGGATGCTTCTGAAGGAACTCATTGAATTCTCTGCGCGCGAGCGCGTAGTCCTTTTCGGCAACCGCTTCGACACCGATCTGAAACTGTGCATTCACAATGCCGCTCTGGCTGGCCGACCAGTGAGGGCCGTTGGGGAACTGGGCGATATAGCGCTTCCAGGCTTTGGCAGCGTCCGGATATTTCTTTTGCTGGAAACGAATCACACCGATGGAATGGACCCCTGACTTACGCCACTTTTCTCGGAGTTCTGCGGGGGACATTTTACTCAGCGGATCTTTTTTGGTCGCAGCTTCGCCCTTGGGCAGGTCGAAACCTTTTCCGGCGACGAAGTCTTCGTAGGCAGCGATGGCCTGGTCGCTGCGATTGTTGATTTGATAGGTTACTCCGATCAGCCAGGCGGCAGTCACCGCATATTTATGGCGCGGATATTTTGCCAGGAAGTCACGAGCCGCCTTGACTCCTCTTTCCAGTTCGTTGCTGCCGGGGCTGGGCAGACGATAGCTGCGGACGATCGACCAGAGACTATCGGCAACAAGAGCTTCGTTCTCATTCACGCCTTTCAGCGCGAGCAGGTCCTCGAGGTTTTGCCTGGCCGCGGCATGCTGCCTCGAATTGAGCTGCGCTTCTGCCAGCGAGTAACGGACTTCAAAACGATGCTTGCCGGCCGGCAGTGGATTCTCTTTCTTCTGATTTCGGTTTCGCTCCGCTGTGCCCACCGCTCCGGTCCAGTCCGGATCAAATTCAACCAGATAGGCCCGATAATCCTGGACGGCCTGATGGTGATTATTCGCCGCCTGAATGGTCTTACCCAGCTTGAACATCACCTCATCCTTGAGGTCGCGCCCAATCTCCATACCCAGCGCCTTTTTATAGAGGTTATATGCCTTTCCATAATTGGGAGGCGTTGCCCCGACGTCGTCCGGTTTCGGCTTCTTCGAGAGCTCATCCGCAAACTGAATGTAGACTCCAGCAATCTCATGCTTGCGCGCCTGCGAAAGCAGACGATTGGCTTCCTCTTCATAGATGACTTCGGCTTCCCTGAATTTCTTTTGCTTGAGCATCGTCTGCGCTTTCAGGAAACGGGCCTTGCGCAACCAGGCTGATTTGTTCTCGCGGACGACCTTGTCACATTCGGCGGCCGACTCGTTGAATTTATTGCCATGAAAGAGCGCGAGGGCCTTCAGGTAGAGCGCATAGTCTGAATCCTTCGGCTTGGTCTTCAGGTAGGCATCCGCCGCGGCAACAGCCCCTGTAAAATTCCCGGCCTGAAGCGCTGCGCGGGTTGGACGCAGCGAAGGCTTTGCCTGCTCGCCTGTGATCAGGGCGGAAAAGAGGAGGGTGAGCGAACACACATTCAAGGCGAGAGATTCTGTCCTCATAAACGCGTTCCTTTTAGATTCGAGTTGCTGTGACCCAGGATGTGGCTTTTGGAGTTCTTGTCCTTGCATCCCCCGTGCAGTGGGAGCTCAGCGCAAGTTCATCCTGTTGCGGAGCGCCGAGACCGCGGGCTCAAACTGAGACGCTTGAGACCTGCACAGGTTTCGGACGAAAGGTAGACGAAAGTCACGAGGGGGTAAAGAGAGAGTTGTTTCAGTCCTGGACAATCTCCTTGGGCCATTGGGGTCTGGGATTTCAATCAGATCATTGCTGTCTCAAGATGCCACTGGCTTGCCATCGATGATCGCCTGGAATTGATACCCAGTCTCTGAGAGTGGGCGGCCGGTGTCGGTGGCAAGCAGTTCCATCGCTCATTGTCTTTTTAGACGGGCGAGGGGATCGAATTTCTGGAAGAAAATGAGAGCTGTAATCATTAATTCGACAGTCCCATTTGTCCTGAGGCTCATAGCCGATGAGCTTTGAGGCATCCCGAAATTCAGTTGCAGCTTTACTTTTCAAATGCGATTTCGTACCAAGCAAGGCCAGTTAAGTCAGCATTCATTCTCGACAGGAATCTTGACAATGACACCAGGAAACAGACTCCGAGAGATCTTGGACAAACCCACCATCCTTACGCTGCCCGGCGTCTACGATTGCATCGGGGCGAGGCTGGTCGAACAGATTGGCTTTGAAGTAGTCTTTACCAGCGGCTTCGGTATATCCGGGTCAACTCTTGGACGGCCGGACTACGGCTTTCTCACGGCGACCGAAGTGATTTACAGTGTTTCCAGAATCGCAGGCTCCGTCAGTATCCCGCTGGTGGCCGACATCGACACCGGCTACGGCAATCCACTGAATGTGATGCGAACGGTCGAGGACGTGGTCCAGGCCGGCGTGGCTGGCATCATCCTTGAAGACCAGGAGTGGCCAAAGAAATGTGGCCACTTTTCGGGCAAACGAGTGATCAGTATGGGTGAGCATGTGGAAAAGGTCCATGCGGCGGCCGAAGCCCGCGGCGACAGCGGTCTGGTCATCATCGGTCGGACGGATTCCCGCGCGCCCCTCGGTCTGGATGAGGCCATCAAACGTGGTCGTGCCTATTTCGAAGCAGGCGCGGAAGTGGTGTTCGTCGAGGCCCCGCAGTCAGTCGACGAGCTGAAGGAGATCTCCGCAGCCTTCCCCGATGCGCCTACCTTTGCCAACATGATCGAAGGCGGACGCACCCCGTTCATGTCCTCCGAAGAATTGGAATCGCTGGGCTTCAAGATCGTGGTCTACCCACTGTCAGGGCTCTTCTCTGCGACCAAGGCCCAGATGGATTGCCTGCGCCACCTGCGCGAGCACGGCTCGACCCAGGGCTACGGACCGCAGTTGGTGTTCAAAGAATTTGAGGAAATGATCGGTGTGCCGGGGTATCGGGAGTTGGAGGAGAAGTTTCGAGTGGCGAGTGATACGTAATGCGGATTACTCATTACCTGCCTGCCTCTTCAGCCGGTCACAGTCGTAGCCGCCATACAACAACTGCACCAGGTGGTAGAGGATCATTGGCAGCGATGCCAGGGGGGTGAAGAACTCCGTCGCAATCACGACAGTCGCAGCCAACGTCTTTTGGGAAGACGCAAACCCGACCGCGATCGAGTCCTTCATATTAAGTCCCGCCAGTCTTGCTCCCGCGATAGAGAGGCGGATCAGTGCGATGTAAATCAAGAAACAGAATGCGAGCATCTGCAGGCCGGACTTCGGCAGTTCCCCGTAAAACTCGGGCTCTGCGCTGTAGAAAGTCTTGCACACTGCCGTGAAGACTACGACCAGAATGCCGACCTGTGAAAGCTTCGAGGCGATGGGCCGAACGGGATCGATCTTCTCGCCGGCAAATCCGGAGACAAGCTGGGCGACCAGGATCGGGATGAGTACTCCGATGACTAATTTGAAAATCATCCTGGGCACATCGACGTCGATCGTTGTGCCGAGAAATGCCCCGATCATCGCTGGGGTGAGAAAGACGCTGATGATATTGCTCAAATTAGCGAGCACGATGCTCAAGGCATGATTGCCGCCGCAGATTCTGGTGTAAACGATGGCCGAGCTTACCGTTGATGCGGTGCAGCCCACGATGACGCAACCTTGAAAGAGTTCGCTGCCCCTTTCGAATAGCAGCAGTGCCAACCCAAATGCAACTGAGGGGGCCGCCACATACGTCATCACCAGGCTCAGCAGACTTGCCTTCCAGTTGAGGAACGCCTCGAACAGGGCGCGCACGTTGGCCGTCAGCCCGACGCAGAACATGATCAAACCCAACGTGACGAGAGTCCAGTTACGGGGAAACATGCCACCAAGTTCCGTATAGCGCCCAAGAAAAAACCCAAGAATGCTGACGATCACCAGCGCGATTAGAAACCAGCGTTTCTTGAGCGTTTCAGTGAGTGTGGATTCTTCTTTCATGAAATTCTGAAGTGTGGGCGAACCGGAGCAGTCTGGCCTGGCCAGCGCGTTGGGTTGGTTTTACTCAGATCCTTCTTTATGCCGAAGGCATTACGCCTTACAGCCCAGGGTTGCGAGGCTTTGCGAGCTACCCTGGGTTCCGAGGCGGAGCATCTTCTACCCCGAAGGGGTTGCGCCCATATAATCTGTAGACGCAGACAAACTATATATGGGTGTAACCCCTTCGGGGTAAGAGGTACTCGGTGCCCAGTGACCCAGGGTAGCTCGCCGGGGCTCGCCAACCCTGGGCTGTAAGGCGCAACACCTTCGGTGTAAAGAAATGAGGGTAAAGCCCATGCTTTGCCATATCCAGTATCGTCAGTAATTCGGCCTCAATTGTTCGTCAGTAATTCGTCAAGCGTCAGCGAGCATCCTTTCGATACCGCGCCCGGCGCCCTCCCGAAGACTTCGAATCCTTCTTCTCTCTTGATGCCCCAGTCCGCGGTAAGAACATGTAATGCTGAACCGCGATTGCTGAGATCGCAGATTTGGATCAAGCCCTCTCCTTCAGTCGCCTCCATCGTTTCCGGATCGAGGATGCTGACTCTTGACCAGTGTGGAACCGCTTTGAAATCGCGCGGCTCACGGCCTTCGAGCGTATCCTTCAATTTGACGTCATAGAACTGCACAGAGATTTCAGACATGCCGTATTCGTTCACGATGTGTGTGTCTGGAATGTTGAAAAGTGCGGCCAGCATCTGGTGCAATTCCGCCCTGGGGATCTCTCGCGTCTTTCCTTTGTATCCTCCGGTTTCCATCAGACGTGATCCATTCGGGAGCTCAAACGATCTGCCAAGTCGTTGACATTCCTCAAGCAGGTGGACGAATGAAAAGGCTGCGCCGAGTAACATGACCGGCCGTTGAGTTCGGGCCGCGCCATCCAGCGCCTGAACCAGCCGTTCGCATTCAAAGCTGCTCTCCGCATTGAAAAAGTAATCGCTGTCTTCTGCTCCAAAGCGATCCATTGCAACCTGGATCATATGAGTCAGCGAGGAATCCGGTTGGGACGTGGCCGACGGCAGAAGGCACAGGAGCGGTAACTTCAGACCGTAGTCTTGGCGCTCCGCGACAAGTCTGTCCGGCAGCATGTGCTCCTCGAAATTGGGGAGCAGCGAGGCTTCATAAAGCGCAAGAGTATCGAGGTGGTGCCGGCTGCGATCCTGGTGTGTCGTACCGCTGCTGCGAAACGTGCGAATAGTGCTTTCAAGCGGGAACGCACAGAAATCCGTCGCCTTGAATGCATCGGTTGGAACAGATGGGATCTGTCGCCAGTCATCGGTGTCAGCGGGAGTCCGGCCGCGGTTTTCGCACAGTCGTTGAAAGATCGGATTGTTCTGAAATTGATACTCGAAGATTCTGAGGGCGAGCACGTTGAATGCGCTCTCGTTCGGCGGCTGTTCGGCCTGGATGAATTTGATGATCTGCTGATCGAGTTCGGCGGTGTTCATCCGATCTCCTCCAGGCATTTATCCATCGCATCGACGAGCGCGAGCATCTGTTCGTCTGTGATGGTTGCCGGTGGCGAGATGGAGATCACATTTCTGCGGGAACCGCCGCCCAGCAGAAGGTAGCCTCGCTTGAGCGCGGCCAGTACGAGCTGCCAGGAGATATCCGGTGCGGGCTCCTTCGTCTCACGGTTGTGCACGCATTCGACACCGATGAGCAGCCCCCTGCCTCTCACATCACCTATTGCGGGATGTTTTTTCTGTAACTCGGTCAGTAAAGCCAGAAGGCGATCACCCTTCTTCGCGCAAACCTCCGGCAATGCTTCTTCCTGCATCAGGCGAATACTGCGGGCAGCGGCCGCGCAACCCACGGGGTGACCCAGAAACGTACTGGTGTGAATTGCCTCCCCCTGAGATTCGCCCCATGCGGCCATAACGTCTGGCCGGCCAACACACGCGCTGATTGGAAAACCGTTACTCATCGCTTTTCCTATGCACATCAAGTCCGGGACGACTCCGACGTGATCGACGGCGAACCACTCTCCTGTCCGGCAGAAGCCGGTGAAGATCTCGTCTGCGATGAGAAGTGTTCCATGCTGATCGCAGAGATCGCGCAGGCCAGGCAGAAAGTCATCGGGCGGTACAACTTCGCCGCCGCGGCCCTGGATGGGCTCAACGACGATGGCAGCGATATCTTTCTTTTCCAGCGCGGCCGCTACTTGAACGAGGAGCCTGCCGACGTCGCCAGACTGGTCATACGCCGGCCTGTACGGATCCGGATACGGAAGGTGCACTACCTCGATGCCGAGTTGTGCTTCAAAGGGTTCTCTAAAGTCCGGGCGATGCGTCATGCTCAGCGCACCAAAGGTCAGGCCGTGATAGCCACCTTCGAATGCGATGAATTTCGATCTTCCCGTCGCGAGCATCGCCGTCTTCAATGCAGCCTCGACGGACTCAGAGCCGGAGCTCCCGAAGATGGCATGACCCAGATTGCCAGGCGTCACCTCAGAAAGGAGGCGGGCCAGTTCCACCTTTGCTGCCGAAGGATGCACGTCTCCCAATCCGTGTGTGAGTTTTGACATCTGCTCTTGTGCGGCTTCGACGATTTCCGGACGAGAATGACCAAGCGTCGCTACACCGAATCCAGCGGTCGTATCTACGTAGATGTTGCCATCCACATCCCGCACATTGGCACCTGATGCCGACTCCCAGAAAACCGGGAACTCTTCGCCCACAAAAGTGATGGCCGCGCACTCGTAACGGCGAAGCTCTTCAGCAAGTTCGCGCGACCGTGGCCCGGGAACTTCAGTCTTGAGCGCGGGTAGTTGAGAACCAGTCATGGCTATGAGAAAGCCCTGAATAACACCGCAGAGACACGAGGGCCGCTGAGATCAATCCACATAAATGCCGCCGTTAACATCGATCTTTGCTCCGTTGACATAGGCCGCCAGATCCGAGGCCAGAAAGAGTGCGACTCCGGCGATGTCTTCCGTGCGGGCAATTCTCCTCAGCGGAATTTCCTCGGCGAATTTTTCTTTACGGTCCGGCGGCCAGTCAGCGGTCATGGGTGATTCGCACGGGCCGGGGCTGATGGAGTTCACTCGAATACCGAAAGGGCCGAGGCGTTTTGAAAGCGAGCGCGTCAGGCTGATGACGCCGGCCTTGGACGCAGAGTAATCCGCGCCTGCGACCACTCCCCCGACCTGTCCGGCGAGGGAAGCGAGATTCACGATGCAGCCGCTGCCCTGGTCTTTCATGATCGGAGTAACGGCCTGCGCGAAGAGGAACGAACCGGTCAGGTTTACGCTCATGGTTCGTTCCCACTCTTCGAGTGGCAGTTCGTCGAAAGGCGTTTCATTGTAAATCCCCGCGCAATTGACGAGGACATCGATTCGGCCGAAAGCATTTCTGACCTGTCGCACCGCATTTTGCACGCTGTCTTTCGAGGTGACATCGACCTCGATGCATTCAACAGCGACCTCGTGATGGACAAGCTCCTGCGCGGTTTCGTCCATTCCTTCGGAATTCATATCGGCGAGCGCTATACCGGCGCCTTCACCAGCAAAAAGATCCGCGGTATTGCGGCCGATGCCGCTTGCTCCACCGGTGATGAGCGCAACTTTTCCTTCCAGTCCGAGATCCATTGGGGAGATGGTTGATGGTTAATGGTTAATGGTTAATGGGCCTGTGTTGTCGTGAGAGCGGGTGGATTATACGTAATGAAGTAATGAGTAATGAGTAATGTCAGACTTTTGATGCCGGCGTTGCTGAGAGCGCGGTTTGGATTGGTTCTCGGCGTGGCGTTGTTGCAGTCGGAGCTCTGTAGCCTGTTCTCAGATGTGAGGGGGGATGGTAGGCAGGGGAGGCGGGGTCGCCAATCAAGTGGCTAATCCTGAATGTGGATTCTGACCGGCCGCGTTTTCATTCTCTGATCGGTGCGCTCGAAATCCTCCGTCACGCTGAAACGCGTCCATGCCTCCGCCGGCTTGGTGTTTCGGTTCAACCATACAAGCAGGTATTGATACTCTCGATAATCCTTCGAAGGATCGTCGACCATCGCCGGCGAGGAAGACCTCTTTTCCGCTATCGAAATCATCTCTTCCACAATGGCCTTTTTGTGCACGTATGCCACGCCGTAGTCGCCTTCGAATCCCCCTCTCAGATCGACTTGTCTCAGAAAAACGGCGAGGAACAGAACTTCTGAACAGGCTAGCAGGACCATGAATGCCGCGGCCACTCGAGCCGCCTTTTCCCCGACGCGATCCATGCACCAGTCGATGCCTGCGGCTGCCAGCCAGAACTGAATCGGGTAGAGAATGATCAGGTAATGCGGATAAACCTGCTTATCCAGTGACAGCCACAGGTAGCCCTTAATCGCCAGGACCAGCCATCCCCAGCAGAGCAGCTTCGCGGCTTCAGGTCGAACCGCGCTTCTGTCCTTCTTAAGATCTTTGCCGAGCATCCACACTTGTCTGGTCAGGAGACAGAATCCCAACACGAACGCGACGATCAGGATAAACCCCGCGATGTCCGATGCAATGATCTTCTTTCCGAGGGCCTGATGGATGGTCTGATCTCCTCCCATCAGATACTCCAGACCGAGGTGCGACATGATCTGCCCCGCAAAAATCACTGCGTCGGCCGACATCCGTGAGGCCGACATTGATTTCCCCATCCCCCCGCTCGAGGCGTGTTTGAGCAGGTAAGGCACATACATCAGCCCCATCACTGCGATTCCGATCAACCATTGCCACCAACCGACCTTCGGTCTGAAGACGAGAATGTAAACTCCAAACAGAAATGCCGCATAAAGCCCCGAGAAGTGGAGTCCCGGCAAAAGCCCGGCGGCAATCAGAGCAGGCAGGAACCACCTCTTGTCTTCCTTCACGATGCACTCGTAGAGTCCGCCAATCACAAGAAGGGAGAAGATCGGTATACAATCCTGTGCCCAGATTTTTCTCGAGAAGATGACCGCCCAGGGCGACACGGCAAAAAAAAGCGCAGCGAACAGTCCAACCCTTTCATTGAAAATCCGCCGCCCAAACCACCAGGTGAGGAACACTGCAGCAACATTCAGAAGTCCAACGAATTTCGCCAGACATATCGGATCGACCGTGAACAGCCCTGGAATCATCATCAGGTAAATGAACACCGGCGGGTTGTAAATACCCACGCTCGACATCAGCCCATGCGTGGGCCAGCCACCTCCACCCAATGCATCCGCCACCATCATGGCAGCAACGGCTTCATCGCCTTTGAATTCCATAAGCTCCATGTGAGTGAGCCGCAGGAATGCCGCCGCTATCAGAATGACAGTAATCGGAATGAAACGTTTGTATCCCTGCAATAGGGTCACCTGTGATTCCTCCCTGTTCCGTGTGCCTGAGGCCCTTAAACCAAGCTCCGTACCCGCCGAGCTTGCCAGTATCTGCTTAGCGTCCTTCATGGCCGAAGGCCCTTGTCATCGTAGCCTGGGGTATCACCCCAGGAATAGCGAAATTGTGCGTTTTATTGGCCGAAGGCCATATTCATTCACCGAGTTGAGGACGTCGTGTTGTTGAATATGGCCTTCGGCCAATGATTGCCGCTCTCGTCCAAATCCCTGGGGCGTTGCCCCAGGCTACGGTGAATCATGGCCTTCGGCCAATTTACACTCGAATCAAACTCGGCACGCGTACGCTTGCCAGAATCCGCTCTGAAACGGATTAGCAGTCCGAAGTGAGATGGTTCCTACCGCAGCCTTTCGGCCGCAACCAAAAACAATATTACAGCGGATGGCAAGGCAGTACAGCGGATGAATTAAAACCTTAAGAAGAAATCCGTTGTACTGCCCTGCCATCCGTTGGAGTTATATGAGTACACGCAACGACGCGCAGAAGTTTCAGAGTACCACCCAGAGGACTCACTTACCTACTTTTGGGGAATATGCTGCAGCGGTTGCGGTCCAGTAACGGGTGAGCCGCTAGACCTCAAGATCAAAACGGGCATCGCCGGTTTCCTGGCTCACCACAGAAATCAGATTATCGCTGGGCAGTCCGCCCAGGAGGAACTGCTCCGGCGAGACCGGTTCCGGATTGAAATCGGAGAAGGTGATGAAGAGCGGGTTGGTTTCGACATCCTGGCCGGACTCTTCGAAGCCGGTGATCAGCGTCACCGAATCCTGCTGCGTTTCGCTCGATGGTGACACGGATGTGAGTTCGAGCGGCCCGACATTCACTTCCGGCGGCGTCACGTCCGGTATCGAACTGTCCACCTCGTCCGGCACTGGGCTGGAGATTTCTCTCGCGATGACCGCGCCTTCTTGAAGGATGGTAAAGGAGTTGCCCTCAAAAGGCCGCGTGCCGAAACCGGGCACTGAAATGTTAGTGATGCCTGCAGGCGTTACTTCAACCCGCACCGCGTGCTCACTGACGTTGAGAACTTCGACATCGATGTTCGAGCGGTTTTCGACCAGTATGGGACGCTCACCAGCATTCAGGACCAGCAGGCCGCCATCACGCTCTGCAATGGCTGAGACGTCCCCTTTGCTGTCGGCTATGGCAAACGCGTTTCCTTTACCCCGAGCGTGCGCGCTGGCATTGCCGGCACTGCTGTTCGTCACGATCGCGGAAGAGCTGCCTCCTTTGTCGCCGGCGATCGCGGTAGCGTGTCCGGACGAACCGTCGCCGGTCACCGCGCTGACGTCACCGTCGCCGTCAGACTTTGCTGTCGCGTTGCCTGTCGAGCCATCGCCGGTACCTGCGGTAGCCGAGCCGGCTGCATTGGCGATCGAATGAGCGTTGCCGGTCGAGCCCTTCCCCGCCTCGGCTGCCGAGCTTCCGCTGAGCTTGCTCTTTGCGATGGCGTTGCCCTGCGATTCCACTTCGGTTGAGGCGGCGGCATTTCCGGATCCGAGGGCTTCTGCGATCGATTGTCCGCGAGATTTTTCACCCCCGACCGCGGAAGCGCTGCCACTTTTGTGTGCTTCCGCTCGGGTGAGTCCACTCGAGTTTGCGCCACCCAGGGAGACGGCATCTCCATCGCCGCGGCTGATAGCTGTGCTGTCACCACCTGAGTTAAAACCCGTGTTCGCTGTGGCCGATCCTTTTCCTGCACTGGTTGCTGTGGCATTGCCGACGGAACCATCGCTTGTGCTGGCCGCGGTGTCTGCTTCCCCTTCTGAAATGGCGATTGCCTTGCCAAGCGAGTCCTGCCCAGTAACTGCGGTCGCTCCGCCGGAAGCGAGAGTGGTGGCTGCGGCGTCCCCTTTCGAGTTCTGCCCGGTCAGAGCCTGGGCGGCGCCGTCTCCG
>Ga0187827_10003533_pt1 | contig 20119 bp, 11 predicted proteins | sample ETNtaG_39_FD_167969 | JGI IMG/M metagenome (GOLD analysis project Ga0187827, IMG submission 167969) | Marine microbial and viral communities from oxygen minimum zone, Eastern Pacific Ocean - ETNP2014_SV_150_PacBio MetaG (Illumina Assembly) | ecosystem: Environmental > Aquatic > Marine > Hypoxic... | reverse complement strand
ATTCGGGCGCTACCATGAAAATGAAAAGGTGAGGCTTGGGGACGACCCTCTCTCGAACATCAACCCTTCGTGGTATTACAAGAAACCGGGGGGCGGCCCTCTGTTCGATATGACGGTGTATGGCCTGCACGCTCTGACGGGCATCCTCGGGCCGGCGAAGCGTGTGACGGCCATGTCTGGCATTCGTCTTCCGCAGCGTGAGTTCATGGGCGAGACGTATCAGGTCGAGATGGACGACAACACCGTCATCCTGATCGATTTCGGCGACGCACTTTTCGGTTTCGTTTACGGGGTGGTAGCCGGCAGCCTGCCAGTATTCGCCAGCGCGATCATCTACGGCACGAACGGCAAGATCGAAAACGGCAATCTGAACGGTAAGCCCATCGACTTTCCAGAACGGGCTCGAGAGCAGGAGCGCGGCTGGCAATCGTCATTGCCTCACGTTCAGGGTGAGCACATGAGTCTCGACGAGCCGCATGTTTACGAGGACGTCATGCAACTCGTCGATTGGATTCGTGAGGACAAGCCGAGCATCGTCACCGCTGAGCATGCCCGCCATGTCGTCGAAATTTTTGATGCTGCTTATCGCTCCGCAGAGACCGGCCAGGCCCAGGATCTCAAGACGACCTTTGAAGAGATGGACTAATCATGAAAATCACCCGCGTTGAAACTTTCCTGGTCCAGCCGCGTTGGCTTTTTCTAAAGATCCATACAGACGAAGGCATCGTTGGCCTCGGCGAGCCATACGTGGAGGGACGCGCCCGCACTTGTGCCGAGGCGGTCTGCGAGTATGAACATCTGCTGATTGGAAAAGACCCGCGGCGGGTCCAGCATCTATGGCAATCCCTGTATCGGCATACGTTTTATCGGGGCGGGCCGGTCCTGACGAGCGTCATCAGTGGTATTGAACAGGCGCTCTGGGACATCCTTGGAAAGTCGCTTGGGGTTCCTGTCTACCAACTGCTCGGCGGGGCGTGCCGCGATCGGATTCGGCTCTACAAACACGCGGGCGGCGGCGACCCGGAGTCTGCCGCCAGTTCGGCGAGAGATGCGGTGGATGCCGGCTTTACCGCGCTCAAAACAGGCGTGGCAAAGAAGGGGCACATCTACACGCTCGATTCACCATCGACCGTGGACTATGCGGTCGAAGTGTTCGCCGCGATGCGGGAGGCCGTTGGCAACGAGGTCGACATTGGAATCGATTTTCACGGCGCGATCAGCCCGGCGATGGCGAAGCAGTTGATCAAGGGCTACGAGCCTTACTCGCCATTCTTCATCGAAGAACCGGTGCAGTGTCAGAACGTCGATGTGCTGGCTGAAATCGCGCGGGGCACGCATTTGCCGATTGCTACGGGCGAGCGGGTGTACACCAGGTGGGGCTTCCGCGAGATTCTCGAAAAGCAGGCGGCAACGGTCCTGCAGCCGGACCTGAGCCACGCAGGTGGCATCATGGAATGCCGCTTTATCGCAGCGATGGCCGAAACCCATTACGGAACGATCGCGCCGCATTGTCCTCTCGGCCCAATCGCGCTGGCGGCCTGTCTGCAACTGGCCGCGTGCACTCCGAATCATCTGGCGCAGGAGCAGGTCACCCTTGGCGAAGGTTATCTCAGAGAGCCGTTTGTTGTGAAAGGCGGCTACGTGGATCTACCGCAGGGGCCGGGACTCGGTATCGAACTCGATGAGGATGCGTTGGCAGACAAGATCGGTCACGAATGGAAGAATCCGGAGACCTATCACAGGGATGGCTCGGTGGCGGATTGGTAGTCAGGCCCCGTGGCTGCAGGCTGCTGGTGACAGCTTGTCAGTCCATGTCTTATCAGGCGCCAAGGGCACTCAAACAAAAGATGATCCACGGATGAAGAGGGCCACGGTCTTCACTTCACCTTCATCAACTCTTCCACGGTCCACGGTTCCTGCTGGCCCTTCACTTCTTTCCGCACCGCCCCGACTGTCTCGATACTGACTGGTTTCGCTTCATGTTCCCAGTTTCCGTTGGTACGCAAGAACGTCAGCAGACCGGCCAGAGTTTCATCGGTCAGGTCCGGGTTTGCGAAGTGGCCGGGCATGACGAGATCCCATTCTTCGCCGCGGACTCTGATTTTGCCCATGACGCCCTGGAGGACGATCCGGGTCAGGCGTTTTTCGTTGCCTAGCACCCATTCAGATTCCACGAGCGGTGGGGCCACGCCCGGCTGGCCTTCGCCGTCGAATTGATGGCACTGCGCGCAGGTCTGAAAGAAAAACTTCTTGCCCGCGAGTGCAAGCTTGCGTTCTTCATCGGAGAGTTTCGGGCCTTCGTCCTGACCCGGCTTCGGAAACTTGTTGCCCCAGACGAGTCGTTTCCCTTCCCACGACTTCAGTCGTTTCACGAGGCTCTGATTCTCAGAAGCCATCAGGACCTCCCAGGCTGCGGGTTTCTTCTTGAAATGAACGGCCTTCTTCAGATTGCCCTCGATGCCGCTGAGGATGGCATGCTGGGCCCAATCCATTTCGTCACTGGTGGCAGCTATCAGGCCGAGTGTCCGGCCGACGGCTTTGGGCTTCCGACTGCGGCTGGCGGATGAAGCGAGGTCTTTCAGTAAGCCTCCGAGTTTCTTGTTGGTTTTGTTTGCCGGGTCGTTCACGAGCATTGCGGCCTGGTTTAATTCAACGCCGTAAACGCCGGAGAGGTATGCCTGGCGTACATATTTATCGCCACCATGTATCGCAGCGTGCTTCTGCATCAATTTCAGGACCTTCTCATTCTTCTTTGCCTGGCCTAGGGTGAACATCAACTGTACGTGAACGGCCCGTGATTCGTCTTCAAGCAAATCCACCATCCCTGCGAAGAAGCCCTTCTCTGATTTCGTCCCGATCAGCTCTTCGCCGACGCGGAGCGCGGCGATCTTTGTCTGGTGATGCTCGGCCTCAAGACCCGCAACCACGGTCTCTGCGTCGACCGCGTCGAGCCCTTCAAGAGTCCATAGCGCATGAATCTGACCGAGGTGGTTCGAGTCATCCATCGCAATCTTTCGGATGTCAGGAACGACGGATTTATCATTGCGTTCGATGAGCATGCGCTGCGCGGTATCACGCCACCAGCCGTTGGGATGCGCGAGGTGTGGGACAAGCTCCTTAGCCGCAGCTTTGGAAAGGTTTGGTTTCGGCCCGCGTTTTCCGCTCTCGTGGGTGACGCGATAGATGCGGCCCAGGCCGACGGGTTTGTCGAGGCCACGTTCGAGAATCTGCTTACGGAGGAAGGTCGTTACGTAGACCTTGTGCTGAAGGATCCCGCGGTACAGATCGACGATGTAGAGGCCGCCGTCCGGGCCGGTCTCACAGTTGACAGGACGGAAACGTTCATCGGTCGAAGCGAGGAACGCCTTCTTCGGATAGGCGCGCGTTCCCTTCAACTCCACACCGTTTTCCTTGATGATAAACCGCTCGACAAGATTGCCGCAGGGCTCAGGGACAAATCCGTTGCCGATGCAGTCCTCCGGCAGTGCGTCGCCGCGGAAAATGCCCTGGCCTGAGCAGCCAGTTGTGCGTGAGAGTTTCCCCTCCTTGGTGAGCATGCCTCTCATGTATCCGCGATTAATGCCGGGGTTCACACGGGCGGTGAAGGTCCGCTGATCTCCGACGACGCGATGTCCAAAGCCGGACGGCCTGGAAAGCGCAGGGTTCCGTTTGAAGTAGTGGTAAGGGAACAGGTCCGCGTGCAGGTAGCTGGAATTGCCGTTGTGGTAGAGGCGACCGTAGTTGTCCTGAGTGATGCCCCACTGGCCGTGAGAGTTAGTGTGCTCTTCGATGATCTTGCCGTTCTTGAATTTGAAACGTTTGTTGCTCTTGGCGTTGTACATCCAGTTGTCCAGGGCCCAGACGAGGCCGTTGTCTGTGTGCTCGACCGGACCCTGGCGGGCGTATTTTTTGTGCACTGCGATTTTTTCATCGCACTTCAAATCGCCGTCGTTGTCTTTGCAATACCAGAGGAAGGGCGGCTCAGCCACGAAGACGCCGCCATCGACTAAAGCCACCGCTCGCGGCATCTGCAGCTCCCCCAGGAACACTGTGCTTTTATCGTATTTACCATCGTCATCGAGGTCCTCGAGCACTACGATCTGACCGTTCCGAACATCTTCTCCCTTACCGTCTACGTTGGGCATGTACCCCCGCATCTCGGCCGCCCACATGCGCCCGTCAGGATCCCAGACAATCTGTACCGGGTCTACGATCAGCGGCTCGCTTGCGGCCAGCTCCAGCTTGAATCCCTCGGCAATCTGGAAGGTCTTGAGAACCTCTTCCGGCCTGTAAACAGGTGAAGGCGGAACCTCCATGTCTTTCCAGACTTCCTTCATCACGTGGCCTCTACGGTCCCCACGCTGGGCGAAAGCAGATGTACTGCAGAGGATGACAGACAGAAAGGCCAAGAGGCGGATATGTCGAAGTATGATCATGGAGATGAATATGAATGTGTGCGGTTGCGCTCCCGGCCTACTTTCGCCAGATGACCGGGCACTTGGTTTCGTCGTCAATGAAACGAGCCAGCCCTTCTTTCGAACTGTATCGGGCTATGATGACTGTCACGATCCACGTGGCAACACAGTAGCGTGGTCCTGTTTGATTGCAGTTGACATCGCATCAACGATAGTATCCACCTTCGCACCGGGACTCCCATCTCCTTCAAATCTGGAATATGAATCAGACATTGCTCCGAATATTCCTTCTCACTTCTCTTCCATCGCTTTTACACGCACAAGAACGGCAGGGAGCATTCATTGCCGAAACAGAAGACGAAGATGGTGATCGTGTCATCATTATGGAGACAGACTGGATCAGTATGCGGCTGATGCCAGCGATCGGCTCGACAGTGACGAGTTTTGTGTTTCGCCCCACCCAGAATGAGATTCTTGAAGTGGTTCAGCCGAAGAACCTGAAGGGCGGCGGCGGGCTGCTGCAGGACAACGTGTGGGAACAGGACTGGCGTTTCCAGGAGCTCCGCGGCAAGTGGTACGATTACAGGATAACCAAGCGAGGCCCGGATGAAGTGCAGGTCATATTTGAGACCAAACTTGATGGCTGGATCAACGCGAAAGACAGCGGCATCATCTCCAAGCTGCTCCAGGACCTGAAAATCCGGCGGACGGTGACGCTACGCCAGGGTACACCGTATTTCCTGTTCGACGTGGAATTTATCAACGAAGGGAAGTTCACCAAGCTGCCGCTTTACTGGGCACACAATTCTTCACGCATCGATATCACAGCGCCCGACCATGTTTTCAGGCCTTCCGCCCGCGGTATCAACCACCTGCCGGGGAAGGGGCAGGAATACGTCTACGATTTCAATCACGGTTGGTCGGCCCGCGTCTCGCCCACACGTAAAGAGGGTGTCGTTTATCTGATGGATTACGACTACATCAGCTTCCTTTACAACAACCAGCCCAAGTCGCCCTACACCGTCGAATGGATTTACGACAACCTTCTTATTCTCAAAAAACGTCCGGTCAAGACCCGGATTTACATCATCCCGACGATGGGTTTGGAGAAGGTGGATCACGCCACCGAGTACTTCATCGCTCAGCTCAAACCAAGCCGCAACGATGGTCAGCTCCGCCTGAATTACAAGGTGACTTCGAGCTATGAGAAAGCGAGCAAAATCACCTTCGTTCCTGAACTCGTTCATGACCTGCTGGGCGCTGAAGAGAAATCGGAGATTCTCAGCAGCATGGAGTTTACGGAGCTCGACATCGAGCCACAGGTCGGTGAAGTCACCTTTGAAGGGAAATCCAGCGACCCGGTAATGATACGCACAAAAGCATTTATAGACCTGGCGGACGGTAATCAGGTGGTGCGCGAGTGGGAGCATTTCCATATCGGAAGTTACAGCTTCGGCAGAAATATCCGTACCGACATGCGGACGCCCGTAAAGCTCCTGAAACGTGCTAAACAAGACCCTTTTATCCCTGCCCCGGCGGAAGGCCTCAAAGTTAATCGCGAGGATTTCAAAGTCTTCGGACTCATCGGCGCAAACAGCCGCGTCCTGGGCATCGAAGGCGCCATTCGCTCCATTCAAGGAGCGGAATTGGAAGCAGGATACCACCCCGGTTTTATGGTCTATCGAACCGGACTGACGGATTTCCCATACGATTACGAGCGCCTCTTCGATTTTCGCTGTCTTGTCTTCAACAATGCAGTGTTTGATGTGGCCCGGTTTGTAGGGATGTCCATTCTTACCAATTACCTGGAGAATGGAGGAGGGCTCGTATACGGTGGCGGCGAGAATACTTTCGGCCTTACCAAGATTGACTCGGCGCACCCGATCAATGAATACCTGCCGATCGCTTCGGCCAAAATTGAAAAACAGACTTTACAGCTGAATTCACCAGCAACCGAGCACCCAATATTCAAGGACATTGACGTATCTGTGCTTCCCTATTCTTACTACTATCAGAAACCTGAATTTAAGGAAAAGCTGGCATCGGAACCCAAGATATTACTGAAGCTTGGCGAACATCCCTTCATCATAGAATATGCAAAGAAATCGGGGCAGAGAGTGATGCTTGTCATGGCGCTCCCTTTTGGCGACCCTGCCGAGAATGAGGGAAAACAGATCTTCTACAGATGGTCAGAGTGGAAGAAGCTTTATGCGAATATTGTGCGGTACGCCTCATACGATCTTTAACCGCTAAAAGATGCCGGGTATACGAATGATCTCGTGAATATCAGTGGGCTATCGAAATATCAGAAGATCATTCTGTGGGCCGGCGGTGGATTACTATTCTCTCTTCTGTTTTTCCTGCTTCGCCCATATGTCACTCCAGGATTCCTTTGGAGGTACATCCTGGTCGACGAGGGGATAATCTACGCCCTCGCATTCTACCTGCTTATTTCATTCTGCTGGCTTAGAAGGAGTTTCTTTAACAGAAGGAATTTCCTGCGAATTTCTGTACTCACGAGCTCAGTCCTAGCCAGTTTTACTCTTCTGGAACTGACGGTCAGGAAACTGTCGCCGACACCGATGTTCCTGCCGATTCTTCCAACGATACCGAATGTCCGCGAGGTCCGAGGAGAAGTTCCTCTCAGAGGCATTTCCTCCTATTCGCGTCACACCACAAACGAATGGGGCTTACGGGGTGATCCTGTTCCTCTGGAGTGGGAGAAAACATTCACCATCCTGGCCATTGGCGGGAGCACCACCCATTGCTATTACCTTGATGACAAGAAGACCTGGCCGCATCTGCTACAGGAGCATCTGAAGGCTGAAAAAGGTTCTGTGTGGGTGGGCAATGCAGGCTTTGATGGCCACTCGACACGGGGTCACCTGCTGGTAATGGATTCCATTGTCAAGAAGGTAAAGCCGGACGGATTAGTATTTCTGGTGGGCATCAACGATCTTGCCCTGTCCCTGGACGAAAAGGCAAGAGGGGGCTACTACGACAGAATGAGATATTCGCCCCGAAAATGGGAGCATCCGCTTGACCGGCTAAGGACTTTTCATCTCGCACGCCTGTGGAAACAGATAGTATTCAAAGAGGTCATCGTGAATAGCGAAGTCTTTCACTCAGACCTGGGACTCACGGAATCAGAGCCTGAACTATTCACGGAACTACCGGAAAAATTGGAGGATATTCTGCCTTCTCTGGAAGAATTCAGGTCGAACGTAAAGCAACTGATCAAGAGCGGCAGAGACCTTGGCTGCCAGATGATGTTCATGACACAGCCAATGCTGAGTGATGATTCTGAACGCTGGGCGAAGATTGTTGGTCAATCATTTTTTATTCGCCAGGGAAACCTTAAGATTTCAGCCGTCACCTATTGGCGTATGTTAGGCCTCTTTAACAAGGCGTTGATTGAGTGTTGCGCTGAGCTCGATGTTCCGTGTTACGACCTGAGCATGGCTGTGCCTCATGAAGAAGAATACTTTTACGACTTTGTGCACTTCACTGAAGCTGGTGCATCGCTTGTCGCCAGGCGCGCTGCGGAGCAAGTTCTGACCCATTTTAAGTTTTAGTTGAATACTCGGTTCCTTGTTTAACGGAATGGTCCCAACAATTGCTTTTCGCGTTGCTACCTATTCTGCAGTTCTTGCTACTTGGCCTGGTTGTCATGGCATTCTGCATTCGGAAGGTAGCGTCACTTGACGTCTGGTGGCACTTGGCCAGCGGCAGATGGATTGTCGAGAACGGCTCTGTTCCGACAGTTGATAGTTTCAGTTTCGCCATCGAGGGCAGGGACTGGATCGACGTCTGGTGGGGATTCCAGACCGTGCAGTATCTTGCCTATCAGTGGGTCGGGCTTGATGGCCTGATTATCCTGAAAACGCTCCTTATTCTTGCTGCATTCGCCATTGCGTGCCTGAGTGTTCCTCAAAAGTATCGCGGTTCATTCCTTGTGTTCGTATGTCTGATTGGTGCGATCATCAGCCAGCTCAGGTTCCACATTCGGCCTACTGCAGCCTCATATGTTTTTCTTGCGGCATACATTTTTATTCTGGAACAGTATCTGGCTGGCAAAAGGCACTGGATTTGGTTGCTGCTGCCGTTGCATTCTGTCTGGGCTAATTTCCATGGAGTTTCTGTGGTTGGCATCGTCGTGCTTCTGATTTATGCGGTCTCGGAAGGATGGCGGATCTACGGCTGGCAGCCTGAATCATGGTCGGAGTTCGATGATAGACCCAGCAAACTGTTGCATTTACTCAGTGCTGCTGCTGGCTGTTTCCTGGTCTCATTTCTCACCCCTTACGGAATAGATCGTGTGACATATTGTTGGGGCCAGTATTTCTGGATGAATTCCGCTGAGGACCCTGCCTTTGTTCTCCTCACGGAGCTCTGGTCGCCATTTGGGATTGAAGTGAGCATTCACCCAATTACCAGTTTCTGCTATTGGGCTTTTACTATTATTACTGGGCTGACATTTGTCATTAATCGCAAGAGGCTTCGCCTCAGAGACATCGTTCTGTATGTGGCTTTCTTTCATCTGTTCCAATCGGCCATGCGGAATGCGGTCTTCTTTTCGCTTGTTGCTATTCCGATAGCTGCAAGGAATTTTGGAACCTGGATGGAAAGTCGAATCCAAAGAGAAGACGAAAGTGAATCTTCAGAAAACTCTGAATCTGAAGAGAAGAGGGATGAAAAGGCGGGGCCGAGGCAAAAACTACAAGTGCTGATTCGTGGTCATTCCAGAGGCATGGCCCAGCTTGCGGTCAGCCTGCTGGCCATATTGCTGCTTGTCGATATTTGCAGTGGCAGATTCTACCGGCGAGAGCGCGGTGATTTCGAATTCGGGCTGGGCATTCAATCGGGTCTTTTTCCAGAGGGCAGCGTCAATGCGATGGCCAGGCTGCCTGGTCCCTCCAGGCTGTTTAATGATTTCGATTTTGGCGGGTATCTGATCTGGAAGTTACACCCCGATTGGCAGGTCTTTGTCGATAACCGAATTCTTGTTTACGGGGATGTCATCCGCCGTTATTCGAAAAGCCGAGGTTATCCGGCGAAGTTCTTCGATTTGGTGAAGGAATATGACATGCAATTCGCGCTGCTGAAGCATACAGATTCATCTAATGCATCGCTGCTGAGAGAGCTTGCCCGCAGCAAAGAGTGGCGTCTTTTTGCTTACGATGAAGTCGGCGTACTTTTCGGCAAGGGAGATTCTGCACCAGAGGTGGATCACGATTGGCGAATGGATAAGCCCGTTTCAGGAAATCTGTGGCCGTTCAGCCGAAGGCTCACACGCCTTGGCCGGCTCTTCGAAATCATTGACAAGTCGACACTTTCAGAAGAGGCCTTTCTGCTTGCGCAGCCTGACCGCTGGAAGGGCGCGGGTGAGCTATCAGGGGGAGAGGTCTATACACCGGCCTTCGTCTATCTTGCCGAGCATTATATGGCAGCAAGCCAGGAGCTGCGCGCGCTGCCTTATCTGGAGAGGGCCGTTTATTGGGATACACGGACTCTCGAAAAACTATATGCAGTGAACACCCGTTGGGGTGAGCTGCATGCCCGACTGGGCTATCTGTATTACCGGGCCGGCGCCAGAGTTAAAGCGAAAAAGGCACTGAGGATTGCGATCAAAGAGAATCCCGGTGACGAGAACTCAAAGGAATTGTTGGATCAGTTGAGATAGGACGTGCCGCTATTTCTTTTCTTCTTCCTTCTGTTCCACAAACTCCGCGCGCAACGCATATTTTCGCCGGGAGAGTTTTTTCTTGCCTGTCAGGGAGATCTCATCATTTTTCGCAGGCTCTTTCGCGAGCACGTAGCATTCATCTGAGGTATCCGCGTGTTTCCGCGCGGGAGCGATTCCCCAATGTGCCAGAAGGTCGTCCTTTTTCGCGTTCCAATTCAGGTTCTCCAGTTTTATGTATTCCTTGGAATTCGCCTCCAGTCGGAACTCCTTACGCTCGATGACCTTCAGTTTGTTTCCTTTCTTTCTCAGGAGGAAAAGAGGACAGAGAGTTCCACGAGGTGCGTTTGTGAAGATTCGGGCACTTTTGATCTTCCCATCTTTGGGTACCGGCGAACCTTCGTAGATGTTCATGATGTTTTTCACGCCATCGTGCTTTCCTTTGAAGGTTTCGTTGCCCAGCCAGATTCTGTCTTCCTGTGCAAAAAAGTCTGCCAGGTCTTTCATTTCTTTTTTAAGTTGTGCAGGGCTTTTAGTAGGCTCCTTTTCTGCGGGCTTCTGGGTTTTCCTGGCATTGTTGGGCTTCGGCTGTTGCTGTTGATTTCCTTTCTGCAGAGTGAGTGAAAACATGTTGATTACCTCGTCCTGAAAGTCCTTTGAGTAGATGGCGACCACCTGCCTGCCTCTGTCAAGGTGCAAATCTTCCAGAGTAGCGGACGCCTTCTTGTTCCAATCGCCCGTCGGCTTAAGGTGAGGGACTATTTTCTTGCGGCCTGCTCGAATCTCAACTTGTGAGGCTTTGTTGCCTGCTTTGGAGTATTCAAGGATGACCTTGTAATGACCGGCATCCTTATTCTCGACTACCCAGGAAAGAAAGTCCTTCTTGTCGGTCCAGAAGCCGATACTGTTCCCCTGAATCCTCAGCCTCTTTGCTTTACCGACCTCTCCCTTCTGGCTGAGATGGAGCATGTTTGAGGTCTCAGGCGTGAGCAGAAGCGATTCATCGCTCATGTGCACCACTTTGGCCCTGTCCAGATGTGGAATGAGTTGTTTGGAGTCCTCCTGGATTTCCTGCCGTAGTTTCCTTTGTGCCTGCCTGATTTCCTGTGCAGTCTGCTGCTGAGTTGCCGCAGCCTCTGTAACCCCTTGTTCAGCCTTCCCAGTTATTGCTTCTTCCTGCTGGTCTGTGGCGATGTTTGTTTCAGCCGGCTTTTCTTTTTCGTCCGGCTTTTCTGTTTCGGTCGGCTGCCGGGCAGTCGTCTCCCCTCGACCGCCGATAGGGGTTCGGGCTTGATCATCGGCGCCAAAGATGGCGTCAACCCCCTCTTTCCTGGTCAGCTCTTTCTCGGGTCCTTTCGTCTTCGTCATCTTCAGCCGCTTGGGTTTTTCCTCATCTGAGTTCTCCACATAAAAGTAGATACCCCCGCACAAGATCAGGACGGCGGCAATCGCTGCAGCAACTTTGGCTGAGCTGCCTTGGGATTGCGCCTTTGCGGCCTCAGTGCGACTGCGTCTGGTGATCGTGGTCTCTGGCTTTGATAGCTTCGACTGTTCGGCCTTGGTTTCTGCCTTATCGTCCGGGAGATTGGCGGATGGCTCAGTGGTCTTGGATGCTGCCGGTACTTCTCTGCCGTCGGATGATTCTGTTTCTCTGGAATCAGTGGGCGTTTCTGCTGATTCTTCTGCGCTTGGTTTTGATGCCGTGGTTTCGTCTGCAGGGGGCGTTTCTGTTACCGGCAATTCATCGCGTGTGGTTGTAGGGGTCTCTGCTGCTGTAGGCGCAGTCTCTGCTTTCTCCCCGGTCTCTGTGACGGGATTGGGTTTTGTCTTTTCTTTCTTGGCGCTCTCTGTTTTCTTCTTCTTCCTCACTTTTGTTTTCTTTTTCACTTCCGGGTCGGGCTTCGTTTCTGTTTCATCCTGCTTCTGTTGAGGCACGAGACTCGGAATCACCAGCGAAGGCTTCTCCGGTTCTGTTGGTGCCGGGCTTTCTTCAGGTTCGGCTGCAAACCCTGGCATCTCAGTCGATTCCGTTTCCGGCTCGACTTCCTGAGGGGCCACATAATCGAAAAGCGGTGTCGGTGTGTCATGGAGAACCGGTGATACTGTGTCTGGTTCCGGCCTGACCGGTTCGGTTGCCTGCATGGCCGGAGTGCCAGCAACGGGTGTCGGCGGCAGAGAAGGGACGGCGGGCATTACCGGGTGGGGCTCAGACGGCGCGCCGAAAGGTTCTCCTACCGCCGGGTATTCGGTGGTCTCTGCTGTGGGGGAGCCGGAGACGACCAATGGGTGACGCTCACATTTCCCTACCGCACGTTCTACTGCATTGAAGAGCGCGTTCGTCTGTTCGGGGCTCAAGTATTGCCATTCCCTTAGAAGATCCCATGGCTTGGCTTCCTGACCTGATTCGCGTGCGGCGCGTAATGCCTTTTCGGCACTCGATGCCTGCTCAGGGTTGATAAAGCCCTGAGTCTCCGCGTACAACAAATAGAGACGTTCTGTTCGATTAAACATTTGTACTCAACAACCACACAGCCCGGCTCCCTGTACTTCATGAAGGCCGCGAGTATAAGGAATCGATAAGGAGCGACAACGGCGATGAAGATGGAAATCCCGTTGACGGACATGCGAGTGCCCTCAGAATGCCTCCTTTCCAGATCCATCTGACCTTTCTCGATATGGACCTCTCAACGCCGCAAGCAAAGATACTGACATAATGCTCGCCTCGTTCTTCATTCTCATCGGAGCCATAACCATGGATGCGGATGCTGCCAATTACGATGAATCGAAAGTGCCGGATTACACTTTGACTGACCCGCTTGTGATGGCGAATGGCTCGAAGGTCGCTGACGCAGACTCGTGGCGGCTCAAGCGCCGTCCTGAAATCTTGAAGCTCTTTCAGGATCACGTTTATGGTCGCAGCCCGGGCAAACCGGGTGGCATGGAATTCGAGGTCTCTGAGGACCGTTCAGCGCTCGACGGTAAGGCTGTGCGCAAGGAAGTGGATGTCTTTTTTCTGGGCAAGGAGAAGGGCACCAAAATGCGGATGTTGATCTACATCCCAAAAGAGGCTGAACGGCCTGTGCCTGCATTTATCGGACTGAACTTCCGCGGCAATCATACCATTCATGAAGATCCGGAGATTTCAGTCACCGACTCGTGGGTGACCAATGACAAGAATATCGGGTACAAAGATCATAAGGCGAGCGATGAATCAAGAGGCAGCCAGGCAGGCCGTTGGCAGGTGGAGAAGGTGATCTCACGGGGGTACGCGCTTGCGACGATCTACTGCGGCGATATCGATCCCGATTTCCACGACGGCTTCAAAAATGGAGTGCATCCGCTCTTCTATAGGGAAGGCCAGAAGACCCCAGCACCAGACGAATGGGGCACTGTCGGGGCCTGGGCTTGGGGGCTAAGCCGAGGGCTGGATTACCTTGAGAAGGATGCTGCGGTCGACGGTAAGCGAGTCGCGGTGATGGGTCATTCGCGTCTGGGCAAGACCTCGCTTTGGGCCGGCGCAACGGACGAGCGGTTCGCACTGGTGATTTCCAATAACTCGGGCTGCGGTGGCGCGGCCCTTTCGAAACGTGCGTTCGGAGAGACGGTTGGGCGCATCAACCGATCGTTCCCGCATTGGTTCAACGGCAATTTTAAGAAATACAATGACAACGAAGGGGCTCTCCCTCTCGATCAGCATATGCTCATTGCGCTGATGGCGCCGAGGCCGGTCTATGTGGCGAGCGCGGTTGAGGATCGATGGGCGGATCCTCGCGGTGAGTTTCTTTCCGCGTTTTATGCATCGCCTGTCTATAAACTGCTCGGCAAAGACGGTATGTCCGCCGAAGAGATGCCGGAGCTGAACAAGCCAATCATGAGCATCATCGGCTATCACATCCGATCAGGTAAGCACAATGTGACCGCTTACGACTGGGAGACATATCTGGACATTGCGGACAAGCACATGCGGTAGGGGCGGCCTCCTACCTGTCCTTCCGCCTGAAGAACTTCTTTTTCTTCTTTTCTTTCTGCTGTCCAGGCACCATTTTCTGTCCAGTGATGGTGATAGGCACGAGCTTGCTGACGGCTTGGCCGGTCCACAGACGGACATACGCCTTCCGGCCAAGGCCGGCGATTTCTTTGTCCGAAAAATGGAGGCTGGCCAGACAGGTCTCATAGCTGTTTGTGTAACCGGCCTGGAGGTAGTAATCGCCGGGCGGAAAGGGCGTCTTGGGCTGAAGAGTGTAGAAACGACCCACCGTTGATTGCTGCAGAAGCACTGCATAAACCGAATCGCTCTTGCGGCGGGTGCCGACCTTTGCCATGTCAGATCGCCAGACTTCTTTGCCTGACTTTCTGTCTATCAGAGCAAAAAGAACCAGCCATCCTTCCTTGCGGAGCTCGTTGTAAACGGTCACCGGTATAGTGCCCGCGTTCATAAGCCGGAAATCGACAAGAACCGCCTCCGCATTGGAGTAGACAGATTTGCTGGTGCGGATAAGGACCCGCACGTCGGTTTTGTTGGATGGGCCGGTTAATGGGACATATCCAGAACCGCCCTGTTGAATACGCCGCCGGGCCGATTTCAGATCCGGAAGCGCTTTCTCGGCTGATAGGGCCGGGAAACTCAATAAGATGGTGATGGCTGAAAGAGCTTTAATCATGGATGAGCATCACTTAACAGAGGGCTGAAGGAGGTTGCCTGATTGACCCGGGAGCCTATGCAGTAATCAGTCGGCTGCAACGATGTGTAGACTGTTGACAGGATGTCCGCCCAATCTAAGATAATTTGGCGCGTTCGACAGGTTATCTCCCTCTCGTCATATACCACCAGTCATGCAAGATACCTTCAGGAATCATCCCACAAAAATCCTGGCCGGCATGACGCCGGTCCTATTGGTTGCCACTTTTCTTTTCGTGCCGGGCCTGATTGCGGAAGATGGATCAGATGCCAAGGCAAAGATACAGGAGCTCGAGAACGAAATTACCCGGCTGAAAGCAAAGATAAAATCTCTGGAAAATGAGAACGACATGCTGCGCGCCAAGGCCCAGGGCAGCGACCTGACAAAGGTGAAGGCAAAGGTGAAAGAGCTTGTAAAAAGCCTTCGCGGCAATTCGTCCCAGCGGTTCAGGGCCCGGCAGGAGCTTCGCAAGATTGGGCGCATGGCAGTGCCTTCTCTCATTGAGGCGACCCGCAGTTCTCATCCCTTCGTAAAGCAGACAGCGATTCAGACCCTGGGCGATATCCAGGACAGGTCCGCAGTGCCTGCCCTGCTCGAAGTGCTCGCGGGCCCGAGCACCGATCTGGCCGCCAATGCCAACCGCGCCCTGGGCAAGATCACCCGCCAGTATTTTGGCATCATCGGCCTCGATGAATCGGAAGAAGAGCGGAAAGCGGTGATCGAGAAGTGGAAGGAATGGTGGAAGGAGAATGAGGAGAAGTGAAGAGGTGGTTGACGGTTGATAGTTGAGAAATCTTGTATCTGGCATTCGCGTTGGACTCCACCCTCACCGAAACCGCCCGTGAATGACAGGCAGCGGCTCTACTGGCGACTCTGATATCTTGGTTGCCTTTGACAGGCGGACCAGCGCGGCCACCGCGTCTTCATTGTTCGCGGCGTGCAGTTCCAGCAGCGGCTGGCCGGCATCTATCTCATCGCCCACTTTTGCTTTGATAACGATACCGACTCGATGATCGATTCTGTCGTTCTTTGCTTTTCTGCCGCCGCCGAGCTCCACACAGGTCATGCCGAAATCCTTTGCGTTGATCGCTTCTACCCAGCCTGCGGAACTTGCTTCGAGGTTCTGAATGACTGGCGCGAGCGGCAATCGGTCAAGGCGGTCGATTTCCTTGACTTGCCCCCCCTGCGCCTCAACGAGCTGTTTGAATTTATCCAGAGCTGCGCCTGAAGAGATAACGTCATCGATGCGCGCCCTGTCTTCTGCGGTGGGCTGTTCGAAGCCCTCTACGGGGGGGGCCATCTCTGAATCGATTTCATCCGGAAGAGCCGGTTTGCCCTGTTCGCTCTGCCAGAGCAGCTCGGTCACTACTGCATAGATCAGTTCCATGAAATCCGAAGGTCCGTTGCCGCGCAGCGATTCGACCGCTTCCTTGACTTCCAGCGCGTTACCGATGGCTCGGCCCAGAGGCTGCTCCATATTCGAGATCAATGCGGACATGCCGCGTCCTACTCTTTTGCCAATATCGACCATCAGGTTTGCTAGGACTTTGGCTTCGCCGACGTCTTTCATAAAGGTGCCGCTCCCGGCTTTGACATCCAGGACGATGGCATCAGACCCCGCGGCAATTTTCTTGCTCATGATGCTTGCGGCGATGAGGGGCAGGCTTGGGACGGCACCGATGACATCCCGCAACGCGTAGAGCTTGCCGTCCGCGGGCGCGAGTTCGCGGGTCTGTCCCGCCAGGACGAAACCTGTCTCCTGAAGTTGCCTTCGGAATTTCTCTTCGCTGACCTCCGAGCTCCAGCCGGTGATGCTCTCCATCTTGTCAATAGTGCCGCCGGAGTAGCTCAGCCCTCGTCCGGTCATCTTTGCCACCGGTAATCCGAGCGCGGCGGCAATGGGGCCCGCCACAAGAGTCGTTTTATCTCCGACGCCGCCGCTGCTGTGTTTATCGACGATGACCGTCCCAGGCGGAACGGAGCCGTGAAGGTCAAGTTGGTCGCCGCTGGCAGCCATGGCAAGTGTGAGGCTGCGCGTCTCTTCGACATTCATGCCCTGAAAGTAAATCGCCATACAGAGCGCCGCGGCCTGGTATTCGGGGATACGCTCGGCGGTGTATTCCCAGAAAAAAAACTCGATCTCATCCTGAGTGAGAACCTCGCCGTCTCGCTTTTTTTCGATGATGGAAAGAGCATCCATGTTTTATCTGGAATCAGGTATCAGGAGTCGGCTGGATACCGATTGTAGTGCGACTCTGGTGAGTTTCAGTCTGGAGTTATTCGCACGGATGCAGGTGCCCGATGCTCCCTCACCGCATCTCCTGTCCGCCATCCACCAGATGCCAGCAGCCCGTGATGTAAGACGCTTTGTCGCTGGCAAGAAAAGCGACCAGGTTAGCCACGTCTTCCACGGTGCAGGGGCGCTTCAAGGGCACCTGATCGATGTAATGCTGCTCGACTTTTTCGACGCTGATACCGAGCTTGACAGCATAGGATTGTTTGAGCTCGTCACTCCAGTTTCCGCTGCCGTGAAGTACGTTGCCCGGACAGACGGAGTTCACTCGAATGCAGTCCGGTGCAAATTCTTTTGCCCAGCCTTGGGTCATGATGACGACGCCACCTTTGGATGCGCTGTAGGCGGAGTTAGCCGCGGAGCCTCGCAGCCCGGTTTTGGAGGCGATATTGACGACTGAACCACCGCGCCCGCCGGCCCTTATCTTTGGCACGACGGCCTGGGCAACAAGGAAGTAACCTTTGAGATTGATCGCCATGGTGAGATCCCATTTGTCTTCCGGAAAATCCTCAATCGGATAAGACAAGGTGACGCCCGCGTTGTTGACCAGGCAGTCGATGCGGCCGAAACGTTCCATTACTGCTTCCGCCATTGCCTGGCACGCGTCTCTGCTGGTGACATCTACACGCACGGCCATAGTCTGGACGCTGTATGTTTCAGCCAGTTCATCGGCAGTGGTCTTTGCGCCTTCTTCATTCAAATCGGCGATAACGATGTTGCCCCCGGATGCAGCGAACTCTGTGGCGATTCCCTTGCCGATCCCGGATGCCGATCCGGTAATGATGATCGTCTGATTCTCAAACCTGATTTCCATGCTAATCCTCTACTTCTATTGCTTTCTTCTGATGCCGCGCTCTCCCTGTTTGCGAGAGGAAGTATATGGTCTTGTCCCGATCTCGATACTCGTTTGATTCTGTTCGAAATACACTGCCACTCCAATTGCGTGGGGTCTGCGCCGCAATCATGGCTTACATCCGATGTCCTGTTGCAGGCTTGGATTTCTGCCGGATGGATGAGGACCGTAATGGCTGCTTTCAGTCCTTTCGCCTGGCAACGCCGAATTTCAGTCCGATCGAGCCTACTTGGACTTTCTGTTTTACGGGGACATTGCGCTCGCCGAAGGACTGGGCCTGGTCGATGTATTCGATGCCGACCTGTTCGCCTTCGAAGACTTCGAGCAGCCCCTGCGTGGAGGCACCGATGTTGAGCCGCGTGGCGATCAGACCCTCAAACACTCCTGTCTTGAAACCTGATTCCTCCAGGATGAGCGTTTCCATGTCACCGCCTTCGGTGCGAAGCGTTGCGCTGACTTTGTCCTTAACGAGGTCCGCGAGGTTCATATCGGGGTCAGTGACCCGGATGCGCAGTGGGGCGCCCGGGATGATCGCCTGCTGCTCCTCATCGTCTTTTGAAAGCACTTCGACCCTGGCGTCCGAGCCGAGGAACTGGATGTCACCCCACGTATTCGGGTGCAGGCTGGAGATGATCCTCACGTTGGCTGACCAGTAGTAATAGACGTCCGTGCCGGTATCGAGCTGGAAGTTAAAGCCGATGATGCGGCCCGGTTTAATATCGCCTTTGCGAAGCAGTTTCTTGGGAATCATCATCTCGAATGCCCAGCCATTCTCTGTTTCTCTTGAGACACGGGGCGCGACATCCTGCGTGTAAGGGATGCGGCGGGCTCCCTGGAATTCTTCGGTCTTCTCCATGTATGCCTCCCACACACTGGCCAAGCGATTGTCTCTGTGGCCGAAAGGGAATGCGAAGAACTGGTGCGTGTTGGCCTCGCCGCGCTTGTTGAACTTGGTGTTCAGCGTGTCGAGGAAAATCTCGACGCAGTCGTTTAACCAGAAGGCCGGTATCTTGACTTGGTCTTCAAGCTTGCCGGAAGTATCGATCGCATCGACCGCGAACCACATTCCGGCCGAGCCGTACGCTACCCAAGCCTTCATGTTCTTCGGCGTCACCTTGCCCCGCTTGGCGCCTTTGACGACGGGAAGAAGCTCGAGGGATGGGAGGTCTTTCCAATCGGACAGATCACCGTCGACCTTGATGACGTCTCCGTGCAGAAACGGGATGCCTGAGAAGCGATTGGTTTTGAATTCCGGTTCGGTAACTTTCCGTTCCTTCTCCGGCGTTTCTTCTGCTGATTCCGCGGAATCCGTCTCGGGAACGTAAACCATGGCCGGCAGGATGGTCTTCTCGTCTTTGACTTCCACCACCTCGCCTTCTGCTCCCTTTAGGTCAAAGGCGCTGCCGGTGATTTGCCCGCGCTCCTTGATGGTCTCAACGATCTTTTTGTATGCCTCGGCATCGACATCGCCGATTCCGCGGAAGCGCCGCAGGGATTGCTTACGGCTCTGGTGGCGTTGCCTGGCCGCGGCGAGCCCGGCTTTTCCAGGCTGGCCAAGAAAACCATCCCGGCCCGATTCGAGCTGATTTTTGAGATTTCCAAGACGTTCGAGCGCGGCCGCCTTCTCCCGTCCCTCCTCGCTGCTGTCGCCGAGCGAAGCCAGCTTTGACTGCGCGGGATACAGTCCGGATTTGATCACGCTCGGCATCTGTTGATTGGCAGAAGCCGCTCCGGCTTTTGCTGCTCCTGCGGCTACGCCTTTTATGTGTTTCGAACCCTTGCTTTTGCCGTGAGGGCCGTGTTCGCCTTTTGCGTGCTCACCCTCTTCTTCGCCGTGTTCGCTGTCTTCTGCTTCACCTTCGCCTTCTGCCTCTGCTCCAGCTTCGTCACGCGGCGGCAGTTGTTCACCGACCTGCTGAGCGAATGCCACGTCCGCGTCTACTTTGTCAGTGACACCTTCACCAAAGATCTTCTCGAGCTCGTTTTTCAGCTCGGCTTTGAATGCTTTGTTCAACACGCGCTCGGCTTTGAGACGTTTGTCCACGGACTGGCCGACTTTCTTCATAATTGTCGGCAAAGCGCGCTCGGCGTACATGTTGTCGAACTGCTTTCTCACGTGCTCGGACAGCTTTCCCTGGCGGAGTTCATCGACCTCATCCAGAAGTTCCTTACCGGCGCTTTTGCCGCTGCCGATAC
>Ga0187827_10003532_pt1 | contig 20131 bp, 23 predicted proteins | sample ETNtaG_39_FD_167969 | JGI IMG/M metagenome (GOLD analysis project Ga0187827, IMG submission 167969) | Marine microbial and viral communities from oxygen minimum zone, Eastern Pacific Ocean - ETNP2014_SV_150_PacBio MetaG (Illumina Assembly) | ecosystem: Environmental > Aquatic > Marine > Hypoxic... | reverse complement strand
CTAGAGCATTTCAAGATTGCATTGAATCGGATGTGCTGATTCACTGGTGTCTCCACATGATGTTGTGTTCGTATCAAAGGAGGCTACCAGATGGGGTGCAGTCATCCTCTCGCTCTTCGGTCTCGGATCATCGCTGCGGTGCAGGCTGGGGCGTCGGCCCGGGGCGCGGCGCGTCGCTTTGCGGTGAGTCCGTCGAGTTCGATCAATTTGGTTCGGCGCTGGCGCCAGACGGGGAGTTGGGCGCCGGGGCAGGTTGGCGGACAGAAAAAGCGGAAGCTGGCGGGTTGGGAGGACTGGCTGCACGCGGTTATGGCGTCGGAGCCTGACATCACGCTGGCCGAGCTTAAGAAACGGCTGTTCAGCGAAGGTCTTGAGATTTCTCAGCAGGCCATCAACACGACGCTGCAGGCGCTTGGTTACAGCTATAAAAAAAACTCATCGGGCGGCGGAACAAGAGCGCGCCGATGTGGCGCAAAAGCGTGAGCATTGGCAGCGATGCCAACCTTGGCTCGCCCCGGAACGTCTTGTTTTCATTGACGAAACCGGCGCCAAAACGAACATGACCCGGCTGCGTGGTCGTGCCCGGCGCGGCCAACGCCTGCTGGCGACGGTGCCATGGGGACATTGGAAGACGACGACCTTTGTCACCGGCCTGCGCCTGAGCGGCCTGAGTGCCCCCATGGTGCTGGACGGGGCGATGAACGGTGCCGCCTTCAAGGCCTATACCGAGCAGGTTCTCGCTCCCAGCCTCAAACCCGGCGATATCGTCGTCATGGACAACCTGTCCAGCCACAAAGTCGCTGGCATTCGCGAGGCCATAACGGCGGTCGGCGCCCACCCGCTCTACCTGCCACCCTACTCGCCCGATCTCAATCCCATCGAGCAAGCCTTCGCCAAGCTCAAGGCTCTCCTTCGAAAGGCCTCCGCCCGAACCATCGAGGAGCTGTGGCAAACCATCGCCGATCTCATCGATGACTTCCCACCACAGGAATGCGCAAACTACTTCCTGAATTCAGGGTATGGATTCAAGCAAACTTGAAACGCTCTAGGTTCTGCTTGATCAGGGTTTCGGCGGCGCGTAGCGAAATCTCGACGGCTGAGTGACGCACTTCCTTCAGGGCCTGGGCCTCGGCCTGGGCGATTTTGGCTTGGGCCAGCTCGCCGCGCCGCTTGACCTCGGCCTCCAGGGTAACTTCGGCCTCGGCGGCCAGGCGTTCGGCCTCCTGTTTGGCGTGCTCGATGATGTCCTCGGCTTCCTGCATGGCGTCGCGCTGCTTGCGCTGGTAGCTGGCCAACAGCGCCTGGGCTTCCTCGCGCAGCCTGGCGGCTTCGTCGAGCTGGTCGGAGATGGCCCGGGCCCGGGCATCCAGGGCGTCGATGATGCGCCTGTAGGCGAACTTGGCCAGGATGGCGCAAAAGGCGACGAAGGCGACGGCGACCCAAAAGGCGGCATCGAACATCTAACGGCCCTCCAGCTCGCCATTCACCGCCGCGGCGGCGGCGGCGGCGCTGGGCTCTGCGCCGATCAGCCGAGCGGTGACGGCCTGGGCCGTCTCGATGGCCACATCACGCAGGTTGGCCAGCGCCGCCTGGCGGCTCTCGGCGATGCGGGCCTCGGCCGCCGCCATCTCGGTGGCCAGTTCGGCCTGCAAGGCGGCGCGCCGGGCCTGGACCTCCCGGGCCGCCCGGTCGCGGGCCAGAGTGGCTGTGTCGTGGGCCTTGGCCCGGGCCTGGGCCAAGGCGGTTTCGTATTCCTGGATGGCTGTCTCGGCCTCGGCCTTGAGTCGCTCCGCCTCTTCCAGGCCGTCCGTGATGCGGCGCTGGCGCTCGTCCATGACCTCGGCAATGCGCGGCAGCGCCACCCGCCAGAGAATCAAATAGAGCACCACGAAAGTGATGACCAGCCAGATCAGCTGGGACGAAAAGTCGCTGACGACGAGTTGCGGCATATTGCCCGCGCCCGGTTCGAGCCCGCGCTGCTAGCCGAACAAGATCAAGAAGGCGATGACCAGGGCGTAGAGCGCCACGGCCTCGGTCAGGGCGAAGCCCAGCAGCACCTGGCCGAACATGCCCGGTGCCGCCGCCGGATTGCGGATGCCCGCGGCGACGTAGCTGGCGAAGATGTTTCCGATACCGACTCCGACCCCGGCGAGGCCGATGGTAGCCAGTCCGGCACCGATCTGCTTGGCAGCTTCCGTTTCCATTTCCATTGGTCCTTTAGTTCCTGTGATACCAGATGAATGAAGGGAATTCGCGCCCGGCCGCTAGTGCAGGTGCAGCGCGTCGTTGAGATAGAGGCAGGTAAGAATGGTGAAGACATAGGCCTGCAGCACGGCGACGATCAACTCCAGGGCATAAAGCGCCACCACGAACAGGAGCGGCGCCACGCCGAAGATGCCCAGCACCACGACGAAGCCGCCGAACACCTTGAGCAGGGTATGCCCGGCCATCATGTTGGCGAACAGCCGGAGCGACAGGCTGACCGGCCGCGCCAGGTAGGAGATCACCTCGATCGGCACCAGGATCGGGATCAGCGCCATGGGCACGCCCTTGGGCACGAAAAAACTGAAGAAGTGGAGCTTGTGCTTGATCAGGCCGATCACCGTGACGCCGAGGAAAACGACGATGGCCAGGGCGAAGGTGACGACGATATGGCTGGTGACGGTGAAGGAATAGGGCAACAGGCCCAAGAGGTTGCTGGTGACGATGAACATAAACAGCGTAAAGACGAAGGGGAAATACTGGCGCCCCTGGGACCCCACGTTTTCGCGCAGCATGTTGGCGATGAATTCGTAGCTCAGCTCGGCGATCGATTGCCAGCGGCCGGGCACCATGGCGCGGCCCCGCATGCTAAGGGTCAGCAGCGCCGTCACCAGCACCAGCACGATCACCATCATCAACGAAGAATTGGTGAACGAGACATCCAGGCCGGCGATATCGATTTCGACCAGGCGCTTGATCTCGAACTGCGTGAGAGGGCTGTGCTGTTCCGCCACCGGACCTAATCCTTAATCTTCGTGCTCCGCTCCGCCTTCTCCGTCAGCCTGGAAACCGAACCCCGGCGTCAGGCGCATGGCGGCGCGATAGGCGTTCAAAGTACCGGCCGCCGCGCCGAGCAGCAGAAACAACAACAACAACCACGGCCGCGTCTCCAGCCAGCCGTCGAGGAACCAACCCAAACCGCCGCCGACCAGCAGGGCCGAAACCATCTCGACCGCCAGCCGCATGGCCTGACCCAGTGCCATCCCCGGCGCCGCCACCGGGGCCACCTGGTCGTCTCGTGGCCGGCCCTTCTGCCGGGCTTGGCGCAAACGGGCATCCAGGCCTTTCAGGCTGGGAGGCTGCCCCTCGCCGCTCATGGAAATCTGGCCAGAAATCTCGCCCGTTGAAACTCGAGCCGGCCGCCCCGATAGGGCTCCGACCGCCTCGAAACCGGGTGAACAATAGGGGCATGGAAGGTGCCCTGTCAAGCCTTGGTGCAGATGCGGTAAGTTATTGAAAAATATTAATAAAACCGCACTCCGTCAGTGCTCAGGCGGTGGCTCGTAAGTGCTCGGCGCGGCCCAGATCGACCGACACCAGGCGGCTCACCCCGCGTTCCGTCATGGTGACGCCAAACAGCCGGTCCATGCGCGCCATGGTCAGCGGGTTATGGGTGACGATGAGGAAACGCACCTCGGAAGCCTGGGCGATTTCCTCGACCAGCCCCAGGAAACGCTCGACGTTGGCGTCGTCGAGCGGCGCATCGACCTCGTCGAGAACGCAGATCGGCGCCGGGTTGGTGAGAAAGACGCTGAACAAGAGCGCCAGCGCCGTCAGTGCCTGTTCGCCGCCCGACAAAAGCGACATCACCTGCATGCGCTTGCCTGGCGGGCTGGCCATGATCTCCAGTCCGGCCTCCAGCGGATCCTCCGATTCGGTCAGCGCCAGATGGGCCTGGCCGCCCCCGAAGAGGCGCTCAAACAGCGCCTGGAAATGCTCGTCGACCTGCTTGAAGGCGACCAGCAGGCGCTCGCGGCCCTCGCGGTTGAGGCTAGCGATGCCCTGGCGCAGCCGCGCGATGGCGGCCACCAGGTCGGCTCGTTCGGTGTTCAGGGTTTCCAGGCGCTCGCCGATCTCGGCCGCCTCGGCGTCGGCGCGCAAGTTGACCGGGCCCATGTTGTCACGCTCGCGCTTGAGGCGTTCGAGGCGGTTCTCGGTAGGCTCGATCTCGGGCAAATCGTCCGGATCCTTGAGCTCGGCGATCTCGGGCGCCTCGGCCGGCGTGCAGGAAAGCGTCTCGCGCATGCGCTCGGCGACGTCCGTCTGCTGCTGTTCGGCCTGGCCGACTTGGGCCTCGATGCGCACCCTTTCCTCGCGCGCCGTGGCCAGGTTCTGGTTCGCCCCCTGCACCGCCCTGTCGGCCTGGGCCAGTTCGGCCTCGGCCCGGGCCAAAGCGTCGGCGGCGCCGTCGCGCTCGGTCTCGGCGGCTTTGATACGCTCGAACAATTGGGCCCGTTCGTGGGCGATCTGATCGGGCCGCTCGGCCAGCGCCGCCAATTCTTTCTCGGCCGCGCCGTGGCGCTCGTCAAGGGCCGCGATCTGGCTCTCGGCGGCAGCCCGGCGGCGGCTCCAGGTCTCTATCTCGCTAGCCATGGCGGCGGAGCGGGCGTCGCGGTTGCGGCTCTCGGCAACCAGCGCGTCACGGCTGGCGCGGGCCTCGGCATGGCTCTCGCGCGTCATCACCAGGGCATTACGCAACTCCTCGATGGCCTCGCCGGCGGCCTCTGGCGGCGCCAAGGCGGCCAGCGCGGCCTCGGCCTCGGCCCGGCGCCCGGCGCCTTCCTCGAGGTCGCGGTCGAGCTCGGTCAGGGCCTCGCCGGCGGCAGCCAGGCGGGCCTGGAGCGCCGCCCGCGCCTGGAGGGCCGCGGCGTGGCTTTCCTGCTGGCTGCGCAAGTGGTCCTCGGCCTCGCGCGCCCGGGCCCGGGCGCTGGCCGCTTCACGGCTTTGCTCGGCCAGTTCCTCGGCCGCCACGGCATGGCTCTCGCGGGCCTCGTCCAGGCCTTGGCGTTCAGCCACCAGGGACTCTTCGAGCTCGTCCAGGCGGTTGCGCTGGGCGAGGCGCGTGGCGGCGGCGGTGGGAGCGTCGGCGGCGGCCGTGAAGCCGTCCCAGCGCCACAGCGCGCCGTCGCGTGCGACCAGACGTTGGCCGGGCGCGAGCTCGGAGTGCAGCTTGGCACCGGCGGCGCTCTTGACCACACCGATCTGCGACAAGCGGCGGGCCAGGGCCGGCGGGGCGGAGACGAAATCGCCGAGCGGCCGGGCCCCCGCGGGCAGCGCCTGGGTCTCGTCGTAGGGCGGCAACTCGAGCCAATGCACCGGCGCCCCGGCGTCGGCCGAATAACCGAGCTCGTCACCGAGCGCCGCACCGAGCGCTGTTTCAAAGCCCGGCTCGACGTTGACGGCGTCGATCAGCGGCGGCCAGAGCTCGTCATCGGCAACCGCCAGCAGGCGGCCCAGGGCCGCGGCTTCGGCCTCGTTGCGGCCGTACGCGGTTTCCGCCCGGTGCAATTCCTCGCGCCTCGCCGCCTCGCTCTCCTGGGCCCGCAGCCGGCCCGCTTCGGCGCCGTCGGCTCTCTCGCGGGCGGCAGCGGCGGCGGCCCGGGCCTGGGCCACGGCGGCGTCGCCGGAGCTCTCGGGATCATCCGGACCATCCCCCGCGGCCAGGGCCTCGCGTTCCTCGATCAATTCGTCGCGCCGGGCCTGCTGGCGCTCGCCGCGGCCGGCGATTTCGGCCATCTCGGCGGCCAGGCTGCGCCGCCGGCCGGCCTCCTCGGCGGCCTGGCGGTTGGCTTCGTCCAGCGCCTGCTCGCGTTCGGCCAACCGGCCGGCACTCTCGCTCACCTGGGCCTCGGCCGCCGCCCTGGCCTCGGCCTCGCCGTCACGGGCCAGCTCGAGGGCTTGAATTTCGCTCTCCAGGCGGCCCATGTTGTCGGCGGCATCGCCAAGCAAGGATTTCTCGCGCTGGCTGTCGCCGGCGATCTGGCCGAGCCGCGCCTCGAGCGCCGCCTTGGCCTCACGGGCGCGCGCCTCTTCGGCCTCGAGGCCATCGCGGGTGACCGCCAGATGGTGCAGCCGGGCAGCGCTTTCGGCCTCGGCCTGGCGCAACGGCGGCAGCGCTTCGGCGGCAGCGGCCTGGGCCGTCGAGGCGGCGGCGGCGGCAGCGGTCAAGTCGGCCACCTGGCTGGTGGCCTGAGCCAAGCGCTGGCGGGCAGCAACGGCCGAGGTCTCGGCCTGGCGCCAGCGCAGGTAAAGCAGCATGGCCTCGGCGCGGCGGATGTGCCCCGAGAGGTTGCGGTACCGCGTGGCCTGGCGGGCCTGGCGCTTGAGGCCGCGCAACTGGTCCTCCATGGCCGCCATGACGTCGTCCAGGCGTTCCAGGTTGTTCTCGGCGGCGCGCGGTCTGAGCTCGGCCTCATGGCGGCGCGAATGGAGCCCGGTGATGCCGGCCGCCTCTTCCAGAATGCGACGGCGCTCGACCGGTTTGGCGGCGATCAGGGCGCCGATCTGGCCTTGGCTGACCAGCGCCGTGGCGTGGGCGCCGGTGGCCAGGTCGGCGAACAGAAGCTGCACGTCGCGAGCCCGCACGTCGTCGCCGTTGATGCGATAGCCCGAGCCCGATTGGCGCTCGATGCGGCGCACGATCTCGAGCTCGTCGCCGCCGTTGTAGGCCGCCGGGGCGTCGCGCCCGGCGTTGTCCAGCAGCAGCGAGACCTCGGCGATGTTGCGGGCCGGCCGTGCCGTGGTACCGTTGAAGATGACGTCGTCCATGGCGCCGCCGCGCATCTTCTTGGCCGAGGTCTCCCCCATCACCCAGCGCAAGCCCTCGATGAGGTTCGACTTGCCGCAGCCGTTGGGGCCGACGACGCCGGTCAGCCCGGGCTCGATGGTCAGCTCGGTGGACTCGACGAAGGACTTGAAGCCGGCGAGGCGAAGGCGGGTGAAGTGCACGAAGGGCTCCGGTCGGTTACTTGAGCAGAGGTTTCAGGAGCTCGTCGAATTGCTCCAGCGTCGGGGCGCCGGGCTGGGTCTTGCCGCCGATGACGAAGCTCGGCGTCGATTGGATCTTGTGCTTCTGCTCGCCGGCCAGGCGGGTGGCGAGGATGGCGTTGCCCAGATCGGCGTTCTTGAGGCAGGCCTCGAAGTCTTTCTTGCCGACGCCGCCCATCAGCCCGACCTGGCTCAGCTCGGCCAGGGGATCGCGCGAGTGCGACCATTTCTTTTGCTGGCGGAAGAGCAGGTCGATGAAGCCGAAAAAGCGCTTCTCGCCGCTGCAGCGCGCCAGGATGGCGGCCCAGAAGGCGGTGCGGTCGAGGGGAAACTCGCGGAACACCAGCCGCAGCTTGCCAGTGTTGATGTACTTTTCCTTCAACGCCGGCAAGGTTTCGATGTGGAAATGGGCGCAATGGGAGCACGACATGGAGGCATACTCGATGACCGTCACCGGGGCCTCGGCGGCTCCGATGGCCATCTCCTCCTTGCCGCTGAGGGGCGCGGCACCGGCCGTGGCCAGAGCCAGCAGCAAAACCAGAGAACCCGGCGCCGCGAAGCGCAAGCATGCCTTAATTAGCGTAAACATGTTCTCCCACCCACAAGATGTTGTGGCAAGTATAGGCACTCGCCATTTGCCGCACAAGCCGTCGTGGGAGCCAAAAAGGCGCCCGGGCGGCATTTCAGGATTGATCCCGGCGCTCGGCCGCTTTGATGCGCCGGCCCAGCGCCGCCAGGGCGCCCTTGAGTCCGGGCTGGCGGGGTTCGGCCGGGTCGTCGCCGTCGGCTGGCGGCCCGCCGGGGCGCCTTGCCGCGGTTTGCAGCGGTGCCTGGATCAGGCTTAGCGCCTGCACCGCGCGATAGCCGAAATAGCCGTTGATGCGTTCGATGATGGCCGGTGAGCGGTGCTGTATCTCGGGCCCCAGGCCGGCCTCGACCCGAACCTTGAGCGTGGCGCCGCTGCCGTCGCGTTTAAAAACAAGGCGTTCGGGCTGGCAACCGGCGGCCAGCTCGGGCCCGACGATCTCGGCCCAGCGCGACAGCACCTCGGCCCGGGCGAAACCCTGGCGGCGCATGGCGGGCGCGGTGATGGCCGACAGGATGCCCTGCAGCCGTCGCGGTCCGCGGCCCGTGCGTTTGGCTCTCATGGGCCTATTGTGCGCCCATTCGGCGACTGCGTCACGCCGCCAAGACCAACGATAGCGACGGAAAGGTGTAGCCTGAAGACATGAGCCCCCGCCCCGACCCTGGCCAACTGGCCCGCCGTCTGCTCGAGTGGTACGACCGCCACGGCCGCCGGTTGCCCTGGCGTGGGGATCCCGCCGATCCCTATGCCGTCTGGCTCAGCGAGATCATGTTGCAGCAAACCACGGTGGCGACGGTGACCAACTATTACCGGCGCTTTCTCGAGCGCTGGCCGACGCTGGCGGCGCTGGCCGCGGCCGAGCGCGACGAGGTGCTGGCGGCCTGGGCCGGGCTGGGCTACTACGCCCGCGCCCGCAATCTGCACAAGTGCGCCCAGGAACTGGCGGCCCGGGGTAAATCTTGTGGCTTTCCCCAAGATGAAGCGGAGCTTTTGCGCCTGCCCGGCATCGGCCCCTACACCGCCGCCGCCATCGCCGCCATCGCCTTCGACCGCCCGGCCACGGTGGTCGACGGCAACGTCGAGCGCGTCATGGCCAGGCTGCATGCGGTGAGCGATCCCCTGCCCGGCGCCAAGCCCCGCTTGCGTGAACTGGCCCGGAGGCTGACGCCCGAGCGGCGGCCGGGCGACTATGCCCAGGCCCTGATGGACCTGGGGGCGACGATTTGCCGGCCACGGGCGGCGGCTTGCCCGGCCTGCCCCTGGCAAGCCGATTGCCTGGCCCGGCGGCAAGGTGTGGCGGGCGAGCTTCCCAAACGCAGTCCGCGCGCGGCCCGGCCGCTGCGCCACGGCGTGGCCTTCTGGATCAGCGACACCGCGGGCCGCGTGCTGCTGCGCCGGCGCCCCGATGATGGCCTCTTGGGCGGCATGATGGGCTTTCCCACGACATCGTGGCGCCAGGCCGCCTGGAGCCCAGCCCAGGCGCGCCGCCAGGGGCCGCTCAAAAGCCGCTGGCGCCGACCGGGCCAGGTGGCGCACGGCTTCACGCATTTTCGCTTGGAATTGATGGTGCTGGCGGGCGAGTGCCCCAACGCCGACCTCGAAGGCCTCTGGTGCAAGCCCGCCGAGTTCGAGCAACACGCCCTCCCCACCCTGATGAAGAAAGTAGCCAACCTGGCGCAGAAAAACTAAAGCGCCCCCTCAGGGGGTTTCGGCGCGGATGCGTTGGCGTAGCAGATCGATGGGTTTGAGGCCGTCGTCCGATTCGAAATGCCAGAAGGTCCAGCCGTTGCAGGCCGGGGCGCCCTGGACGTGGGCGCCGATCTGGTGGATCGAGCCGCTGGCCCCGTCGACCACGAGGGTGCCGTCGGCCCGCACCTTGGCGGCGTGGCGGCGGCGCTGGTCGAAGAGCAACGCGCCCGGCGACAAAAGGCCGCGCTCCACCACCTGGCCGAAGGGCACGCGCGGCAGGTTGCGTTTGGATGGCGTCACCACCAGGCTTTCGCCATCGGCCGGTATCACCCGGGCCAGGCGCTGCCTCGCCAGTTTGATGTAGTCGGGCTGGCGTTCGAGGCCGATGTAGTGCCGACCCAGGCGTTTGGCCACGGCGCCGGTAGTGCCGCTGCCGAAGAAGGGATCGAGGATCACCTGGCCGGGCTGCGAGGCGGCCAGGATGACGCGGTGCAAGAGCGCTTCGGGCTTTTGCGTGGTGTGGGCCTTGTGGCCACCCAGCTTGAGGCGTTCGCCACCCGAACAGATGGGCAGCAGCCAGTCGGAACGCATCTGCAGATCGTCGTTGAGCGCCTTCATGGCGTCGTAGTTGAAGGTATAGCGCGCCTCACGCCCCTTGCTGCACCAGATCAGGGTCTCGTGGGCGTTGGTGAAGCGCCGGCCACGGAAATTCGGCATGGGGTTGGTCTTGCGCCAGATGACGTCGTTGAGGATCCAGAACCCCAGGTCCTGCAATCGGCTGCCGACGCGGAAGATGTTGTGATAGCTGCCGATCACCCAGAGCGTACCGTGGTCTTTGAGAAGGCGCCGCGCCGCCGTCAGCCAGGCCACGGTGAAGTCATCGTAGGCGGCGAAATCGGCAAAGCGGTCCCAGGCATCGTCGACCCCGTCGACGCGGCTGTTGTTGGGCCGGTGCAGATCCTGATTGAGCTGCAGGTTGTAGGGCGGATCGGCGAATACCAGGTCCACCGAACGCTCGGGCAGCCCTTGCATCAGCTCGACGCAGTCACCTTCCAGGATGGCATCGACCGGCAGGCCATCGGTTGTCTCTCGCGGCATCGCCGGCAGCATGAGTCAAGCCGCCCCTCGCGTCAAGAGTCCATTTAGATTCAAGGCCTTAGGGTTATTTGTCCTGAACCGTATCAAGTGCCCGGCGGACCGGCGCGAAGGAACACCGGTGGTGCGGCGTGGGACCCAGGCGATCGAGCGCGGCGCGGTGCTCGGCGGTGCCGTAGCCCATGTTGCCTTGCCAGCCGTAGCCCGGGCAGGCCCGGTCGAGCTCGGCCATCATGGCGTCGCGGGCCACCTTGGCAACGATCGAGGCGGCGGCGATGGAGAGCGACAGCCCGTCGCCCTTGATCACGGTGGTTACGCTGCAGGCCAGCTCGGGCGCCCGGTTGCCGTCGACCAGGGCCAGGTCGGGCTGGCGCGGCAGATCGTCGACGGCGCGGCGCATGGCCAACATGGTGGCGGCCAGGATGTTCAGCGCATCGATCTCGGCCACCGAGGCCAAGCCCAAGCCGACCTGGGCACTGGCCCGGATGGCTGCCGCCAGTTCCTCGCGCCGGGGCCTTTTCAAGCGCTTGGAATCGTCGATGCCCGGCGCCACCCGGCCTGTGTCGAGGATCACCGCCGCCGCCACCACCGGCCCGGCCCAGGGCCCGCGGCCGGCCTCGTCGACGCCGGCCACGACACCGCCGGCGGCGGCTTCAAGGCTGAGGTCGGGCATCGTGAGCCGCGCTCTCGCGATAAAGCGCATAGAGGCCGCTGGCACTCGCTGCCACGATCACCCGCCAACGGGTTTCAGATCCACGCTTGTTCCCGAAGTCGGTCCCAACCAATTCGGATGTGCCGTGGTTTCATCATCCTGCGTTTGCGGTCGCTCCAGTCAAGAATATCCGCGACGGCGATTTCGGGGTCCAGCGCCGCCCGGGGATTATCGTTTGCCACCCAATGCACGCTGGCCAGCAACTCCATTCCATATGGCGTCTCGAAACCCTCGATGACTTGCGTGACGCGATCAAAACGTTTTTTGATTTCGGACTGGCGGACCAGAAACTTTTCGGCCGCATCGGCGGCGCCCTCAAGCAACCGCATGGGCGTATCCGGACTGTTGCGGCCGTCACCGAACCCCTGGCAATAGTGCCCCTCCAGATGGCTCAGCACGTGCCGAAGATTGTCCGCGTATGGTCCGTAGCGCTCTTTGACAAAATTCAACCTTAGCGGTTCGCCGGTGACTTGCAGCAGATAGGCAAGCTTTTGAATTTCTAGCAGCGAGAGCAAGTAGCCATATCCAGGGACCATGTAGCGGTCCATCAAACCGATAAGTGCTGCACGGCCGCGTGTCATGCGTGGCTTCTTGGTGCGAACAATTATTTTGTCCGGAGGAGGTGCGCCAGCCGGTTCGTAGAGCATTACGTTCACATCCGGCGAATCGGCGAAGGCTTGCTCGATCCTTGTCCGCACATCAGACCATCGCAGGCCTCCCAGACCTGCCCCCAGGGGAGGAACAGCAATCGATCTTATCTTGCGCGACCGCACCTCTGCCACCAAAGCCCGAAGCCCCACGTCAACATCGGCCAGTCGACTCTTGGCCCTCCAGTGTCGTTTAGTGGGAAAATTGATGATGAAGCGCGGATTGATCATAGTTTCCCGGTCGAACACGAACATACGACCGATCTCTACCACGTTAGAGTCACACGCGGCCTTATAGGCTTGAAAATTATCGGGAAAGGCCTTTTTGAACTGGAGGGCTATTCCCTTCCCCATCACCCCCACCGTATTGACGGTGTTGACCAACGCCTCAGCGTCCGCCTCCAGAAGGTTCCCGCGTTTCAATTCGATCACCGGCCATCTCCTAAATCAATAGTACCATGATCGCTGTATGTTCACTGCAGGAATATTTGCAGAACCGTCAAGCTGATCCGACACGGTCATCGCCATTTCATCATCGACCACGCCGATCTCAGAAATTGCGGCCCAAGGGAAAAAGCGATGAACAAGGAATTCAGCCTGGCGGCGACGTTTTCGGTCATTGTCGTCTGCGGTGTCCGCCCAATAGTGAGCGCGCATGATCGGCCAATCGACGTACTCGTCAAGATCCTCGAGGTCGTCTGAAAAGGAAGAGAGCATTTCGGCATGACCGTCGGTGAAACACCAAGGCGAACCGCCAGGCTGAACGGCGTCTATGCTACTCACGAGGTGTAGGATTTCCCTCTGGCTTTCCCGGTAATCTTCGACAGCGCCCTTGTGAATCGCAAAGAGCATGGGTGAGCGTGGCGCAAAATAGAATGGCACATAATCGGCGAGGGTACCTCCGGAAGCTACCGGCACCACCTTTCGCGCCCGCCGTTCCTTGATGTGCTGATGGGCGATTCCCACGCTTCCCAACCGCCGCGCCAAACGTTCTGCATCACACCACAATCCGCCTTCACGGAGCATCCCCGGCAAATTTCTGACATGGGTGATGTGGTATATTGCAGTCAATCCAACATGTCTCTTCGGTCAGGAATTTCAACGGGTCCTCTGGATAGCGCACGGTTCACAATTGGGCAACCGCCACGACACCGCCGGCGGCGGCTTCAAGGCTGAGGTCGGGCATCGTGAGCCGCGCTCTCGCGATAAAGCGCATAGAGGCCGCTGGCCACCACGATGGCGGCGCCCGCGAGCGTCAAGGCATCGGGGATATGGTCGAACACCAGGTAGCCCATGACCACGGCCCACAGCATGAGCGTGTAGCCGAAAGGCTGCAGCACCGAGGCCGGGGCCAGTTCGAGCGCCTTGATGACGAGAAAATGGGCCAGCGAGGCCATCAGGCCGAGCAGCAGCAAAAGGCCCCAGCCAACAGCGTCCGGGGCCTGCCAGTGACCCTGGTAAAGGCTCACCCCGCTCCAGGCCAAGGCCGCCACCAGGGCCGTGTATAGCGTCGTCGTGGCAGCCCCGTCGTGGGCGCTGACCAGGCGTACCAGGACCTGATAGAGGCCCCAGAAAAAAGCCGCCACTAGCGGCAGCAAAGCGGTCCAGTGGAAGACGCCGAGGCCCGGCCGGATGATGATGACAACGCCGACGAAACCCATCGCCACGGCCGTCCAGCGCCGCGCGCCGACGCGTTCGCCGAGCAGCGGAATGGCCAGCGCCGTGGCGATCAGCGGCGCCAGGGCGGCCACGGCATGGACATCGGCCAGCGGCAGATAGCGAAAGGCCACGATGAAGATGGCGGTTTCGCACACCAGGATCAGCGAGCGCCCGATCTGCAGCCCCGGCCGGGCCGATTTGAACGCCCTACGCAGATGCCGCGGCCGGGCCACGGCGACGGCGAAGACGACGAAGACCAGGGCTCGGATCCAAAGGATCTGCGGCACCCCGTAAATCGCCACCAGGTACTTGGAAATGGCATCCATCGAGGCCAGCACGAACATGGCCAGAATCATCACCAAGATGCCGGATTTGTTGCCGTCTGCCGTCATGGGGGCGAACACTAACCGATCACCCAGACCGCCGCGAGAAGTGCTTTGGGATCAGAACAGGCTGAACTGGCGGCCGGCGGCGGACGGTGGCTGGAAGTGGCCGGTCTCCAACTCCGGCGGCTCAGTGGCCAATTCGTGGCGGCGGCAGGCGGCGGCGAAACGCTGGGCGATGAGCTCGGCTTCCGGGCCCGAACCGCTGTGGCGCAGGAAGAATTTTGTCTCATGCGCCCGGCCCTGGCGCAAGGCCCTGAGCCGGTGCATGACCTTGACGGCGCGGGCCGGCTGGTGCGCGCCGAGCCATTGGCAGAAGAGCTCCTTGACGGCGCCCGGCAGGCGCAAAAGCGACCAGCCGGCAAAACCCGCCCCCGACCGGGCCGCCGCCTCGATCAGCGATTCGAGCTCCCAGTCCGTCAGCGCCGGGATCAATGGCGCCACCATGACGCCAGTGGGGATGCCGGCGGCGGCCAGGCTGGCGATGGCGGCCAGGCGCCGGGCCGGCGTCGCGGCGCGGGGCTCGAGGCTGCGCGCCAGGCGGCGGTCGAGCGTGGTCAGCGACAGCGCCACCCGCACCAGGCCCTCCGCCGCCAGCGGCGCCAGCAAATCGATGTCGCGGGTCACCAGATGCGACTTGGTGACGATGCTCAGAGGATGGCGGCACTCGGCCAGCAACTCGATGACCTGGCGGCTGAGCCGGCGCTCGCCCTCCAGCGGCTGATAGCAATCCGTGTTGCTGCCCAGCGCCAGGGGCCGGCAGCGGTAGCCGGGCTTGGCCAGTTCGCCGGCCAGGGCCGCCGCCAGGCCGGGCTTGGCCCACAGTTTGGTTTCGAAATCGAGCCCCGGCGAGAGGTCGAGAAACTCGTGACTGGGCCGGGCGAAGCAATAGGCACAGCCATGTTCGCAGCCGCGATAAGGATTCAACGATTGTTCGAAGTCGAGGTCGGGCGAGTGATTGCGGCTGATGGCGCTGCGCACGACCTCTTCGCTGACTTGGGTTTGGAGGCTGGGGGTTTGGAGGCTGACCGGCCTTTCGCCCTCGGGCCAGGTGGCGGCGTTGGCGTAGTGCCAGTGGCGATCGGCGCGCCGGCGCTGGACGGCCGCAAAACGGCTTGAGGGATTCAGCGTGGCGCCGCGGCCGCGGCGTTCGCTGGGCGGCACGGTGTCGGCCGAGGGGGCGAAATCGTCGTTGGCGGGACGGGGCATGGGGTGACTTTAGGGATGCCTCATGGAGAGTCAAGAACATTTCGAGAATATTTCGAGAACATTTGCTTTGCCCCCCATCTTCGCCGGGTCTGGACTATCATCAGGTCATGAGCGGAAAGCACCCAGAATCAGCCCCGGGATTGGCTGTCGTCATTCCGACGCTCGACGCCGCTGCAACCCTGGCCGCCACGTTGGCGGCGCTGGCGGAGGGCGCGGCGTTGCTGCACGAGATCGTGGTGGCGGACGGCGGTTCGGACGATGCCACGGTGGCGCTGGCCGGCCGGGCCGGTGCCCGTGTGGTCGCGGCGCGCCCTGGCCGGGGCCGCCAGTTGGCCGCCGGGGCCCAGGCCACGAGCGCCGATTGGCTGCTCTTTTTGCACGCCGATACGCAGCTTGGCAGGGGCTGGACTGATGAGGCCGCGGCTTTTATGACCAGCGGCGGCGAAGCGGCGGCAACCTTTCGCTTCACGCTGGACGATAGCGGCCCGGCGGCGCGGCGGCTGGAGGCCATGGTGGCCTGGCGCTGCCGGGCTCTGGGGCTGCCCTATGGCGACCAGGGGTTGTTGCTGAGCCGGGACTTCTACGACCGCCTGGGCGGCTTTCGGCCCTGGCCCTTGATGGAGGACGTGGATCTGGTGCGGCGCATCGGACGAGCCCGCATGCATATGTTCGAGTGCCCGGCCCTGACCTCGGCGGCACGTTACCGCCGGGGCTATCTCTGGCGCAGTTCGCGAAACCTGAGCTGCCTCGGGCTTTACTATCTCGGCCTGCCGCCGGCCTGGCTGGCGCGGCTTTATGGCTGATCCGCAACGCCATCTGGTAATTTTCGCCAAGGCGCCCCGCCTGGGTGCCGTCAAGAACCGCCTGGCCCGCCAGGTGGGCAGCGTCACGGCCTGGCGTTTCTACCGCCGCAATCTGGCCCAAACCCTGCGCCGCCTTGATGACCGGCGCTGGCGCACCTGGCTCTCTCTCACCCCCGACGGCTTCGACGCCGGCCCGCTCTGGTCCGGTGATCGCCTGGCCCAGGGCGGCGGCGACCTGGGAGCCCGCATGGCGCGGCCCTTCGTCAGCCTGCCGCCGGGTCCCGTGGTGCTGGTGGGTTGCGACATTCCGGCCCTGAAGGGGCGCCACGTGGCCGCCGCCTTCGCCGCGCTCGGCCGCCATCAGGCGGTCTTCGGGCCGGCCCGCGACGGCGGTTTCTGGCTCGTCGGTTTGCGCCGCCGGCCGGCCCGGCCGCGGCTCCGGCCGGGGCTCTTTGCCGCCGTGCGCTGGTCGGGCCCAAAGGCCCTTGCCGATACCCTCGAGGGCTTTCAGGGCCGCCCCATCGCGTTCCTGGAAAGCCTGGCCGACGTCGACAGCGCCGCCGATCTGCGGCGCCTTAAATCTTAAGATGCGTCAATCTGCCGCAGGCCAATCAAACGACATTGACGGCATGGCAGCTCGGTGATTTTGCGTTATATAACTGAAATTTAATATTTTTTTCCTTCCTGGTACGGTCCATGGAAAGGACGGGGAATAATTAGGGTTTTCCCGGGTATTGCTCGACATCGGAATCAAAAAAAGATTAATTTCGCTTTCGGGGGCATGAACCACCGAAGATCGAACCTATCTGGCCAAAGGCTTTTGGGGAACCTGATGAAGCGTCTATTGCTAGGGCTCATTCTGGCCTTGTTCGTCGGCACCGCGGGCAGCCCGGCACGGGCCGATTTCAAGAGCGGCAAGCAAGCCTACGACCGAGGTGAATACGCCATCGCCGCCCAGCACTGGCGCCGGGCCGGCCAGACCGGCGATGCCAGGGCCCAAACCAATTTGGGCGTGCTCTATGCCTCGGGCCGCGGCGTCGACAGGAATGCCGCACAGGCCGTCTCCTGGTACCGCAAGGCAGCCCTGGCCGGCTATCCCAAGGGGCAGTACAACCTCGGCCTGATGTATCGCTCGGGCCGCGGCGTCGAAAAGGACGAAACCGCGGCCGCCGAATGGTTCGGCAAGGCCGCCGAGCAGGGCCTGGCCAGTGCCCAATACATGCTCGGCCTGGCCCATCGCTACGGCCGCGGCGCCAAAAAAAGCAACGCCTTGGCGGCCTCGCTGATGATGATGGCGGCGGAGTCCCGCTACGCCCGCGCCCAATACGGCCTGGGCCGGCTTTACGAGACCGGCCGCGGCGTCGCCAAGGACCTGACCAAGGCCGCCAATTGGTACCGCCTGGCAGCGCACCAGGGCTACGGCCCGGCGCAATATGAACTGGGCCTGGCCTTCAAGCGCGGCGAAGGCGTCGAGGCCGATGCCGTCAAGGCCTACAAGTGGCTGGTGCTGGGGGCCAAGCGCAGCCGCGGCAAGATCGGCGAACGTGCCAGGAGCGAAGCCCGCCGCATCGCCGCCGGCCTCGATGAGAAGCAGATCACTCAGGCCATGACGCAGGTGGCCAAATGGAAACCCAAGCGCCTATAGAAACCCCATAGCTATAGAACTTGGGGGAGAGGGACCGATCCCCCCGGTCCCGCTCCAAAAATGACCGCCCGCCGCTGCCCGCGGCGGGCGGTTTCTTTTCCAGCAGCGGCTGGCCGGGATCAATCTTGAAATGCTTTAAGGCCGCACGTAGGCCCAGCCCTTTTGCTGCAGCTCCATGATGCGCAGCACGCCGGCCTGAACCACCTTGATGCCGTCGATCAGCACCGGCTGCGTGCCCGTCTTTTTGGCCATCTTCTTCATGGTGTTGCCGCAGGCGCTGAACACCAGACCTTCGTTCATGGACAGGCTGGAGGCCGAGCAGATGCGGGCCGCCAGGATCGAAGCCGGGGAAGACGGCTTCACGGCCGAGCTCAAGGCCGAGATGGACAAGTTGGAAAAGGCCGATCTGCTGATCTTCCAGTTTCCCCTTTGGTGGTTCGGCCTGCCGGCCATCCTCAAGGGCTGGGTCGACCGGGTTTTTGCCCAGGGCTGGGCCTACGGCCCCGGCGTCGGCAACTACAGCCGCGGCAAGTTCCGGGGCCGCAAGGCCATGCTTTCCTTCGCCACCGGCGGGCCGCTCAGCCAGTTCGCCGAGGACGGCCTCAGCGGCGCCCTGGATGTGGTGCTGTGGCCGATCCACAACGGCATGTTCAATTTCACCGGCTTTACCGTGTTGCCGCCCTTCGTGGCCCCGGCCCCGGCACGGCTCGGCGACGAGGAACGGGCGGCCCTGCTGGCGGCCTGGGAGGAGCGCCTTCGCACCCTGGACGAGACCGCGCCGCTCGATTTCCACGACCTCGACGACTTCAACCTCGAGGGCGCCGAGCCGGGCCGTCTCAAGCCCGGCATAGCCGGCCGTACGGTCGGCCAGCGAGGCTAGCGCGTATCGCTTAACCGAACAGCGCCAGGATGCTCTGCGGGCCGGCGTTGGCGATCGACAAGGCTTGCACGCCGAGCTGCTGCTTGATCTGCAAGGACTGCAGCGCCGCGCTTTCCTCGGCCAGGTCGGCGTCCACCAGGTTGCCCACGCCCTGCTTGAGGATGTCGACGAGCTGAATGGTGAACTCGGCCTGGATACCGACGCGCTTGGCCGCCGAACCCAGGCTGGCCAGCGAGTTGGAGACCGCGACGATGGCCGAATCGATGGCCGAAAGGGCCGTCGTGGCGCCGGTGGAATCGGTAAGCACGGAGGTGTTGAGGTCGGCCCCGAGCGCCGTCGCCGACATGTCCTGGGCGCTGACCGAAATGGTGCTGCCTTCGACGGTGCTGAGCACGGCCAGGGCGGTGCCGCCGGTGGTGATCAGGTTCTTGCCGTTGAACTCGGCACTGAGCACGACGGTGTCGAGCTGGGCCCTGAGCGAGGTGAATTCGTTGTTCAGGGCGTCGCGCGAGTCGGTATCGAGGCCGGCCTGGTTGGCCTGAACCACCTTGGCCTTCATCTCGATGAGCAGGTCGGAAACCGCCTTGCCCGCCGAGATGGCCACGTTGACCGTGGCCTCGCCCATGGCCAGGGCCGATTTCACGGCCTGCATGCCGGCGATGTCGCCGCGCATATTCTGGGCGATGGCGAAGGTCGCGGCGTCGTCCTTTGGGCCGTTGACCTTGAGGCCGGTGGTGACGCGCAACTGGGTGGTCTCGAGACCCTTGTTGGTCTTCGAGAGATTCTGCAGCGCAATCATGGCGCCGGCGTTGGTGTTGACTGACATAGCCATCGGACTGGGCCTCGCCTGCTAGCGGTGGACAGATCGCACGGGGTCGCACGCAGTCCTTCGCAAGCCCTATGCCAAACCGTTGGAAATCATTCCTGAGGCCTAGAAAGCGCTGAAAACAACGATGTTCGGAGGTCTGGGGCCGGGGCTGAAGCGAGCGCCCGAAGAGCGCTTCGGCACGATCATCTTGGCCCCGCCCGGCAAGGATTGCCGGGCGAAGCGGGTGTTTTCGGGGTCAGACCGCTGCCGCCAGGTGGCAGGCCTGGTTGATGGCGCGCTTGGCGTCGAGCTCGGCGGCATCGCAGGCGCCGCCGATCAGGCTGGCCTCGAGGCCGAGCTCCCGGAGCTCGTCATAGAGCCCACGCGCCGGAGTCTGGCCGGCACAGACGATAACGTTGTCGACCTCCAGCACCTCGACCTCGCCGCCCACCCGGATATGCAGGCCGGCATCGTCGATCTTCAGGTATTCGACGCCGTTCATCATCTTGACGCCGCGCCGGCCCAGCGTCAGGCGGTGGGTCCAGCCCGTGGTCTTGCCCAGGCCGCGCCCCACCGGCGTCTCCTTGCGCTGCATCAGGTAGACCGTGCGCTCGGCCGCCGCCACCTCCGGTTCCACCCCGGTGACGCCGCCGCGCGGGTGATTTTCGAAATCGATGCCCCATTCGCGGGCGAAGACGTCGACGTCGAGTGAGGCCGAGACGCCGGAATGCGAGACCAGCTCGGCCACGTCGAAGCCGATGCCGCCGGCACCGGCGATGGCCACGCTCCGCCCCAAGTTGGTGCGGCCACTGATGACGTCGATGTAGCCCGAGACCTTTTCATGGTCGATGCCCTCGATTTCGGGCAGGCGGGGCTCGATGCCGGTGGCGATGACGATCTCGTCGAAATTGCCGGCTTTCAGCTCGGCCGCCGTGACCCGCGTGCCCAGCCGCAAGTCGATGCCGCGCAGCTCGATGACGCGGGCG
>Ga0187827_10003524_pt1 | contig 20166 bp, 12 predicted proteins | sample ETNtaG_39_FD_167969 | JGI IMG/M metagenome (GOLD analysis project Ga0187827, IMG submission 167969) | Marine microbial and viral communities from oxygen minimum zone, Eastern Pacific Ocean - ETNP2014_SV_150_PacBio MetaG (Illumina Assembly) | ecosystem: Environmental > Aquatic > Marine > Hypoxic... | reverse complement strand
GCCTTGGCTGGATGCAGTCGAAAGAGGCGGTCCCTTCACTGATAGAACTGGCACTAAGCAATGATATGCCGATGCGTCGCCGCGCCGTCCAGGCATTGGGTCAGATTGGGGAGCCGCGAGCAGTCATGCCCCTGCTTGGGCTGCTCGCCGACAGAGACCATTTCACCAGAGAGAACGCAATCCTCTCTCTGGGCTGGCTCAAGGCTAAGGATGCAGTGCCTGAGCTCCTGAAGATCGTGACAACATCTGACCGCCAGGATGCCCAGCAGCGGGGCTTGATGATCTCTGCGATACGGGCGTTGGGCCACATCGGCGACCCCAGTGTCACAGTCGTGCTGCAACAGGCAGGCGATGATGCGAAGGATTTTCCAGTGACCAAGAGGCGAGGCAGAGTCACTAACATCTACTCCACTCCACAGAGTCTTGGAGTGCAGGGCCACGCACAACAGGCCATTGCTGAGATCCGGGCTGGCGGTCGAAAGATAACTGGTATCAAGCAGGCGGAGTTCCTCGCTTCGAGCGACAAATTCTACGGACTGACCGGGCGTTTCAATGCCCTCGCGGGTCGGACGAGCATCGTCCGCTCGTCGAATTTTAAGGACGATCCGGCGGCGTTGTGGCCTTACCTGTGGGATGCAGGAATGACCGGCGTCCATCAGGCATGGGGTGAGCCAAGCTGCGACCCTGAAGAGTACATGGAATTAATCAAGGCAGCCGGCGAGTTCGATCTGAACTGGATCGATGTATTGCCATTGGGTCGCAGCCGGAACTACCGCAGCCAGCGACAACACGCCACCGCGGATAAGAACGGCGTCGAGGCCGTTTTGTTGAAGTTCGAGAACGAGCCCGCCTTTCAGGGATTCTGGAGCGAAGAGATCTATCCGGTTATGGAGTTGACAGCGGAGGAATTCGCGGCGTGGCTGACGAACAGGCACGGCGCGAGCTTTCATAAGAAACTCGGTGTGAAGGCAGGCGAGGATTTGTTGTCCTTGATTAATACGCTCGGCTCTCTGCGAACGGAATACCTGCTGTTTCAAGCAGAGAGACTGGTCGAGCATTGGCGCGAAGATCAGGAATGGATCAGCGGCTTACGCAAGGGATGCGCCTTCACCTGGAGTGAAAGCGACGGTCGCCGTGTCGCTTATCCCGGTGTGACGGGCAAGGCCGGAGCGGCTATCGACGCCAGCGGCCCTGAAAACTACCAGTCGTTCGGCCGCCACAACAGCTTCTCAATGGAGATGCACAAAGATGGCGAGGCCCGCCCCGTGATGTGTGAATTCTACAATTGGTACAGCCCGTCTCCCGCCCACGAGATTCGCGGCTTCGCCCAGCACCTGATGCACGGCGAGTGTTTCTACAATTTCTCCCTGAACCAGGTTTTCGGACAGGCCTCGACTTATGTGATGTGGACTTGGAACGCTTCCCGTTGGGGAAACCTCAGGAAGATGTTTCGGAAAGCCCGCAAGATCCGGGAGTACCTGGCCGTCCCTGAATCCGCGGCGAACGTAGCATTGGGGTTGAGTGAGATGTCTTGCGTGTCCTTCCTGGAACCAGGAGCAGGAGCTTGGCAGATGGAAGACCGATGGACACAAAACCAGGTCGCCCTGTGGACGGCGCTCAACCAATCGCATGTGCCAACCGATATTATCTGGACTGAGACCCTGACTCCCGAGAAGCTCGCTCGCTACCGCATCCTCGTGCTCTTCGATGCTAAGATCATCACCGACGGACAAGCTGCCCTGCTTCGCAAATGGGTCAACAACGGTGGCGTGCTGATCGCCAACGGCACGACCTCCCTCTTCACCCAAGGAACAGTTCCAAGAAAGAACTACCTGCTGGCCGGCCTCTTTGGCTTGGACTATTTGAGTAATGTCGGTGTTAACGATCCGGAGCGGATCGACACCTACGGCATTAAGCGAGGGCAGGCGAGCGTCAAAGCTGTGTCCGGTCTCGCCCCGGAGAACTTCCGGCCATTTGTCCACCGAGCAGTGAAGCCCGTGAAGTCACTGGGCCTCTACAAGGTGACCGAAAAGGCTGCGGCTTTTCTGCCGCGGATTGTTCCGGGCACCGTGTGCGAATACGACATGCCCTTGGGCTACAGCAAGGTTAAGCCTGCATCCGCTCAAGTGCTGGCTTCGTTCAGCAATGGCGATCCTGCGCTGACCTTGAACAGAGTCAGCAAGGGCCTCTGTTATTTCTGGACGCCAAACTTCCCGGCTCTATCCCATACTTCGTCCGAATGGGAGATGAGCCCGAATGGATATGACTTCTGGATGAACGTCCGCGAACTGTTGGAGGCGATGGTCCGAGGAGGATTGGCACACCAGGGAGGTAAGCTGCCGGTGGAGGTGACCGGTATCTCAAAGGAGGTCGAGGTAACCGTGCGACAACAACCAGAACAGAACCGCTGGATGATCCACCTTCTCGACTATGACACAAAGTCGAATGGTGTAAAAGGAGGGGCCTTGACCGTTCCCACGCACGCAGGGAAAAAGGTCAAGCGGATTTTCTATCCGGACACGAGTACGGAACTGAAACTCACCACAGTCGAAAATGCCGTCACGGCACAACTCCGCGATTTCGAGGTGCACGATATGGTAGTCATCGAGTGGACCCGCTGATGGGGATCCACTGAACGAGCGGAATCAGACCGGTATGCCTCCAAGCTGATGAGACGTGTACGGGCGTCTCACCGGTGAAGGGCCGTGAGTTCTCTGCCCACTGGCGAGACGCCCACGCCACAATGGGTGACAACAGCAAGGAGTTCATCCCGACAGCGAACGCTGCATCAACCGTATACAGTCACGTGCTTGCCCTATTAAGGAAAGTCTGGAAATAACCGCGAGACAAAAAGTCAGCAAAAGCCTAGCTTCGGTCTTGCTCGCCGGATGACCCAGGAAACACCGTGATGAATACCAGATCGCACTTTTATACCGTGCTCGCAGCTCTCGCTTGCGCGGCATGGTTGCGAGAGGTCACCCCGGAAGAGAGTCCGGCGGCCAGGGACGCATTGCGTGACCAGCAGATTCTCTTTTTGTGAGGACCTTGCCTTCAAGGGCATTCGAATTGAATCTCACCCGCGGGAGCATCATCAATGATTTCATCCTCCCTGAATTTCACTTTGCCCCCGACAAGTGTCATCTCGACTTTGCCCTTCAGTTCCGTTCCGTGAAACGGAGTCCACGCGCACTTGGTTCGCTGATTTTCGTTGAGGAGTCTGTGGGTTGCCTCGCGGCGGATGATGCACAGATCAGCATCATAGCCGCGCTCGATTCTGCCTTTCCCTTTCATTCCATAGATTTCGGCCGGGCGGGTGCACATGATCTTCTGAAGTCTCTGCAAACTGATGCGCCCGCCCAGCGCGGCATCCAGCATCAAAGGCAGAGATGTCTCGATTCCAGGAACACCGCAAGGGGCGGCCCAGTAATCCGTTTCCTTTTCGTCAAGAGTATGCGGCGCGTGGTCGGTGGCGATGATGTCGACGAGGCCGTCCTGGATACCCGTCCAGAGCGCTTCGACACTGGCTTCTTCTCGCAGCGGAGGATTCATCTTGCCCAGGTTGCCCTCCTCCTTGAAATAGTCGCTGGACATGAACAGATGGTGCGGGCAGGCCTCGCATGTCATGCGCTTCGTCTTGTGCAGACGAAGGATGTTTATCTCTTCTTTCGTGCTCAGGTGAGCAATGTGCATTCGCTTGTTGAATCGTTCAGAAAGCAGGTGACTCTCGGCCACTGAAACCGCCGCGGCCACGTTGTCACGAATTTCGTGATGCATCGCGGTGTCACGTTTGACTTCATCGAAGTAACGAAGGAGCTGCTCGTTTTCCGCGTGAAGCACGAGCAGTTTGTTCGTCTCGGCGACGATGCGGGCGAAGTCCTGCAGATTATCAATGAGAAGATTGCCGGTACTGGATCCCAGGTAGACCTTGATGCCGGCGACATTCTCAATCTGATTCAGATCTTCAATGTTGGTGGATGTGGCCCCAAGAAAAAATCCGTAATTCACCAGGCACTTTTCCGCAGCCAGGCGCCGCTTCTCGTTGAGCGCCTCCAGACCAATCGTTGGAGGATCGTTGTTCGGCATATCCAGGAAACCGGTCACACCTCCTGCGAGCGCGGCTTCGGACACAGATCGAAAGTCCTCTTTGTGAGTGGCCCCTGGCTCACGCACATGGACGTGCGCGTCAATGACGCCCGGCATCACCAGCAGGCCATCCAGATCGAGCGTTTTACCACCTTGGGAAACTTCGCCTATCTCGGCAATCTTGCCATCGACAATTCTTATGTCCGCCTGGGTCTCGCCCTCTTCAGTGACAATTGTCCCTTGTCTCAGCGTCAGTTCAGTCATGTTGTCTCTCGTCATGTCAGGGAAAGTCATATCTATCGCCCGACTCCAGCGACGCAAGCATCTTAAATGGGGCAGCCCTTTTAATTGCTGGTGGCTTCCACAAGAATCTCAGCCACGTGCATGACTTTGATGTTCTTTCCCTGCCTGCGAATCAACCCATCCAGATGCATCAGACACGACATGTCATTCGCCGTGAGGATTTCAGTGCCGGCCTGTTCGTGATCGTGGACCCGATCCAACCCCATCATGCATGAGACCGCTTCCTCTGAGACGGCGAACGTGCCCCCAAAGCCGCAGCATTCATCCGGTCGGCTGAGCTCGCTCAGGGAGATACCTTCCAGGCCATCAAGCAATTGTTGAACTTTGCTGAACGAGCGACCAGCCAACTCACTTGAGCTGCCAAGCCTCAATCCCCTCAGCCCGTGACAGCTCTGATGCAGGCCGACCTGATATGGAAACTTGCCTTTGACCTTCTCAACCTTCAGCACATCAACCAGGAATTCGCAGAGCTCAAAAGTCTTCGACTTGAGATCCGTGAATCCATCTTTGCCGTCAAGGTAGTCGTCGTAATGGTGTCGCACCATGGAAGTGCAACTGCCAGAAGGGCACACAACATATTCATACTCTTTAAAGACCTCGAGAAAGCGCTGCGCCAGCGGCCGCGTTTCCTCAGTCAACCCGGTGTTCGCCATCGGCTGACCGCAGCACGTCTGCCCCGATGGAAAATCGATCTCGACGCCAAATTTCTTCAACAGATCGACCGTTGCCATCCCAACATGCGGATAAAACTGGTCAACGTAGCAGGGAATAAATAAACCGACTTTCATTGTTCCGGCCTAGACTCTATGCAGTTTCGCTATTCCGATGCCTTGTTCACCTGCGACAGAATAAAGCAGGTAAGTCTGCCCATCCTCTTGAAAGATACCTGGGTCTCTCAATTGTCGTGCAGGCACTCTGACCGTGCCGTATTCCGATCTTTCGAGCGGGAGGTCTCCACCTTCCCAGTCTTCCTCAGATTCAAGGACCTCTTCTATTTCACTGGCGCGCCATCCCTGCCAATCCTCAGTGAGGTCGATCGTCGTAAGCAAGATCCTCTCAGGAGTGTCCTGCGCCCTTGAAAAAAACAAGAAGAGTGTTTTCCCTTCAACAAAGAGTCCATTGTGGCGGATCCGAGGGATCATTTCTGGCCCGGCAGAAAAACCAGTGATTCCATTTTCCGACCTGTAGAAGATGCCACCGTCGACACTATTCATCGCGAAGGCATACCAGGCCCCCTCGTATTGGAATACTCGAAAATAGGACGTACCGAGAATCTCGTCCTCAGGCTTAAAGCTCAGTCCGTCATTAGTGAATGCAACATAAGAAACCTGCAAGCCGTGCTCACTTTCCTTAACCGGAGGCTGGTGGAAGTACATCCTGATTCGCTGGTGCTCTTCCTCGATATGGATATCCGGGCTTGCGATATGGCCTCTTCCAGGAGCGTCATCAAGATGCAATATTCCAGCGGTGTAAACCCTCCACGGACCTTCAAGCTCATCGGAATAGGCCATCCGAATGTGGTCGTCGCAATGGTGCGCGAAATACAGGTAATAGCGGCCAAGTGGATTCTCGAGCCAATCGGGCACACGGATTAATGACGGCCCGTTGATGTTCTCGCCCACCTTGCCCTCAAATCCCTCAAGATCAGGATGAATGATCGGATTTCCAGAAAGTCGTTCCACGCGGAAATGTGTAGCGGGAATCGTGTCTGCATTACTCATTATTTGTACCGTTCAGGTTGTAACAGACCATCTCGTCCGAATTTCTAATCAGCAACATACCATCGGCCAGAGCGGGCACATTCCACGTCTTGGCTTTCAGAGCCTGGAACTTCGATATTTCATTCCATCCATCAGGGCTTGCCTCCACAAGCGCCAGTTGACCCTTCTCGCCCAGAATAATCAGCTTTCCATCCGCGTAAATGAGCTGGCCGTATCCGTAGCGTCCTTTCTTCCATTTCCTTTTTCCGGTCTCGACGTCCAGACAAACGAGAATCCCGTCGTCTAGACCGTACACGTGGCCTTCATGGAAAATTGAAGAATTAAATTTGTTCTTCATCTGGAGGTTCGACCACATTTCAAGGGCGCTGAAAACGACCACTGTAGAATCGTTATCGTGTTTCACGATCTGAACGAGCGCGCAGCCTTTCCCATAGCCGGAGGAGATGAAAATCTGGCTGTCGCTGATGAGCAGGGGCTGTGCACAGTTGTTGTGGTATTCCGGCGCCCAGGGAAAGGACCACAGGAGCTTGCCAGTGCCGGGCTCGAAACCATTCATGTTGAAAGCAGAGACAGCTAGAATCTGCCTTTTCCCAAGCAGTTCCACATCCATTAGAGAGACGTATGCCTGTTTTTCTACTAATGCCTTTGTTATTAGTTTGCCTGTCAATTTGTCAAAACCAAGAAGTGACTCGCCAGACTGACCTGAATTAGTCACGTAGACCAGGTCTTCGACCACCAGCGGTGAGCCGGCCATGGCCCAATCCAGATTCTTCTCTTTGAGATCTGACAGAATATTAATCGTCCATACATGTTCTCCCGTGTCAGCTCTAAGACAGACCAGGTGGCCCTCAGCACCGAGCGAATACAGTAAACCTCCGTTCAAGGTCGGAGTGGCACGGGGGCCGTCTCCTCCTAATTGTTCCTTGAAATAGGCTTTGTACTTGTAGGCCCATAATTCTTTTCCTGTTCTGAATTCATAACAGGTGATCGCCTCGTATTCCCGCCGTTGTTCGATCGTGTACGCCTTGCCGCCACTTATTACAAAGCCCGCAAACCCAAGCCCTACAGGCTGTCTGTAAAGCTCTGGAGGGCCTCCGTTTGGCCACTTTTCCAGCAGATTCGTTTCTTTTGAATAGCCGTCTCTCTGGCTGCCGCGATACTCCGGCCAGGATGATCTGCTTTTCTCAGGTCTTGCCTCACGTTCTGTTGGCTGTTGTCCGGCTCTGTTTCTCTCAAGTCGGCTGAATTTCGTATCAGGACCCTCAAAATCGAAATAGGGTGTGAGATCGCCAAGTGTCTCCCAACGGCTTTTCAGGAAGTGCATGCCGATGACGCCAAGCAGAATTAGGCAAACGATTCCTGCCAGGCACCATCTGACAAGGCGCAGAATGGTCCGGAGTCCCCTTGCCGCTTCTTGGGCCTGGCCGGTAACACTCTGAGCAGGATTAGGCGTTTCTTCTTGGGACATTTATCTGACGGTCCAATCCTGAGGACGGTTATAGAACAGAAAGGGGTGAATAGATACTTGTTCCTGCTTCACCTCGTTTCGGAAAGCAGACCAGATATCAAGCTGCCATAGCATGCACAGGACTGCTTCTTCATGACAATGTTTGTGAATGTCCTGTGCGATGGCCTGGATGCGCTCGGCATTGGGGCGAGCATTCATTTCACGGAATCGTTCCATTAGAAGATCGCTCTCATACCCCATGTAGTTGGAAGCGCCTTTCTTAGTGCGTGAACTATCCAAGAGCGGTGCAAGGTTTAATGTCTCGTCAAAGGTGTGAGTCATATAGGCAACATCAAAATCCTGCTCATTAATGACTTCATCGTGGAGATCCCTTTCGAGCTTTCTTTCGAGCCTGACTTCGAAGCCTAATTCTTCGAGAGTTTCCTGAAAATTAGTGCAGGCTCGTTCGATGTTGCGGTCGTAGCTTGGAAACTTCAGGCTGAACGACGGATTTGGGATTCCTGCCTGAGCGAGCATTTCACGGGCCCCCTTGGCATCGAACTGATAAACATCAACCAGTGGGCTGTATGCCCAGCTTCCCCTGGGGTACGGGCCAGACAGCAGTACGTGGGGCTGCCCACCTCGCCCACCACGAAATATCTTTTCAAGGACAGCCCTTCGTTCGAGGCCCATATTGATCGCCTGACGAATCTCCTTCTTCTGGAACAGCCGGCGGCGGAAATTAAACGCAAGGAAATGCACCTTCCAGGTCTTGAACCTTCTCAAGTAGTAGTTTTCAGGCAGATTCGCAAAAAACTCGATATCCAGGGGCCTGAGTTCTACGCTTACATCGATACTGGTTTCCTTAGCCCGATCGATTTCCAGGGCCTGCCTGGCGGCCGAACGGTCGTGGTAGATTTTCAGGCCGATTCCGCTCAGGAAAGGCCTGTATGTCCTGTGAATCGGCGCAGGAGGCCTTGCGGCTAGGAAATAGCCGGGATTACGTTTGAAGAACAATTCGCTCTGTCCTTTGTCCCCAGAAGGATCCCTGAGGAACGGTCCGCTTCCGATGGGGGTCCTGCGAAACCAGTGTTTGGCAGTCAGGGCCACTGTTGCCAGATTCCCCGGAGGAAGAATCTGCAATTCCCAGAAACGTGGCTGATTTTGAAGAGAATCCGTTGTTCTCAATCGCAGGGAATTTCCATCCAGTACTTCGCTGGAGCGAATCCACTTTAATGACAGTGCTGATTTCGAGCTTCCTGCCGCGGCCTGGTCAATAACTCGTTTCAGATCTTCCGGAGTTACGCTTTTACCGGCAGGCCATGAAACGTCATCTCGGAGTTCGAGAACATAGTCATTTGCCTCCTCGCGCCTGGTCTTCTTTACGAGGTCTCGAACAGTCAGGGGGGCGCCAACCGCGTATTCCGGAAAGATATTAATTGAAAATAGTGCACCAAGGTTACGAGGCGGAGCTCTCAGCATGATTCGGACGCCATTCTCCGCGTCCGGAAGGATTTCCTCAATTTCAACTCCGTCTCGTTCCGGTGTACCTCTTTCTGCCAGTACGCGCCTTCTCTTTGCCGTATAGACAAGGTCTTTCGGGCTCACCGTATCGCCATTTGGCCAGTGAATACTCTTGCGCAGAGTAAAACGATAGGACCGATTTCTCTTAATCGTTCGCCAACTCGCAGTCATATCACGGAGCTGCATCGGAATATGGAATGGATACCGAGGCAGAATTTTGAACGAAAGTAATGAGAGAGGCTCGAAGAACTGTCGCGTCAGATGGATGCTGATTTTGAAAGGGTCATGGATGGTTGTCTTCCTGAAAAAACTAGCAAGAAATGGATCGAAATTTTCAGTCTCAGGATTCCTGATTGCATCAATAGTGAAATCCACATCGTAGGCGGTAATTGCTCTGCCATTTGGCCACCGATACTCCTTCTTCAATTCGAAGGTGTAACTGAGCCGGTCAATAGATGCGCTCCACTTCTTAGCAAGTATTCCAATCCACTTCTGGCCCCTTTCATCCAGGCTTACAAGCGGATGATACATAAGCTGGCCAAGGCGCTGCTCGACTGGTTTTTTGGCCGTTATAGCCTCAAAAGTCTCAGGATAGGTGATCTCCCCGATTCTCAGGGTCTGCTGTCGGGCGATGCTCGCGGCCTCCTTGTAACGGACTTCCCGCAGCTCGCGGCTGTATTTACGTTTCTGCTCATCGGACAATTGGAAGGCCAGAGACAACGCCTCTTTGTATGCAGCCTGTGCCTCAGCAAAAGCGTGCCTTTTGAATTGGGCATCTCCAAGTTTTTCTTTTTCTCTGACGCCCAGGTAGCCAGTGCCGGCACCCAGGACAACGACCGAGATAGCTATAATGATTCCGCTCTTTATTTTCATCCTTGAATGATCATCTGTTCATATCCGCCAGAGCTTCGTACTCGATGAGCTCCGGCAATTGATATTTGGAAGCAAGTAAGGCGAGGTTATTCGATACAACTTTGAATACAGAGCGTTGTTTCTCCTTTGAGGCTTCTTGATCCAGTTCCTGGATTGCCAGGCGATAATACTCCTCGGCCTGTCTGGCCTTATCCTTTTGCCTGGCGAAGTAAAGCCCCAGATTGCTAAGGAGCTTTGCCCGCTCTGCAGCCTGGTCTGAATATCTCATGATGGTCTGATGAAACTGGACCATCTTTTTGTCCCGATTGTCCTCAGGCAGCCGTTCTTCATAGCTCTCCCAGGGGATATCCAGGATGGCTGCCGGCTTGGTCAGATTGAGCCTTCTCTTAAGTTCTTCAATTCCGGTCTGAATGCCAAATACATTGTCAAAATTGAGCCACTCTGCGGCGAGGACTTCCCTGGCAGCCAGGTCGTTCTCCCCTAACTCAGACCAGATGTATCCAAGATTAACATGTGAGGGCGCCAACCCCGGGTCGACCTTGATAGCCTGAATGTATCTTCTTCTGGCTGAATTCAACAATCCCCTTCGGTCTTTCTGATTTTTGCTTATCAGGAAATAGTAATTCCCGATCAGATGGTATGGCAGACCTTCCGATCCTGAAAAGAACACTTTGGCGCCTGATTCAGCGTGTCTTTTCACTGCGCGAGTCATGTTTCGGTTCATCTCTTCATGTAGTGAGAAGTATTGGTCACTGAAATCCGTTTCAATCTCGACCCACTTTGAAACCCCTTCTCGGATAACATGGTGTGTGCCAGGCGGCAGGTAGAGACGCAACTTTTCGTTTGAAGTCCAGGGCTGAATCTTCAGCAATCTATGATCAACAGTAAGTGCTCTTGCTGTTGTAAGAATTTCCAGGTATGGCGATTTTATCTGTGCCTCTGGTTTTCTGGTCTCAGTTGTCTGATCGGAGGGCTTGGCTGTTTCAGCTTTGTCAGTATTCGAAGTGTTGAGATTTTCAGTGATCGGGTCATCGACCAGTGCGGTCCGTGCCGCGACAGTTGTTGTTGGAACATTCTCAGGCCGCTGATTGTTTGCCGGTCCGGATTTGAGAAACAGGTAAATTCCTGTTGCGGAGACAAATATCCCAATTACTCCCATGAGAACTGGCAGGAGCATCGATTGTGGCTTCTTCCGGTCTTTTACTGAGTCCGTCCTCTTGGGCGGATCGCCAAGGGATCGAGTTCCAGTGCGCGACTGAAGAGCGTGTTCAAATGCAATGAGATCCAATGTGTGATTGCAGCGCGGGCAGGGTACCTGGTCTCCAACGATGCTTCGCTCGATCTCTAATCCCGCTCTGCATTTCGGGCAGCGGATCTTCATAGCACGCCCCTTCTTCGCTTGACCACGATGACCACGGCGGCAACCACTATCAGTGCGCCAATACCCACCACTATCGTTGGAACAACTAATGCAAGAGGGCGGCCGTCTTCCTGTACGGGAGAGCGGTGTATGTTTTGCGGGTCAGGTGTTCCTGAAGAGCCCTGCGTTCCCAGGATTGTTCCATCGCCAAACAGAAGTTTCTGACGAGGATGATGCACGACGGGCGCAACATTTTCTTCCTTCAACTGCGGTCGTTCCAGTTTCTGGATGGCCTGCAGCCGGCTGGCGTAATCCAGAACAGCCTGACAGGGCAGTTTGGCCGGGAGCATATTTTCGTCGTAGGGATAGTAAAGGAGGTCATCGAGCCGGCCTGAATAGAAGTAAATGTACCCGGCCCAGGCAAGATAGAGAGTTCGATGAGCGTGAGGGTTGTGACGCTCTGTCTGCTTATACGCGATATTCAATGTCTGAAGTGCGAAATCCATGATCTGCTGGTCTTCAGTGGTCGAGGCATGAGTGAATCGCAGCCACGCCAGAGCCCAAATCCAGTCAACGTACTTTTTTTCGAATCTTGAAAGGCTCAGTTTTAAGTATTCTGGCTGTGCCCTCACCTGCCGCAGTCCAGTCTCCAGCCTGTATGCCCAGAACTCCGGCCATGCGCTATTAAATCCGGCCACAGTTGCAGCTCGTATCAGAGTCTCGGGATGGATATCTGTTTGGAGGTGTCGCTTGATGCTTGTTACTTCAGCACTGGTCCGGGACATCCATTCACTAATGCTTGAGACGTCTCCCTGACTTGCGGCCATGCCCGCGGAAGTGAGTACCTCTTCGATAGTGAGTGCTTGCTCCAACCTGGAAGCGGGGTCGGCAATCCAGTGCAGTGAGTTATAGAGCGGCAGCTTGAATGTGACTGTGCGATTAGAGAAATCGACGCTGCCGAGCTCAAGATGTTCCTGCGGTTGATTCATCGCATTCAGCACATCTTTTTCTGAGGTGTCTGCAAAGCTCGACGGTCTGAGATTCATCGCTCCATCTTTTTTGCACTTTCTGATTCTATCCAGGTTTACATCTGCCCTTTCCCGGAATGCGCCCGCTTGGGTTGCCTTCTGAAGCCAACTAATTGCCTGCCTCCAATTACGGGTTTCTTTTTGAAGGATGAGATTTCCGCTCATGTGATTCAGGCCAAGATAGAAACAGATCGCAGGGTCAGGTGTTTCGGTCTTCGTTGCATAGTGATTGAGCACCTCTCTCTGCAATTCCAGTGCAGTGCGTACGACGATACTTCTGGCGCATCGATCATCTAGTTCTGAGTTCTCTGAGGCGATGGGATTCATGAGGCAACATGTGCAAAACACTAACGTCAGCCGGCTCATCACGAATCAGTTTCCGAGGTGATTAAGAATGAGAACATATATTCCTTGTGACAGTCCCTTTGTTGCCGAGAAAGTCACCTCTGGATACCGGGCATTGGGATTAACTACCGGGGCGACGGCCGTGGTGTAGCGGCGATCATAGTCAAAAGCCGTCAACGGCGCGCCTTCACGATTTTCTTTTGAGAGCAGGCGGTAATAGCTCTCCTCGAAGGTAACGATGTTTTCCTGATTCTTGAGGGCAAAAAAGAAAAGCCGTTTGCTGTCCCTAGTCCATGCCGGGCCAGAGTGATCGAAGTTCGTTTCGACGACGACTTCTCTGGCAATCTGCCTTGCCGGGCCGCCTTCCGTGGGAACTGTCATCAGGTCGTATCTGCCTTTCGTCTGACCGGCCATGTAGAAAGCGATCCATGCTCCATCCGGTGACCATGCGGGGCTCATCAGCGGCTTCAGTTGCGGCGATACGACTACTCTTTCCGTCCCGCTGATCTGCTTCAGTACGAGGCTGTATTGGGTTCCTGCTTCATCTGCGGCTGTCTTGACGAATGCATAGCGCTTTCCGTCAGGTGACCATGCCGGGAATCCACCCTCTGCAAGCTGTCGGGGCTGCCCCGGGCTTTGAAGGTCGTCGAATTCAAAGAGCATGACTCGGCCTTCCATTTCATAAAGCAACTGGCAGCTCCCCTGGACGGTGATTCTCAGGTCCGGGTGCTTTTTGAGTTGTCTCGTATTCGTCAGCCTGCGTGTTTTCAGGCTCGTCGTGGCCAGGAACAGATTCATTGTCTGTTCAGGCCCGGCAGTACTGGCGAAACAGAAATCTGTAAGGGAGGGGTGGCCGCGCCTCCAGGCGAACATGTAATCATAGCTCTCCTCTTTCGGCAGAACGGTTCGGACCGCGCCTGTGGCCAGGTTGTCAAGAATCTCGATCTTGCTCGACTTCCGTTCGATGTCTGCCCTGACAAAGGCCAGCCTCTTGCCATCTGGCGAATAAACTGGTGCGTAGCGGTCATCCTTATCGCGCAGGAGCTCGATGAAGATGATGGGCTCTGGGCTTTCGGAATTGATCAGCCTTTCCAAAGTCTCAAGATCAGGCAGAGGACTTTCGTTCTCGCGAGGCTGGCCCAGGCTCGAGTGCCGTCCGATAACCGGACGGCTCAACTTAATGTCCTTGAATTCCTTGCCGACCGATTCTGCGGATACCGGCAGGCTGGCCAACAAATGGATGATTAATTGGTGAACGGCCCTGGAGGTCACTGAGTAATGAGTAATACGTAATACGTAATGAGTAAGAATGATCCGACAACAGTGCTTATTTTAACCGCATTGCAGACGCATCCCTAATCCTAAGGCTGCCTTCGGCCGCAACCGCAGCTACGATAGAAATACCACGGATGGCTTTGCCATCTTTGCCATCCGTGGTAATTATCTCCGCGCTGCGCGGAGAAGTCACACCCACAGACTCTATTGGGGCGACGCTGCCGACGGTCATTCTTCGCCCCGTAGACCAAGGCAACGTGAGACTTGCTTGTTCATTCTCCTCGTCTTTCTTTTCGTCTTAATCTCGAATTGCTCCTGGACAGAGATTAAGACGAAGAGAATGAACAAGCTTCATTCCTAACCGCCGTGCCTGCTATATCGCCTTTACTCTGCGCCCATCAGTTCTGTCAGCACCTTCACTGATTCATCCACGATCATGCTGAGGGCCTCCGGTGCCAGCTTAGATCCCATGCAGACATCGGTTTCGTATCCGCCGCCTTCGATGGCCTGGGGTGTTGGGATGTACCCGGAGTAGCCATTGGACATGTGCGCAACATAGGTGCGCGCGGCGGGGGACCGTCTTTTGATTTCGAGCTGGCCTTCTACGAACGGCTCGCCTGTCAAGACCAGGATGGCCACGTCGCCAATCCGGACGGCCTGCACTTCGTACTCGAACGTTTCGCGGGCGTTCACCAATTCTTCCAGGTCGAGCATGGAAGCAGCGTAACACCAGGCCCAGTCCACGCGGGTCTTCTCTTCATCCAGCCACATGGGCTCGGGATTTTCATCTATGAGCTTATGCGCGTTCTCGAACTTCTCGGAGGATATGTCACGGAAGGGGAGCTGAATTCTGCTGCTCTTTGAGCGGAGCACGGACGACGCACAGGGCTTCAGTTCTGCAAAGGTCTTTCGAGTGGTTTCGGTCAGGAGCTCGCCCATGCGATCTACTGTGTCGACTTGGGTGGGATCGAGGGCGTTGTTGTGATGAACGTTTCCGCAGCAGCCGTTAACGACCAGGGGCATACCGCCCTCGAGATCGGGCTCGACCAGATCGCACCACAGGCCGGGCCAGTCAGGGCAGATGTATCGTTGTGGATAACCGTGAGTCGGATGGCTGGTATGGTGAAGGATAAGCGCCACGGAGTTGGCATCTTCATCTTTCAAGGACAGCAGCCCGACTTCCGGGTCCGCCGGACCTTCGATGTGCAGTATCTCTTCGTTGGGCCGCCCGAACATGGTGGAAGAGCCGTCACGCATGACGTATCTGCGGTTGAATGCGACGCGACCATCGGGCCTGGCGCCGTAGGAAATCGAGACCGGTTTTGCCGAGCCTCTGGCCTCACGAACGGCCGCGATGATTTTCGGCAGCGCGTGTTCGGCATAGTCGTGAGTCATCCCGCGAAGCCAGGGATATTTTTCTGTCGCAGGCAGCCGTCCACTCAGCATCAATTTGCCGAGTGAGGGCGCGGAGTGAGTCTGCGTTACGTGAACAGCCACCGCCTCGAAGGGGATTCCACATTCTTCTTCAATGGTTTGTCGGACCTTGTCAGACCATTCGGTAGTCACTGCCAGCAGATCCATTGAAAGCAGGCAGAATTTCTCTTCTCCCTGCTCGAGGACGAGGGCACGCACGTAGATTGGATTTCGGATTTCCTCGGTGGGGCGACAGCGTCCGATGTCCCCATCGATCTGGGTACCCGATGCAGGGGTGATATTCTGACGGGCTACGCCTGCGAGAAGTGGGAAGTCTGACATTTTGTGGTTTGGCTCTGGTTGGATGAATGTGACTTTTTCAGAATGAGGCCCAACTGAATCTCAGCCCCGCAAGGTGGCTGGCAGCAGCCTGCCCCGAGGCAGCCAACAGGGCGGCTGCTCTGCTCAAGGCTGCAGCCGGCGCGGCAATCGTTATGAAGGCCTCTCTTTCCGCTCCTTCTCTCTTTCCTCCCATTTGCCTTTGAGGGGTCGTCCCTGGTCTGGTGTCGGGTCATTGACTTCGCCGTAGATGGCATGGCCTTCATGACCTTCAGGGAGGTATTGGGTGATGGGCGATCCTTCTTCGGTCACGAATAACAGGCAGTGGCAGTATTTGTAGACCTGCATGTCATCGCACGGGCAGATCCAGGTACGATGTTCGGTCTCGGCCTTCTTGTCCGGGTAAAAACGGCAGGGGCAAAGCGGCTTGCCGAGTTCATCGAGATTCTCGGCCAATCCCAGTTGAACGGCGTCGGTCACGGATTTGTCAGGGTGGGTGAATGTTCCTGACTTCCTGGTGTAGCCCGCTATCAATTTTTCGACGCGTAACATGCTTTTTTCAGTGGGTTCAGACTTCATTTTGTCTCCTCAGCAGTCGGGTTAAATGTGACCATCTCTTATAAATCAGCGTCCTTTGAATACAAGTCAGTCGAACTGTCTGTGGCAGCATTACGACCACGAGAGTTCATGCTCCGCGGAGCGCACCACTCGGAATTTGAAGAAGCGACCCCGGCCGAGGATGCGGTGGTCGACGAACGCTGGAGCGAGGGCCTGGAGCTACGTCCGGTTACCCGACGATCGTTCGGCCATTCACATTCGAAATACTCCCGGCACGGCCGGCAGCCTTTCCTGTCATGCTCCTGAATTCAGTTCGGAGAGCTGTTCATTCAGAGTCCAGTAATCGTAGATGAGCCCAATCCCGAATAGGCCGCCCGTGCAAAGGTAGAGGATCCCGGTCAGCCACTTTCCCATGTAGAACCGGTGGATGCCGAGGACGCCGGTGACGGGGATCGCCAGGAGTACCCACGCAGCGCTGTAATCACAGGGGCCGGCTGTGTAACGGCGGTCGGCGTCACGATCCAGCGAGGGAATGAGGAACAGATCGATCAGCCATCCGATCCCAAGCAGACCAAGAGTGAACAGATAGATCGTCCCAGAAATCTGCCGACCATAGTAGAAGCGGTGAATCCCGAAGAATCCAAATATCCACATGATGTAGCCGATACCTTTTGAATGAGTGTCGTTCATTGTGATGTCCTTGAATAGTGATTCATTCCTCAGCAAGCCGCCTGGCGATCAGAAGTCTGAGTTTCGGGATAGCCGCGAGCTTCAGCAGCTCTTTCCCCGTACCCACTGACGAGGCGACGATGGGCTCGACAGCATACCAGTACATGAGAGGCAGGTTCTTGTCAGACTCATCCTCTTTGTGCTGAATCAGCTCACGGGCGATAGGAGTCTTCTTCTCGAGGGGGAGCCGGTGGAGAGCAGACGCCAGGTAAAGACGCACCATCTGTGATTCATCTTTTTTTGCCATGTCGATCAGTTGGCTGTGAATCTCCGCGGAGACCCGGCGATCCTCGCATTCCAATTGAATGGCCCAACAGCGAATATATTCCGAATAGTGTTTCAAGAGTTCTCTGCTCCAGCTTTCGCTGATGCCGCCGACGACGTGAATGGCCCACAAGGCCCGGAGCTTTCTGGGAACAGACGTTTCTGACTCAAACAGGAATCGCAATTTCCTGCGGACACCTTCCATGTCCTGACCGGCAGCCGCGCGCTCCTGCAGCAATCGCCTCGCATGCCGGACAAACCAGTCATTCTTGTGGAGCTGCAGCGCGACCAAATCATCGCTGCTGAAACCGGAGATGTCCGCCTTCAACGGCCTGTGCCTGCCCCACGTCACCCGGTAAAGCCGGCCGCTGTCGCGGTGTGGCTTTCGGCCGTGGCATTCCCCGATGTCAGACCAGTCGGTCATGTACATTGCGCCGTCAGGCCCGAGGTGCATGCCCAGCCCCCAGAACCATTGGTCGTTGCCGAAAAGAAAATCCTTGCCGTGTCGGCCCACATAGCCTGAGCCCTTCCGCTCAAGGATGTCGTGGTTGATTCGGTGACCGTGGAGATTGTGCATGAAGATCGTGTTCCGATATTTTTCCGGCCAAGTGTCACCGAGATAGATCATGACTCCGGCGTGGGCATGGCCGCCGCCGGCAGCACCATGGTCGCCCTTCGCACCTCTTGAAGAGCTCCACGGCCCGCCAGCCCAGTGGATGTGGTCGCCGCACTGCTGCATGAATTCATACGTGTAAGGCGTCTTGTTCTTGTTCTTGTAACGAGACCCCGGAATGACATGCCAGAGGTGCTCGACAACCGTATTGCACATGAACATCTGGCCGTAGTCGTCGTAATCAATCCCCCAGGGATTGCAGGTACCGGTGCTCACAACTTCGCATTTCCGAGTAACAGGGTGGTATCGCCAGACCCCACCGGGCACGGTCGTGCGTTCTTCCTCTGGTGTGCCGGGCGCTCCAACTTTCGAAGGTGAGCTCCAGCCACAGAGCCCATACAGCCAGCCATCCGGACCCCACATCATGAGATTGAAAAGGTTGTGCGTCCCTTTGTGCGACCAGCCATCCAGCACGACCTGGGCTTCTCCGTCCGCAACGGCATCACCGTCCTTATCTGGAATAAACAGAGTACTGGGCGCGGAATTAACCCACAGACCGCCGAAGCCAACCTGTATGCCGGTAATGTAATTTCCCTTATCCCAGAACACTTTTCGGCTATCGAATTTTCCATCGCTGTTTGTATCTTCAAAAACCAGAACGCGGTCATTGCCCTCCGGCTTCCATTTGGGATACGAGAGATACTCCGCAACCCAGAGACGCCCGCGCTCGTCCCATGCAAAAGCGATGGGCTGTCGGATGTCCGGCTCCGACGCGAGCAACTCGACCTGAAATCCTTCAGGCAAAGTCATTCTCTTCATCGCTTCCACTGGCGGAAGCGGGCCTGTCTCATCTGGCTCCGAAAAACCTTCAGCCAGACATAAGAACAAGATGAGAACGTTCATAGATGGTTCGAACAGATTTGGGCAGCGCACGCCAGCGACACTTTAGGGCTCGACTTCCAATGCACAACTTCGCCTTTCAAGTCCCGGCTTGATTCAGCTATGCTGCCGTCATCAGTGCTTCAAGACGGCCTCTGATCCTTTCGAGTAAAAAAAAGCCAATGTCAAAATTCGAATTCGGTACTGCCACTCAACTGTACGAAGAATACATTCACCCTCGCGTCATCATCGGTCCGAAAGATATAGACCGGCTCAAAGAAAGCACGAGGCGCGGAGGCGGCAGACGGCTCATGAATGCGATGCGTGAAAAAGTACGGCCCCTGGTTGAAGTCGTGCTGCAGTCGGACGACCTTCCTGGCCTTGTCGCCGACTACAATCGGAGCCCGGAGCACGATGGCCCGGCCATCGTAGGCAATGTCCAAGAGATGGCTCTGGTTGGAGTGTTGGATGACAACACCGAGGCCATTGAAGCCGCACGACAGGTCCTGCTCTCCGCGGCCGGAGCCGATCCACTGAGCCGCAACGATCATCCATGCCGGCGGGTGACCTATCTGGCTGGCCCGTTTTCCGTTGCTTATGACATTGTTGCGAATCATCTCAGCAAAAAGGATCGGCGGGCTTACGCGAACTGGATCTCCAAATCGGCCATCCCGCACATCCTTGCAGCCATTCCTCCAAACCTGTATTTCGCCGCGGCCGGAGCCAACATTCCCATATACGGGATGGAGACCGCTATCCCGGCCATCCTGGCTGTCAGGGGCGAACCGGGCGGACACACCTTCAGAAAGGAGCTGGAGCTTCTGATCACATTCCTGCAGGCGTCTCTGCATGCGGCCATCGGCGCAGATGGCTTTCCGGTTGAAGACATTGGTTACGGCACATCAGTGGCCCAGGAACTGATCAGCCGGGCTGACATGCTTCGACGTGCCGGCATTTATGATGCCTGGTCGGAGTTTCCTCAGATGAAAAAGTACGGGCGAGCCGTGCTCCACTTTGTGCAGCCCTGGGGCCGACACATGTCGAACACCGGAGACTTCATGGATACCTGGGGGAATCGTGAGTTTGGGCTGACGAGGGTTGCCACCGAGACAAACGACCCAGCCCTGCACTGGCTCACTGGCACACTTGCACATCAATCCGACTATGGAACGCCGAAAGAACAGGAGGACTTCGGCGATGAAATAATGATCCAGCCGGGACTGCGCGTTTCTCCAACCGCCATGAACCTGATGCTGCTTGATGAATTCCAGAAGCCTGTGCGGCCAAAGGCTTCGAGTGTCCCAACGCATTTCCGTGACCGAACGCGCGGGATTGTCAGCTTTCGAAGCGGGTGGAAAGATGATGACACGCTGGTCGTATTTGACAGCTCCCAACGTTCGCCCGCGTGCGCG
>Ga0187827_10003520_pt1 | contig 20180 bp, 23 predicted proteins | sample ETNtaG_39_FD_167969 | JGI IMG/M metagenome (GOLD analysis project Ga0187827, IMG submission 167969) | Marine microbial and viral communities from oxygen minimum zone, Eastern Pacific Ocean - ETNP2014_SV_150_PacBio MetaG (Illumina Assembly) | ecosystem: Environmental > Aquatic > Marine > Hypoxic... | reverse complement strand
TTGAGGAAGCAGCTGAGGAAGTTTCTAGTAATATTAGGATTATTTCTGTTGAGACTAGAGAAGGCGTTCAGCTTAGGGATATGGGTAAGATTGCTGCAATTCTTAGGTATGAAGTTTCTGTTGAGTGAAGTTAAACATAAAACTTATTAATTACAACTCTACTTCTAATCTTATGAATTTAGCTGAGAAGGCTTATTTAGAGCTTTATCCTGGAAGGGAATTAAGTCATGAGATTAGTTTAAAATATTCTGGAAAGTTTAAACCTTACAATGCTAATGTTCGGATGAGACGGGATAAGATATGGTTTAATTTGAGTAAGAATTGGAGAAAGATTAGCAGAGATATTCAAATTGGATTGATACAATCGTTAATGATTAAGATTCTTAAGGATAAGAAGAAAACAATTAACACTGATTTGTATGAGATATTTATGAAGAAGGTCCATTTGTCTGTTCCTAAGACTGAGAATGATCCCATTCTTTTTGAATCATTTAGTCGGGTTAATGATAAGTTGTTTTATGGTTTAGTTGAGAGGCCTAATCTTAAGTGGGGAGGCCCTACTGTAAGAAAGTTAGGTTCGTATGAATATGGAAGTGATACGATAACAATAAGTAAGGTTTTTGATGGGCTGCCTACTGAGTTAATGGATTATGTGATGTATCATGAGATGCTGCACAAGAAGCATAAGTTTAACTCTAAGAATGGAAGGAATTATTATCATACTACTGAGTTTAAGCGGAAGGAGAAGGAGTTTCCCAATAGTGAAGGGATTGAGAAAGAGATTAGGAGGTTAGTTGGGAGGAAGGTTGTTAGGAAGAGGGTGATTAGGCCTTTTTGGAAGTTTTAGAAATATGGATGAACAATATCTTAAGAAAATTAAGTTTTGGTATGTGTTGGTTTTAGCAGTAATGGGGTTAATACTAGTGGTAGTATTGAGTTTAATGTTTGTAGATTTTAGTAGCTTTGATATGAAAGGGATGATGTTAATAGTTACCTTGGTTGTAGTTGTAGCTCTTGTTATTTATTTTGGTTCTTATAAAAATCATAAAACTTCAGAGATTATTGGCGAAAAGGGTAAAAAACCTAGTTTGAGGTCTACTTTGAGAAAATTTATGTCACAAAAATTTCCTGATTTTGTTGAAGAAAAGAATGATAATCAAGGGATTAACAAATCTTTTTTAGTATACAGAGTTAATAATGAACTCAATTTCAAATATTTAATATTTCAGACTTCTAAGTGGGGAAATCAACTTTTTGTTGAGACTTCAAATAAAAATCCAATAATTGAAGGAGATACAACTCAAAATAAAAGATTAGGCGAATGGGAATATGCTACTCAGGAAAGACTGGAGAAGCAGTTTATTCAAATAGAAAAAAAGATAAGAAAACGGCTGTAAAAATTATTAGGAATCTATGTTTAGACGTTTAAACTGTTTTGGGTTCCTTTTGAGGAAATTCAAAAGTTTTTGAGATGTTTAACTCAAAACCATTTTGGAATACTGAAAGGATTCCAAAAGCTTTAAATATCATTGCCATCCTCTTAAAATAAGTCGTTTTTGAGCTTAAAATTTAAAAAGGAGGATACATTATGCCAGAAAGACTATTACCGCTAGCTGCAATGGAGAAGATGCTTAAGCAATCAGGTGCTGAGCGTGTTTCTGATAAAGCAAAAGCAGCATTGAAGAATATTGTTGAAGAGAAAGCAAATGAGATTGCTGTTAAGGCAATCCAACTAGCAAAGCATGCAGGAAGGAAGACCATTAAAGGTGAAGATATTAGATTAGCTGCAAAGGAATGATTATAATTAACAGGTGAGGAATATGGCAGGAACAAAACCAACAAGTGTAGGTTCACTAAAGAAAGGAGATTGTATTGTTATAGAAGGAGTAGCATGCAAAACAGTTGATACTCAAGTTTCAAGACCAGGTAAGCATGGTCATGCGAAAGTAAGGTTATCTGCGGTTGGGCTAATTGATGGTAAAAAAAGGATTATTGTAATGCCTGGCCATGATCATATTGATGCTCCTATTATTGAAAAGAAGACTGCTCAAGTACTTTCTATCCAAGGAGATTCTGCGAATGTTATGGATGGCACAAGCTATGAAACATTTGATTTGAAGATTCCAGAAGAATTAAAAGGGGAAGTTGTGGATGGTTGTCAGATAGCGTATTGGGAGATATTGAACGATAAAGTTATGAAACAAGTACAAGGTGGAGACTAATGGTTAAGTTCCCTGAAGCAGAAGCAAGGCTTTTTAGAAGCATTTTTGTATGTAAGAAGTGCAAGACTAAGAGAAGAGCACCCAACATGAAGGTTATTCAAGGAAAGATTAGCTGCAGGAATTGTAGTAGTAAGGCTTTAAGAGTCGTTAGAAAGAAATAGTAAAAAAAGAGGATTTTGAATGAATGCTGACATAATTACTTTCATCCTATTTGTTGTTCTAATGTCTATTTTCCTTTATGTTAAAAGGAAAAATCTTCATATTCAGAAACTTTTGTTCCCTGTTTTTTATCTCCTTATCTATAGGACAAGTCTTGGTCTTAAGTTGATGGATAAGATATCTCATAAGTACAGGGAGTGGGTAAAATTATTTGGATATATCTGTTCCGGATTTGGCTTTTTAGGTATGGCGTATATTTCTTATGGCGTTTTAGATATTATGGTTAGGTTTTTTATTTCTCCTACTACTACTGAGACAGGTTTTGCATTAGTTTTGCCAGGGACTTCTATACCAGGAGTGGGGTATTTGTCTTTTTGGTTTTGGATAATTCCTATTGTTTTGCTTGCTATTGTTCATGAGTTTTCTCATGGTGTTGTTGCAAGGGCACATGACGTTAAGGTTAAGTCATCTGGGTTTGCTTTTCTTGGGATACTAGCTCCTATTATTCCTGCTGCTTTTGTTGAGCCAGATGAGAAGGAGCTTGAGAAGAAAGAAGACATTGTACAATATTCAGTATTTTCTGCTGGACCTTTGTCTAATATTATATTTGCTTTTTTACTTTTAATGTTTTTACCATATGTTGCTGATTTTTCTGGGAATACTTTAGCTCCATTTGAGGATCAGATAACTTATCCAGTTGGTTTTTCTGTTGATATCTTAAATGAGAGTCTACCTTCTGGTCTTGCTGGTATGAGGGGGCATGTTTTGATTGACAGCTATAATCATGAGAAGATTGATAATGCTAATGTTTTTATTAAAGATGTATCGTGTAGGGAGGCTGGTGAGGTTATCTCTTTTGGTAGTGGTGGGGATGTTTATTCTGTTGAGGCTATTGGGCACCCAGATGATGGGAAGAGGGCATTTGTTGGCGTTCATAATATTAAGAATGAAAGAAGGGTGAGGCCAGAGTACGAATCTATTAAAGGGCCTTACTATTGGTTTAAGGATTTGTTTAAGTGGTTATTCTTATTGAACTATTTTATTGGATTGATTAATTTATTCCCAATTTATATAACTGATGGGGCAAGAATGTTGAGGGTTGCTATTGGTAAATTAGTTAAGAATCAAGAGAAGGCAATTAAGGTGTGGTCTTTTATTAACATGATGTTCCTGTTCTTGATCTTAATTGGGATTGTGTCTACTTATCTGAAGAAGGTTGGGTTTTTTTAGGAAAATGAGGAGAGGGAAACTATTGTTTTGTTTGGTGCTTTTGGTAGTAATAGTTGGATGTCCGAATATTTCTACTAGTGAAGTGACTTCTTCTGATGCGATTGGTGAAGTATTTAACTCAGATGGTTCTATGTATGATATACCTCACTCAAATATGGATATTAAGGTTAAGCGATATGTATGTGATGTGGATACTCTAGAGGTTGAGTATGAAGCTATTGTGAACAGTTGTAACGATAAAGGGTGTTCTAATACTGTAACTTGTATGAATAAGGTTGATATGGAGAGAGTTGGGGAGATGTTTTATCTGAATGGGATTAATAGTAGAGTAAGTGGATATAGGCGAGTTGGTGTGCCAAAAGATGGAAGTGATCATTCTATTGAGCTTTGTTGTTTAGGTGGTTATAGTGCTATTGATATTGAGGGGGAAGGCGTTGATTGTGCTTATGTTGAGATTTCTAATGTGGATGTTGAGAGGAGTTGTCCTTAATTAATAAACATTAAAAAGAGTTCTAAAGTTCTTGGTTGTATGGGAGTGGGAATATGTTAAAGAATAGGACAATGGGTACTGATAATGAGTATTCTATTTTTATTGGTAATCGTAAGAAGAGAGGGGGAAATGGTGATCTTGCTGGGATTGAAATTGGTGGTGGTAGACTTATTACTCTTGCTCAATTAGGCCATAGAGCTCAGGGGTTGGGTAGTTCATTAACATATTCTTTGATTGGGCCGTATGCTGGTCGTAGAGCTTTTCCAGATATTTTCTTAGAGAATGGAAGCAGACTATATTATGACATGGGACATCCTGAATATTGCACTCCTGAGGAAGATAATGTTTTAGGAGCTGTAAAACATGATCAAGCTGGAATGAGGGTTCTTAATGAAACAAGCCATCTTTTACAAGGGAGAGTTGATAGAGGAGAGGTTTCATATGACTTGGGGAGATTAAGGGGTCAGATTGTTACACATAAGAATAGTCAGCATAATGGGATTTCATGGGGCCCTCATCAGAGCTATCAGGTTGAGAGGGGAGATGGTGCACCTTCACTTAGGGAATATAGGGGCATCTAATTCCTTTTTTTGTGTCAAGAATGCCTGTTATTGGTTCTGGTAGGGCTAAATTAGAAGGGGATGGAAGATATGAGCTGTCACAAAGAGCCGAGTATATTAGGGAAGTTGCCCACATTGATACAATAGTTCATAGGGGAATAATCAATACAAGGGATGAACCCCATTCTGATAGGGGGAGGTTTTATAGGTGGCATCACATAATGGATGATGCTAATATGAGTGAAGTTTCTAATGCTTTAAAGTTTGGAACTGCTTCAATAGTTTTTTCAATGATTGAGGAAGGGAAATGTCCTTTGGTTGAGTTAGATAATCCGGTTCGGGCGTTAAAAGTTGCATCCGAGGATGTTGATTTTAGGGTAAAGTATGATGTTACTGTTGATGGTGTCCATAAGAAATTATATATCTGGGAGATTAGCAGAGTTTATCATGGAGCGGCAGCAAAGGCATTTCCAAATATTGAGGAACAGACTGGCGATCCACTTTTAGGATGGGTTATGAGGAGATGGGATAGGGTTTTAACTCATTTTGAGCAAGACAATGCAATGGATCTGTATAGGGAACTTGATTGGGTGATTAAGAGATTTTGGACAGAAAAATTAATGGGGAGGAAAGGGACTTCGTGGGATGAGGAAGCTCCTAGAACTGATAGGGGGTATCATCAGGTTTATCCTGGTGGAGGATTATTTCCTAAGTTGAATAAATTACCTTTTGAAAGGGGAGGGTTAGAAAGGATATGTGATGATGGAGAGATTAGGGAGGCTATGCACGTTCCCCCTCAAACAACAAGGGCAAAGTTGCGTGGGGAAATGGTTGAGCAACAAAATGCTGGGAATGTTTTAGTTGGTCCTAGTTGGAGTTATATCCGAGTATATGAGGCTAGGGGGGATACTCCTTTTAGTCCTGGTTTATATCTTAATTATGATCCAAGGGAGACTGAGTGGGAGTTCCGTACTCGTAAGACGGAGGATTCTTGAGAATTTAATTGGTTCTTCTTTTTTTAGACGAAAAGTTAATATAGTCAATTTAATCTTTATCTGTTATGGCAACTTTAAAACAATTAGAACAGGAAGTTGGGAAGTTAAAGCAGAGGAATATGGATGTTGAGTCTAATAAAGGTTGGGAGACAAGTTGGACTAGGAGAAGTTTATTGATGTTGTTTACTTATTTAGCAATTGGTTTCTATCTTTATGTTATTGAAGTTTCTAATCCTTGGTTGAATGCAATTGTTCCTGCTTTTGCTTTTATGCTGTCTACTTTGAGCCTACCTTTCTTTAAGAAGTTGTGGTTGAAGAGAGTTAAGAAATAATATGTTATTAAATATTGCAATTATATCTTAATTCTGGGTTTCTTGCAGCAGCTACTGCATCTAGTCTTGTTACAGGAGTTGTTTGAGGTGCGTTTTTGACTAAATCTGGACTGTTTTTTGCTTCTTCTTTTATTTTGATTAATGTTTCTATGAATTTGTCAAGCATTTCTTTTGGTTCTGTTTCAGTTGGTTCTATCATTATTGCACCAGGGACTATTAATGGAAAGTAAACTGTTGGTGGGTGGAAGTTGTAGTCTAGCAAACGTTTTGCTATGTCTCCTGTTGTGACATGGTTGGGCATATCTTTGTCTGAGAGAACGAATTCATGTTTGCAAAGGATATCGTATGGTAAGTGGAAATGGGGTTTTAGTTTTTCTTTCATGTAGTTTGCATTTAGGACTGCAATTTGGGCAACTTCCTTTAAGCCAGATGCTCCTATTGCCCGGATGTAAGTGTATGCTTTAATCATTACGTTGAAATTTCCGTAGAATGCTTTTATTCTTCCAATTGAGCTTCCTTTTTTGTAGTTTAGTGTGTAGTTGTTATTGTCTTTTTCTATTATTGGTGTTGGTAGGAATTTTGCTAATTGTTCGCTTACCCCTACTGGTCCTGAACCTGGACCTCCACAGCCGTGTGGTGTTGAGAATGATTTATGCAGGTTTAGGTGGATGACATCTATGCCCATGTCTCCTGGTTTTGTGATTCCTAGGATTGCGTTCATGTTTGCACCATCGCAGTAAACTAATCCTCCTTTGTCGTGGACAATTTTTGTTATTTCTAAGATATTTTCTTCGAATAAACCTAATGTGTTTGGGTTTGTAAGCATTAGGGCTGCCACATCTTTTGTCATATGTTCTTTTAGTTCTTCTAAGTTTACCATTCCTTTTTCGTTTGATTTTATTGTGATTGTTTCGTAGTTTGCCATCGATGCTGTTGCTGGATTGGTGCCGTGTGATGAGTCTGGAACGATTATTTTTGTTCTTTTTTCTTCTTTATCTTCAAAGTATTTCTTTATAATCATCAATCCAGTTAATTCTCCGTGAGCTCCTGCTGCTGGCTGTAGTGTGAATTGTGCCATGCCCGTTATTTCAGATAACATCCTTTCTAGCTCAAACATTAGTTGTAAGGAGCCTTGGTTATTTGGATTGTAAGGATGGATGTTTGTGAAGTTTTGGAGTTTTGCAGTATCTTCGTTAACTTTTGGATTGTATTTCATTGTGCAAGAGCCAAGAGGGTAGAATCCGTTGTCAACTCCAAAGTTTTTCTTTGAAAGGTTAGTAAAGTGTCTAACTATATCTACTTCAGAAAGTTCTGGTAAATTATTGTCTTTTCTTAGGAATTCTTCTGGAATAAGGTTATCTTGTTTTGGAGTGTCTAGTTCTGGTAATGTTGTTCCTAGACGTCCTGGTTTGCTTTTCTCGAAGATTAATTGCATTTTTTGATAACCTCTATTAGTTCGTCGATATCTTCTCTTGAGTTTAGTTCTGTTGTGCAGATTAAAATGGAATCTTTTAATTCAGGATAGAATTTTTCTAATTTTAAGACTGAGATGTTGTTTCTTTCTAGTTCTCCTATTGTCTTTTCAAAATTGTCGAGTCTTATTACGAATTCATTGAAGAATGGTTGTGTGAATGGAGTTTGACATCCGTTTTCTTTTAGTTGGTTATGTAGGTAGTGTGATTTTTGAAGGCATAGCTCTGAAACTTGTTTTAGTCCTTGTTTTCCTAGTGTTGCTAAATGGACAGTTGCGGCTAAGGCGCATAAAGCTTGATTAGAACAGATGTTTGAAGATGCTTTTTCTCTTCTAATGTGTTGTTCTCTTGCTTGTAATGTGAGGACGAATCCTTCTTTTCCGTTTGTATCTTTTGTTAATCCCACTAATCTTCCTGGAACATACCTCATGTATTCTTTTTTTGCTGCTATGATTCCGAGGTAAGGTCCTCCGAAATTTAATGGATTACCAAATGATTGGCCTTCTCCTGCTACGATATCTGCCCCTAGTTCTCCTGGGCTTTTGATTAAGGCTAATGATGCTGGTTCGGTTACGCATGTGACTAACAATGCTTTTTTTTCGTGGGCTAAATTGCTGATAGTTTTTAGATCTTCAATACAGCCGAAGAAGTTTGGATTTTGGATGAATATGGCTGCTGTTTTATCTGAGATAAGTTCTTTTATTTTGTTTATATCAGTTGTTCCGTTTTCGAAGTCTACTTCAATTAATTCTATATTGTGGAAGTGAGCATATGTTTTTACTGTTTCTATGTATTCTGGATGGATTGTTTTTGATAGAAGGATTTGGTTTCTTCTTGTTATGTTTGCTGCCATTATGCATGTTTCTGCTAATGCTGATGCTCCGTCGTACATAGACGCATTTGTCATGTCCATACCAGTTAGTTCGCAGATCATCGTTTGGTATTCATAGATTGCTTGCAGAATTCCTTGGGAAATTTCTGGTTGGTATGGTGTGTATGCTGTGTAGAATTCTGACCTTGAGATGATATGGGGGACAACTGATGGTATGAAGTGGTTGTATGCTCCTGCACCTATGAAGTTTTTTTGTAGTTTGTTTTTTCCTGCTATGTTTTCTAGATGTTTTTTTAACTCTAACTCCGACATTGGTTTTGGAATCTTTAATTGGTCTTTTAGAATTAGTTCTTCTGGTATGTCTCTGAATAATTCATCTACATTTGATATTCCTATCTCTTTTAGCATTAATTCTTTGTCTTCTTTTGTGTTTGGTATGAAGTTCATTCAAATCATCAATGTTTATCTTCCTTAGTCATATTTGTATATTCTTCGGCTGACATTAAGGAATCTAGTTCAGCTTTGTCTTTTACTTTAATCTTAAACATCCATCCTTCGTTGAATGGAGTTTTGTTAATTATGTCTGGATTGTTAACAATTTCTTCGTTTACTTCTACAATCTCTCCACCGACTGGTACGAATATGTCCGAAACGGATTTTACGGATTCTACCACTCCTGCTTGTTTGCCTTTCTCAATTTGTTTTCCTTTTTCTGGCAGTTCTACGAATACGATGTCGGTTAACTGACTTTGTGCGAAGTCTGTTATGCCACAAACTACGATGTCTCCCTCTAATTTAGCCCATTCGTGTTCTTTAGAATATTTTCTGTCTGTTGGATTTTCCATGGTATCACCCTTTGTTTTTACTACAAAATTCGTATATTGGCTTGTGAACAATCTTTGCTTTATATTTTTTTTCCCTAACTAGTATATATATTTCATTATCCTCTTTTGCATGTTCTATGTTAATCATTCCCATGCCTAATCCTTTTTTGAATGTTGGGGAAAATGTTCCTGATGTTACAAAGCCAATTTCACTGTCATCCTTTAGGATTTTGTAGTTTTCTCGTGGAATTGCTTTGTCAATCATTTCAAAAGCCATGATTTTTCTTTTCAGATTTTGTTTTTGTTCTGTTAATGACTGCTTGCTAATGAACTCTTCTTTGTCTAGTTTTACTGTGAAGCCTATATCTGCTTCTAGTGGGGTTATTTTGTTGTTTAGCTCATGTCCATAGAGAGAATAACCTGCTTCAATTCTTAATGTGTCTCTGGCCCCTAAACCAATTGGTTTTAATCCGAATTCTTTTCCTACTTCTAAGAGTTTGTTCCAGATAAGGGGTGCTTCTTTAGAATCGAAGTATAGTTCAAATCCTTCTTCTGCCGTATAGCCTGTTCTTGAGATTATTGTTTTTATGTCCTCAATATTATCTTCGGTGAAGTGGAATCTTTTTAGGTCTTGGAGGTTTGTCTTTGTTAGTTTTTGCAATATTTTTTCTGATTCTTGTCCTTGGATATCTAATTTTGCTGTTTCGTCTGAGATGTCTTTTATTTCAACGTTGAATTCTCCTTTGTGTTGTTTAATCCACTCTAAATCTTTGTTTATGTTTCCTGCGTTTACAACAAATATGTAATTGTTATCGTTGAAACAGTAGACGAATAAATCGTCAATAATGGTGCCATTTTCATAACACATACATGTGTAGAATGCTTTGTTTGGTACTAGATTTTCTATGTTGTTTGTGATAATTTTGTTTATGAACTTTTTTGCATCAGGACCTTTTATTTGAAACTCGCCCATATGGCAGATGTCGAATAATCCTGCTTTTGTTCTTGTTGTTGTATGTTCGTCAATAACATTAGTATATTGTACTGGCATTAACCATCCTCCAAAATCTATTATCTTGGCGTTTAGTTTTTTATGTTCTTCAAGTAAGGGAGTTTGCTTTAATTTAGTCATTAGTTAGTTAAATTCTAAGTTGTTATAAAAATATTTTCATATGTCGGAGATACATTAGGTTTTGGAATGTAATATATCTCTGAGTGTTTGAAATGCAAGGCATTTCTAACATGCTCAGAAATGTTCCATTTCCGACACATGATCAAAAACCATCATGATTTAGCATAATGGTTTTTGACATAGTTTTATATAGCTAATAAATATCTAATTTTAGTATGATCTCGGTAATATTGATTGAACCACAAACAGAAGGGAATGTTGGGGCCATAGCAAGAGTCATGAAGAATTTTGAGCTTAAAGAGTTAATATTGGTTAATCCTCAGTGCAATCATTTAGGTTTGGATGCGGTTTCTAGGGCAAAGCATGGGAAGGATATTTTGAAGAAAGCTAAAGTTAAGAAGGTTAATTATCTGAAGAGTTTTGATTATTTGATTGGTACTACTGCTATGCTTGGAACTGATTATAATATCCCTAGAAGCCCTATTACTCCTGAGCAGATGGCTGGAAGATTGCCTAAGAAAGGAAAGAATGGCATTGTTTTTGGAAGGGAGAGTTCAGGATTGACAAATAAAGAAGTTCAGATGTGTGATTTTGTTGTTACAATACCTTGCTCTAAGAAATACCCTACCTTGAATTTGAGTCATGCAGCCACAATATTATTTTATGAATTGTTTAAGGTGGGTGAGGGGGAGAAGGTAGGTGAACATATTACAATGGCGTCAAAGAAGGAGAAGGAAGTTATTTTGAGTTCTGTTGATGATGTTTTGAATAAATTAGACTTTCAGACTAAAGAGAAGAAAGATACTCAGAAGATTATATGGAAACGAATTGTTGGGAAATCTTTTTTAACTAAGAGAGAAGCGTTTGCTTTGATTGGTTTTTTTAAGAAGGTAGGAAAGAAGTAGCTGCCATACCAGCTAATCCTACGAATAACAATGCTCCCAGTATCATCAATATTACCCCTACACCCAATGGAATCAAAAATACAGCTGCAAATGATTTGAAGTTTGTGAGGTTCTGAAGTTTTGCAATGCCTATTGTTCTTAGGTAGACCGTCCATGCGATGATTGGCAACGAGATGATTAGGGTGATGATTGAAGTTGTAATTTCTGTTCCTATTTTGGCAGAACCGATTCCAGGCATTAAGAATATGTAAATTAATAATATGACTATTGAGAGAAAATAATGAGGGGTGTCTGCATAAACTAATGCTTTGAACGTTTCTGAGAATGGATTCTTACCTTTCATAAGTTTGACAAATAAATGTATAATTCCTGTTCCGATGAATATTCCAATTGCCCCTATGATTATTACTACGATTGCAGAGACTAATGCTGCAGGTAGAGCAAAAGCCCCGATTTCAGAATATTCCGGTGATATACTGAAGATTCTGAACATATAGATTGAGTATACTATATTTGTGATTATTGTGAATGTAATGAAGAATATGAAAGCATCTTTAATTCCTTTGTCTTTCTTTATTTTTGCGAAGAACTCCTTAGGTTTAGTTATTACTGATTGTATTTTTTCTATGAATTCCATGTTAGTGTGTGAAGTGGGGACTAATTATTTAAGCTTTTCGATAAATTCTCTTACTCTAGGATCTCCTGTTGTTACTGCATTTGGTCCTAGACCATAATATATCTTTTCAACTTCGGAGCCCCATGAGAAATCCCCTTTCTCTTTTTCTACTTTTTGGATCTTAAATTCTCCTAAATCGACACCCTTTCTTAGATGGTAATAAATACTCCTTAATGTGACTTCTGGGAAGACTGATTTGTAAACTTTGTAGATGTTATAGCCGTAGTCTTTTTTTAAGAAGTATAAAATTTCAACCATGTTCTGCCTAATTGGAGATTTAATTGGTCTTCCTCTTTTCATCTTTATCGGTGGGAGATGGTGTTTTAAATATCTTTTGTAAGTCCTATATAATGGGAATAAATAGATTTATATAGGTTATTACCTATTGTGTCCTTATGAAAGAAGATAAAGGTGAGTCTAAAGATGGGAAGACTTCTAAGGCTAAGAAGGTATTATTGGCAATAGCTATTGCAATAATATTGGCAATGTTTATTGGCTATGGTATAAATACTTTTTATGATAATCCACAATATGATGATTTTTGTACAAATCCTTTAAGAGAAAAGCCAGTTCTTATTGAGAGGGATGATAAGGAATGTATCAAAGTTAATCAGGAGAACTTACCTCAGGAAGAAAATTGTTATGCCGAGAAGGGAAGTCCTAGATATGATATCGATGATAATGGATGTAGGGCTTTTAGAGAATGTGATTACTGTAGTAAGGAGTATGATGAAGCTAGAGAAGAATTTGGAAAGAAGGTCTTTATTGTAAGCTTGATAGCCGGGCTATTATCTATTTTGGTAGGCGGGTTGATATTGAAAGTAGAAGCAGTTGGTTCAGGCATTATGGGTGGTGGAATACTTACTGTATTGTTTGGGACTATGAGGTATTGGGGTAACTTGCAGGATGTGGCAAGGTGGTTGATACTAGGTCTTGTTTTAGCAGTGTTGATATGGGTAGGCTATAAGAATTTTAAGAAATAATAATTGATTTTTTATTTGTTCTTTTTTAGTTTCTTTTCTTCTTCTAGAATTGATAGGGTTGTTTTGATGACTGTGTCTGGGTTTAATGATATTGAATCAATTCCTTGTTGAACAAGGAATCTTGCGAAATCCTCAAAATCCGATGGAGCTTGGCCACAGATTCCGATTTTGCTATGGTTCTTTTTTGCTTTGTGGATGACTAATGCTATTAGCTTTTTTACTGCGAGGTTTCTTTCGTCGTAAATGTGGGAGACTAGTTCTGAATCTCTGTCTAGTCCGAGAGTGAGTTGGGTTAAGTCATTTGAGCCAATGCTGAAACCGTCGAAGATCTTGCTGAATTCATCGGCTAAGATGATGTTTGATGGAATTTCACACATTACATAAACCTCTAATCCATTCTGATGTCTTTTTAATCCGTTTTTTTCCATTTCTTTTAGAACGCTTTTTCCTTCTTCTATTGTTCTGCAGAATGGGATCATTAATACTAGGTTTGTTAGTCCCATTTCTTCTCTTACTTTTTTTATTGCTTTACATTCTAATGCAAAACCATCTTTATAGTCAGTATAGTATCTTGATGCTCCTCTCCAGCCAATCATTGGGTTGTCTTCTTTTGGTTCGAATTCTCTCCCACCTATGAGGTTAGCATATTCGTTGCTTTTGAAATCTGAGAATCTTAAGATGACTGGTTTTGGATAGAATGCAGCTGCAATTGTTGCAATTCCATGTGAAAGTTTTTCAACGAAAAAATTAGTTTTGTTCTTGTAGCCTTTAGTTAGTTTGTCTATTTGTACTTTTGCAGCTTTATCTTTAAGTTTGTTGTAGTTAATTAGTGCTTTTGGATGGATTTTTATGTATTCATTTATGATAAATTCTTCTCTTGTCAATCCAACTCCGTCGTTTGGGATGAATGAGAACTCAAAGGCTTGCTCCGGAGTTGCAATATTCATCATTATTTTTGTTTTTGGTCTTGGTATTTTTTTGATATTTGTTTTTGTTATTTTGAATGGAATATTTCCTTTGTAAACATGACCTTCTTCTCCTTCTGCACAGCTGACTGTAACTAATTCTCCTTGTTTAATCTTTTGAGTTCCGTTGTTTGTACCTACTATACATGGAATTCCTAATTCCCTTGATATTATTGCTGCGTGGCAATTATTTACTAATACAGGTGTGTATTGTTCTGTAAATACTGTATAATTATGGTTATCTGCTACTGTGATGTTGAATACATCTACTTCCTCTATGTTTTCTTGTTTATTTACTCTTAATTGTTTGATGTCTGATTCAATTAATTTCTGTAATTTTTGTTTCAAATTTTTATCAAACCTGGTTTCTTTGACTACATCTCTGTCACTGATGAGAAGATTGCTTTTTCTTCTTTTATTTATACCTGAACCATAATTTTGATTGTCAAATAATTGTCTGGTGTTGAAAAATCTTGTTGCCATTATTTTCCTATCAGAAACTCCTTTTACTCTTTGTGTGTATTTTGTTAACTCATTAATTTTTTCAACAATTTGGATGTTGTAAATATTTCTATTGTTTGTAACTTGTGGTAAGAATCCTAGTCTTAAGCATCCAATGATTACTGATTGGGCAAGATATTCTTTTGAAATGAATATGTTTATTCTGTTGCTCTTTTTGTTAAATGTACCGTCTCCATCAATTACTCCTCCAAGAAAATTGTAAATTACCTCTTCATCTGCCGTAAGGATTGTCTGTACTAAGGATTCTTGCTCTTTTTTTAGATCATATGCAATTTGCTTGGAATACACTCTGTAGGCATTGGCAGACCCAACAACCTTTTCTCCACGAATGAAACCGCTACTTGGTTTTTTATTTTGTACTTTTGCATCTTTATTATATAGCTCGCTAAAAATATTAGTTACTTTTGAAATGAATCTTTGTTTTTCAGAAGTTGGTTTTTGTATGAATGTTACTTCACCATGCGTTCTACTTGTGTAAATATGGCCATCAGTACTAATTGCTCCTAATAAGTAAGCAAGTTTTTTGTCTTTTTCAGTTGGTGCTGTTAATCTTGGTATTAATTGGGCAGCAGAAATACACTCATTTGCAGACAATATCTCATCGATTCTTGTATCTACAATTTCACTGTTTCTGATATTGATCATTTTATGGTCGGGTGTTAGTTTCAAGCAATTATTTTCTGCCTTCCCTGTTTGGGAGATTGTGACTTTTATGACTTTTGATTTTTTTTTCATGATGGCAAGTACAGGTTTCCATTCTATCTTTAATGTACTCTTATTTAATGACGGGACTTTAAGTTTGTTATAATCATCAAGAGAATATATTTCTTCAAATGTCATAAACCCCTTATCTGTTAAGACTCTTGTTTCGCCAGTAAAGCATGTTCTACCTCCTCTGTTTGTTACTATAGCACTTGCTATCTTCATTATTGGTTCCCAATCTGGATCTGTCATGTCTGCAACTAGAACTTCTCCTTTTTTGAACTTGTGGATGTGATGAGCGTCTTTTAGGATTGTAGCTTTGCCTTGACCAATTCTTTCTCCTACACTTCTGCCTGTTACTATCATCTGACCTTTCTTTTGGATTTTATATGTTTCTAGTATGTTTTTGTTCTTTTGACTTTGTACTGTTTCTGGTCTTGCCTGGACAATGAATAACTTATTTGTTTCTCCATCTTTTGCCCATTCCATATCCATTGGTTTTTGGTAGTGGTCTTCTATTATTGCTGCCCATTTTGCGAGTTTGAGAATTTCATCATCACTTATCACAAACTTGTTTCTGTCTTCTTGGTTGACAGGGATATTTTTTGTTGTTGTTTTTGAGCCTTCGTTACTATAAATCATCTTTATTTTTTTGGCTCCCATTGTTTTACTTAGGATTGGCTTGAATCCTTTCTTTAGTGTTGGTTTGTGAATATAGAACTCATCCGGGTTGACTGCGCCTTGTACAACATTTTCTCCAAGGCCGTATGCGCCGTTGATTAGGACAACATCTTCAAATCCAGATTCTGTGTCAATAGAGAACATGACTCCAGCGGATGCTAAATCTGATCTAACCATCTTTTGAACTCCAATGCTCAATGCTATTTTGAAGTGGTCGAATCCTTTGTCAACTCTATAAGAGATTGCTCTGTTTGTGAATAATGAGGCAAAGCATTTTTTGCATGAGTCTATTAATTGAGATTCTCCTTTTATGTTAAGGTATGTTTCTTGCTGTCCTGCAAAACTTGCGTCTGGGAGGTCCTCTGCTGTTGCTGAGCTTCTTACTGCTACATCAACATTGAGACTGTATTGTACTGCTAGTTTTTTGTAGGCTGATTTTATTGCTTCTTTTAATTCATCTGGAAACTCAGCGTTTTTAATTAGTTCTCTTACTTTTTGGCCTCTTTCAGATAGATTTTTCATATTTGTGGTATCTAGATCTGAAAGGATTTCCTTTATTTTGTTTTTTATTTTAGTTTTTTCTAGAAGATATCTGTATGCATAAGCAGTTACGGCAAATCCGTTTGGAACTATGACTCCTTTTTTTGTTAGGTTTTGATACATCTCACCTAATGAGGCGTTTTTTCCTCCAACTAATGGAACGTCTTTTATTCCTAACTCTGAGAACCAAAGAATAAACTCTTTATTATTATTCAATCTAACACCTCTTTTTGATTGATAATTGATATACTGACATATAAACGTTTTGATTTTGAGAAATGATGATGAATATTTCTAAATATGGGCTTTATGTTTGCACCATGGGCAGAGATAGATTATGAATTTTGTTGGATTGTCTATTGGAATTCCTAACTCACATTTATTACACTTGATTTCCATTATGTCCTTTTTTTATTCACTAATTTTAGAGCTTCATTAAACCTAAGTAATTTATTCTTTGCTCCATGGTGTTGTATGACTGACTCGGCATTTGTTTGAGCTAGTTTCATTGCAAAGTTAATATCATTCTTTTTTATTATTCCGCAGATGAATGACGAGGCAAAAGCGTCTCCTGCCCCTGTTGTTTCGATGATTTTGATCTTGTTTGGTTTTTGTTGGTAGTAATGGGTTCCATCATAGGCGAATGCTCCTTTCTTTCCTTCGGTGATTACTGCTATTTTTGGACCAAGTTTTGTGATGTTTTTTAGTAATTGAGGGATATTTTTTCCTTTAACTAAGTATTCTGCTTCGCATCTGTTAAGGACGAAGACTTCTGTTCTTTTCAGGATTTCTTTGATATTATTAGCTCCTTTTTCTGCTAAGTACGGACTAATGTTGTATGCTATTTTGATTCCTTTTTTTTCTGCATATTTTGCTAACTTTTTTTGTGTGTTTAGGGATTCTTCTAAAAGGCAGGACATGTACAACCATTTTGTTTTTAGTTTGTTTAGTGGTACTTCACTGAATTTTAGATTGTTATTAGCTCCTTTGTATGCTAAGATTGTCCTATCATGTTTTAGTGAGTCTAGTATGATTGAGTAGCCGGTTGGTTCTTTGCCTTTTGCAGCTAAGATATCTACTTTTTCTTCTTTTAGTTTTTTTGTTATGTAATCTGCATTTGAATCATTTCCTAGTTTTCCTATCCATGCTACTTTATGGCCTAATCTTGAGAATGCTACTGCAGTGTTTGTTCCACAGCCACCTGTTGTGAAGTCTAGTTCTTCAACTAATATTTTACTTCCGGTGGGATATGCTAGATGGTCTGTTGTTTTTCCTTTTTCTTTTATTCTAATTAGTTCAGAGAATTTTGTTTTTGCAAATACATCTACTGTAGCGGAACCTACTGTGATTACATCGTACATATAGCTAACTCTGATTTATTGATTATATAAACCTTTCTAATGATAGAGAAAGACAAAAATGAATTATAATTTGTTTGTCTTTCTATACCTAGTTTTGGATATTTGTTATAACTTACTTTTGTCCGCAACTAGGGGATTGTTAGCAAAACTTTTATTAAATGAAGAGTAACTAGTATTTTATATGAAAGTTGAAAAAACTGGATACTATTCATGGAAACTAGGCAAACTGTCAAAGGGATGTCGGTTGTGTGTTAAGGGTCAGAAGAGTGTACTTTTCATTACTGGCTTATGTCCTAAGCATTGTTCCTATTGCCCTATAAGTGAGAAGAAAGCTGGTAAGGATGTTGTTTACATTAATGAATGGCCTAGTTCTGCAATTAGTGATGTTATTGAAGAGATTAAGTTGTGTAGTTCTAAAGGCGTTGGGATAACTGGTGGAGACCCATTGGTTAAGGTTGATAGAACTGTTGAGTTTATTAAGAGATTGAAGAAAGAATTTGGGGGGAAGTTCCATGTTCATTTGTATACTCCTATGAATTTGGTTAGTTCTGTGGTTTTAGGGAGGTTGTTTTCTGCTGGGCTTGATGAGATTCGGTTCCATCCCGATTTGGATAAAGTTGGGGAGTGGAAGAAGGTTCTTTTGGGTAAGAAGTTTAAGTGGGATATTGGAGTTGAAATTCCTGCTGTTCCTGGGAAATTGAAATTGGTGAAGAAATTGATAGATTTTTTAGATGGAAATGTGGACTTTCTTAATATTAATGAACTTGAATATTCTGACACTAACGCTTATTATATGGGCAAGGAAGGATTTAAGACAAAGAATGAGATTTCTTATGGGATTAAAGGGAGCGAAGAAATGGGTTTGTCTTTGTTGGAGTATTGTAAAGGTAAGAAAGTGAGTTTTGATGTTCATTATTGTAGTGCTACATTGAAAGACAAGGTTCAATTGGCTAAACGAATTAAGAATAGGGCTATGAATGTTAGGAAAGATTATGATTTCGTTGATGAAGAGGGGATTTTGGTTAGGGGGGCGATTTATTTCGAAGAGTTGAGGCCTGGATTTAGTTATAGGCAAAAGTTGGAGAAAATAACTGACAATAAAAAAATGAAAATGGATTATATTAAGAAATTGAATAAAATTATGATTGGTTTGATTAGGGATTTTAAGATTAAGAAGAGTATGATTGAGGTTGATGTGGAAAAATTGAGGATTTTGACTTCTGTTGAAGAAGTTGTTAGAATGAAGGAAGGGGTTGATAGAAATTTACTTGAGAATGTTGGAAAGGATAAGGGGTTGTTATGTGATAAAGATTTGTTCTTAGCTGTTGTTGAGGAGTATCCAACATTTGATCAATTGGAGTTGAGTGTGGAGTTTTTGTAGGTCGGTGCGATTTCTAGAATTACCCTTATATTTTATAGAAAACTTTATAATCTCTGAAGGTAATAGGGTAGAATATGAAAATAACTATAGACACAAAAGAGGACAGCCATACTGATATTAAAAGGGTTATTGGGATGCTGCAGAATTTAGTTGGAGAGAGTAAAGTTTATAGTAATCAAGGAAATATCTTTGAAAGTGGAGATAGTGAGGTAAAGGTTACTGAGACTGAAGTTAGTGATGAGAAGCCGGCTGCATCTGGAAATGTGTTTGGGAATATTTTTGGTGGTACGGAGGCTGAAAATACACCTGAAACACAAGAAACACAGGCAAGTGCTACAGAAACTCAGGAAACTACGGAAAGTGTAGAGACAAAGGACGATGATCCACAAATACTTCCTTATGATCTATGAAAATGGTTAAGTACAAATTCATAGAAGGTCTAACTTCTGATGTGATGTTTGAGGCGTATGGTAAGAATTTAAAGGAGTTATTTGCTAATGCTGCTGAGGCTATGTTCTCTGTTATATGTGAGATTAAGGAAGTTAAGGCTAAGTATTATGAAGAGTTTGAGATGAAGGCTGAGAATGCCAGTGAATTGATGGTTAATTGGCTTCAAGGGTTAATAGCTATTGTTGATACGGAGGAGATGTTTTTTTCTAAGTTTACGATAAAGGAGATTGATGAGACTCATGTTATTGCTAAATTGGGCGGGGAATCAATAAGGCCAGAACTTGGTGGTACAGTTGTTAAGGCTGTTACTAACTATGGCTATAAGTTTGAAAAAACAAAGAAAGGATATAAAGTTAGAGTTAGTGTGGATATTTAAGGGTAGAAATTGATTGACTTTGAGGAGATTTCTTTGTCAGTATCAACATCAATTAGTTTTAGAACGAACATTTCATCGTCGTTTTCTGAGTTTAAGTAGCTAGGTGTGAATGAATCCATAGTTCTTGAAACTGTTGCGTCTTGGCTTATGATAAATTCATCTGTCGCATGGATTATTTCTCTTGATTCTTCCTCTTCAGCCTTATCGTACCATCTTAATTCGACTCTTGCTGTAAACTTAGCACCAGCACTTACAATTTTATATTTTACTTCAGTAACCTTAATTTTTGGATGATCTCCTTCTGTTGTGATATCGTCACTAGTAAATCTGAGTCCTGCGTCGATTTCTGTTTTTACAACTGTTACTGGTTCATCTTCTGGTTCTGTTATT
>Ga0187827_10003517_pt1 | contig 20184 bp, 22 predicted proteins | sample ETNtaG_39_FD_167969 | JGI IMG/M metagenome (GOLD analysis project Ga0187827, IMG submission 167969) | Marine microbial and viral communities from oxygen minimum zone, Eastern Pacific Ocean - ETNP2014_SV_150_PacBio MetaG (Illumina Assembly) | ecosystem: Environmental > Aquatic > Marine > Hypoxic... | reverse complement strand
GATCTCGAGTTTATCTGGTGCTGAGGCAGTAGGTTACAAGGGACTGGCTACATTTGAATTTCTGCGTGATTCAAATGGTGAATTCTACTTCCTCGAGGTAAATCCTCGTGTCCAAGTAGAACACACTGTTACTGAGATGATTACGGGTTACGATCTTGTTTCACTCGGAATTAGAGTTGCAGCCGGAGAGTCTCTTCCTGTGACTCAATCTGACATTTCAATTTCCGGTCATGCTATTCAAGCTAGGCTTAATGCTGAAAATCCTAGGACACTAGAGCCATCTCCAGGTCGTTTATGGGAATGTCACTGGCCATCTGGTCCTGGTGTAAGAATAGATAGTCACGCACATACTGGATACGACATGCCACCTTCATTTGATTCGTTACTAGCCAAACTAATTGTTTGGGGGCGTGATAGACAAGAATCGATACGTAGATTGGATGCAGCATTAGCTGAGACAATGATACTTGGGGTGGATACTCTGATACCTCTCCATAGAGCAATTTTATCTGAAGATGATTTCAGAAATAGAGAGGTTACAATTAGATATCTTGAGGAACACCCAGATTTATTGGATTAGGTGATGCAATGGAATTAGTAATCGTTGGTTCAATTGGTTACGACGAAATTCAAACCCCTGTAGATAGTGGAAATAATCTTCTGGGAGGTGCTGCGGTCTATTCTGGAATTGCCGCTTCTCATCATCTAAAAACGATAGATGAAAGTCCAACAAGAGTCGGATTAGTTGGAATAGTTGGTGATGATTTCTCTGTTTATGATCAAATGATTCTTGAGAAAGCGGGACTAAATTTGTCAGGTGTTACACGTGCTGATGGTCTAACTTTTCGATGGTCGGGACGTTATCAAGATGCCATGGAAACAGTAGAGACTTTATCCACTGAAGTCAATGTTTTAGCTAATTTTAATCCACAATTACCTGATGTGTGGAATGACCCCGAGATTCTCTTTTGTGCCAGTACACACCCCGCAACTCAAGTTGCGGTTTTAGATCAATGTCCAGGAGCTCAATTGACAGTTCTCGATACCTTCATGCTATGGATTGAGACTGAGTTTGAAACTCTTTCAGAGGCAATTCGCAAGGTCGACTTAGTAGTAATAAATGAACAGGAGGCCTGTGAGATTGCTAATGAGAAAATTCTTCTTAGCGCTATGGAATCAATAATGTCAGGTGATGCATTGCATGGTGGTTCAGCAGCGGGAAAAGGTCCCAATGGATTGATTGTGAAGCGTGGTAGCGGCGGAGTTATCGCAATGTTACCCTGTGGAATAATCGCTCTTCCAGCATTTCCAACAAAAAATATTGTTGATCCAACTGGTTGTGGTGATTCCTTTGCGGGTTCTCTTCTAGCCCATCTAGTTGGTAGGAGAGGAGTGCTTAATGATCAAGATTCAATGAGATCAGCACTAATCCATGCTACAGTATCTGCATCGTTCACGTTAGGTGCGATTGGAATCAATGGGATTGTGAATATAGAGCGTGGACCTTATCATGCCCGAGTCGATAAGTATCGCCGTATAGTTGGTTTATCCTGATTAGTCGAGATGTCGAATCCCTGGAAGTCGTTTGTCTTTCTCATTAGTTCTTCTTAATTGATTAAATTGTAATTTATTTTCTGAATTAAGGGTCTGAGGCGAATGTGTTTCTCCATTTGAGACTCTAGTGATTACGTTATCTAAGGCATCTTTTGCGGATGAAGAATGTGGTGAATTATTCATATTCTGAACTCTATTTGCAACGTCTGCTTGGTGATCTTGATCAGACCTCAGACGTAACAACTGACTAGATCGGAATTTAGTGCTTGAATCATAGTTGCCTCCATCTGAATCGTCATATTCTGAACTATAAGAAAGGGCTCTTTCCTGAACCCTGCGAGGCCTCGGTGCTAGAAGTGACTCAATCCAATTCTGTTTCTTGACCCTGTCCCGAGTCTCTCTGACTCTTCCATTACCCATACTATTTGCCAGCTTAGAGACAGCAGGAAAATCTTCACCAAATTTCTCTGATTTGACTGGAGAATCTGTTGGTTCAGATGAAGTAGATTGTTCAGTTAAGTAGGCTTGACGTGCTTTAGCAGTTCTAACAAGACCTGGTCGGCACTCCTCACGAACTGCATTTTCAGTAGGAGAAGGTAGATTCCAGTTATTCTGTGGCTCATAGTTTGTGTGTCTCTGCTGGGCTGAGCGAATCATCTCAGAACTTGATGGCGGTCTTGATTGAACTATTGCGGGACTGTAGTTTGGATTGGTATCGTTGGTTTGATTGAAAGAATCAGAAGGGAAAAGTCCTATGTCTTCGGTTGGAGAGGTGTATGTTGGAGTTGTTGGAGCTGTTGAATAACTTGGAGGTGTGTTTTGTTCGGAATCAAAAATTCCTCCTTCCTCAAAAATATTGAATGAACCCATTGCATCTGAAAATACTTCATCCATACGATTCTCTGAATGATTAATCGGCTTTTCTTCATACCATGGAGGAGATTCTTTTCTCCCCCATGCTCTCTCATATGCAGAGCGACTATCAGGAGTAGTCCCTAGGTGGTTCTGAGAGGGTTCAGAAATGGTGCTGGGTCTTGGTTCATGTGCTTCTAGGGATGCAAAAATTCCACCGGGTGATGAAATGGGGGAATCCGAAATAATACCAATAGGAGATGCTGATGGGGCTATTGAAACGGGAGTAAGAGCTGAAGATAGTTCATTCACACTAGTTTCAACTTGATTAATTTCAGGAGTCAGATTTGTTTCTGGAGCGCTAAGCAGTGCCTTTGGCTCTAAACTCATTTGATGTTGCCTAATCTCTTCCTCTAATATTTTCAAACCCTTTTTTGCATCCTCAATTGTTGACCCATGCATTACTCGATCTACCATCATGCAAAGTCGTAACAATTCTGACTGACTTCCTGTAACTAGATGTTTTTCTCCACCGTTAGTCTCAATTGACAATACGGGAGTCTTCATCGTCAAATACAATGTTACTGCTGCCAAGCCTATTGCAGAAACAACCCAACCAATGGGTGGAGATAACACCTGTAGTCCCACCCAAGTTCCTAATCCACCGATTGTAAGAAATCCGGTAGGAAGGCTTGCTAAGTTGATGTTTCGTAGTGTGTTGATGTTTGAGAGTTTTATTCTAATCCCAAATCCACTAAAGTCCTGAAAGGTTAGCTGACGCTCGGTGAGAATCCCGCAAAATCTCCCACTTACCCCAACTAGACTTAGGTTGTCGAATAGCTCCGACTCACCTTCATCCAGTCGGGCATTACGCCCGGCTGAGTACATCCCAATTGGCGCAGCGACTCTTCGTGGCTATAACTGCTCGGGCTGATGAGTAGCCTCGCGTGCGCCTTGCGCGCGAGGAGAGGAAAAGCCGAACATTGTCTAATCAACAACATTCTATGTCTTCGACATATCCAATAATTCGCATTGGCATTGCATCTAATTGTGAAATCAGAATTGAAGGAGAGCCTTGTGAACGAATCCAAAGAGGGCTCTCCCAATCAACGATAATCATGTCACTTTCAACCGCATTAACTCGCCCTACTACAAACTGCAAATCGACTGCTGCATGAATGACATCATCTGTGGAAATCAAGCGCTTTTGGAATGGTGCAGTTTTGAGTTTTATTTTTGATTTATCGTGACGAACTAATGCATCAGAATCAGGGTGGCAAATCATACAACCTCTGTGAAGAGCCTCTTCTCTTAGGTTTCGTAATGCAACACCTACACGATCACCTGCAACTGCGATATCTACATCATCATCCATTACTTGTAGAGAACGGACTACTCCGGACTCATTGGCGGGCAGAATCAAGGCATTATCGTGCTTATTGATAGATCCGGATTGAACATATCCTATAGCTACCAAACCTACTCCTTTGACGTTGAAATGTTGATCGACAGGTAACACTAGAGAACCATCCGAGCCGCCTTCACTGGCAGCCTGCATATGTGAATACAATTCCTCTCGTAAATCATGAGCATCAGGTAAACTCTCGTGCAATTTCCAAGAATCGAGTCCAGCCTGTTGAAGAATCATTTTGACTTGTTCAGAATCAACCCATCCTCCGCTTTCAGGATTGACAATTGCAATACCACGTTTTATTCCAGCCGCACCAAATGAAACTAGAACTTCTCCAAGTGCTGCATCCACTGCTTTTACCTCTACAACACCAACCTTGGCTACATTGAGTACTGAGAGAAGTGGACGTAGACGTTCAGGATGGCGCAGAGGTCTTAGAAGAGATAATACAGAGGTCTGCCCATCTCTTTCTTCCTTGTAGACATATGACTCAATATCACGTACATCATTCGACTTTGCTAGAGAACGAGCAAGGTCTGCAGATCCGACAAAGGCGACATTCAGCACCGGCATGAGTTGCGCGGGCGGAGATATGGTCATCAATTCGACGGATAGATTCTGTCGCCAATGAGTTCAAAAGTGACCCAACAAATCAACGCATATGGACGAACAACAGCCTCCTGTACATATTCTCAATTCACCAGGGCCGGATAGGCAACTTGGAACATTATCTCATATACTGGGGCCAATCTTAGGATTTCTTGTTCCGCTGATTCTTTATGCAACTTACGACAAGGGTGATGAGCTTCTAAAATCTCATTTGATTCAGGCAACAAATGCTTCCATTACTTTCACGATAGCAGCGATTGTTCATTCGTTCCTAATGGTAATTCTTATCGGTTGTTTGACATTCCCCGTTCATTGGGTTCTCTATCTTATTTGGGCTTTGAATGCTAACTCAGCTCTCAAAGCAGGCCAAGAATATCAATATCCACTTACAATCCAATTCATCAGCGCATAGCTTCTCTTGCTCGCTGCGCTTCGGCCCAGAGTTCCTTTTCTTCATCCGTTGAAGGTGTGAATTGTGGAACTGTGACTGGCTTCATATCCTCATCAATCGCTACCATGAAAAAAAATCCAGTACAAATTATCTCAGGATCCCACTCAGAGCGAGACATACGGCAAGTTTTGACTAGAACTCCTACGGTTCTCGGAGAGGTCCAAACCACTCTTGCAATTGTTCGAATAACATCGCCCTGATATGCAGGTCGTTTGAATTTCAAAGAGTCAACTGAGACTGTAACAAAGACATTGTGTGCAAATTGACTTGCAGCCATTCCAGCCGCAGTATCCATAATAGACATCAATCGACCTCCAAACAGTGTATTCATTGCATTAGTGTCTCCGGGAAACACTTCATTCAGTAGTGTTACGGGCTCTGAAGAGCGTGGTTCTGCCATCTTCCTCAATTCCTCCGGCGAGTCCCTCCTCCTTGAATCCAACCTTTCAAAGACGCCCTAGAAGCAGTATGCATAACCGTTTGAATGAAGCACTAATACAATCTCGAAGTACCATGCCGGAGGCGGATTTAGTGTGGTCTCCGAAAATATTGGATGATCCCGATGGTGGCCGAATCATACTATGGCCCCATCTTCCTTGTGTCCGCATGAGCAAGGAGTTACGAACTCGTGAGCATTGGGATGGAGTTGCTTTTTTCGCCTCTAGTGACGAATTAGAAATTTGGCTTGAAGAGGAAAAGCAGGATTTGGCAAGTCCGGGTGTTCATGTTGCTGCTGCAATGGCATCTGGAACCATTCTTGGACGTTTATTGGATGATCTGAAAATTATGGGTGTCGATGGCCCTGCAATCCCAGATCCAGAACCGATTAGACTGTTACATCATGCCCGAAATGTCAGAGGTGGTTTGCCCGTTTTCACTCTTGAACCATCTATGGATGATGAGCCATGGATGGAATGGTTGACTCAAGCCGCAGATGCTCAGGTCACTATATCTTCACTTATTGCCGGGATTAGTGTTAGTCGTCGCTGGAAAAAAATGAGAGCCGCCGCTATTGAAAGAGTTGCTCAATCTCGTTATGTTGATGTTGAATTGGGTGCAGCCGCGGCGTCTTCTGCTACTTGGTGGAGTGAAGAATGTAGAGGATTGAGTGAAGACTTAATTGCAATTCGTGCAAATAGAATTGCGGCAAGAATTAGAGGTTCTCTAGCAGAAATGCGAGAGGGTAGGGTTGATGACTCAGACACTCGAGGGCCATCTCTAATGGTTCCTGTCCATCAACCACGAATGCCCGCATTATTAGCAGCATTCAAGGATTGGCCAAAGGCAGAATCAATGGTGATTTTTGAATAAGGAGGGGGCTATGATGGATGAAGACGCTAGGATTCGCGTTCAGGTTGAAACACACACCTTCCGCTTTATCCCGGAAAGTCCAATCAATCATGCTGATGCTGTTCGCTTAGCCAAGGGTGTAAAGTCTGGTCCTTGGGTTGTGATTAGTCATAAGGAACCACGTGCTACATTTGTTATCGATGAATCTGGAAGTGTCTTAATTCATGGAATATCTCGTCTTGAGGTTGCTCGTCTTGTAATGCAGGAACTTCTCTTGAGTCTGGGGATGTCAGAAGATGGGCTTCGTGTTGAGAGTGGAGAAATGCTTGTTAGTTTCTCATTAGGAAGGGCTGTGTTGCTTGATCTCGCAGCATCTAGATTTGCTGATATTTCAAATGACAAAAGAGTAGGTTGCATTCGAATTGATGCTAAACGTCACAACGCCAAATTGCTTGTTTTCAATAATGGACATGGCGTTGTACTGGGACAGAAATCAAAGCGTGTTGCCGAGATGGCAGTCAGATACTGGTCTTCCCAATTAGACGAGGAAGGCGCATTGGCATGAGTAAATTTATCGTCGACGGGCTCTGGAAAGGCCCCGTCGTCGACCAACATATCCATCTTGATCGAACAAATCGTTATTTTAGTGCAATAGAAGAGTTTGTTCGGGTTGGTGGCACTGGAATAATGTTAGTTCATAAACCAGACTTTAGAAACCTTCCAATCGATTTATCAACTTATAACGAGGTGTATACTGAAACCATTTCTATGGCTCAGGAAGTACGTGAGAAATTCAGTATTGATGTCGGAGTTGTTCTTGGCCCTCACCCTGTTGCATGGGAACATCAGATTGATTCTCTAGGGCTTGAAAAGTCTACTGAGCTACAAATTAGTGCAGTAAATTTAGCTCTTGAATTCATAGAAAATGGTCAGGCACATTGTCTTGGCGAGGTAGGGCGTCCTCATTACCCGGTTAGCCAAGATAGATGGTTGGTAGCGAATCAAATGTTAGAGGAGATTATGCAGTCTGCAGCAGCGGCTCAAACTCCAATTCAGCTTCATGTTGAAGACAATGGTTCTCATACTTATTCTGAATTATCCGCAATGGCTCAAAAAGTTGGTTTACCTCTTTCAAGAACTATTCGACATTACGCTCCAGCCGATGTTTCTCCCAATTTCACACACGGCTTGTCCTGTACGGTAAGTGTTGGTAGCGGCAGTGTTGCAAAAATAATCGAAACATATTCTGGCTCCGAAGTGATGTGGGGTATGGAAACCGATTTCCTTGATGACCCTAGAAGACCTGGCGCAGTTCTTGGTCCGAAGACAATCCCCAAAAGAACAAATGAGTTATGCCAATTACTACTAAGTGAAAATAATGAATCCGTAGTTGAAGAATTACTCCTCAATATTCATTCGAATTGGCCTCGTGAACTCTATGGGATAGATTTCTAATTTTGTTCTGTGGATTCGGAACGTAATTTTGGAGTGAAGGTCAAAACGGCTCCACTGATGAATAAGGCCAAACTGACTATGAATATCTGCCAATCTGCTCCTGGAAGTGGATTTCCGATTTCATCGAATATCATCCTCCACAACGGTCCATTGATTGGAACGAATAGGAACATCATTACAATCCCGAGTCGCTGACGATTCAACACAAGGCTGCGACAATGGTTGAGTTTTTCAATTCACGAGACGTTTACATCGTATTTTGAGAACCGAATCGGTCAAAGAGTAGTCCCATGTGGGTTGGCTGCGCGTCCGTGGTGTAGGGGTAGCACAAGAGGTTTCCAACCTCTTTGCCCGGGTTCAAATCCCGGCGGGCGCACCAATGTAATCAATTCCCCATCCATCGGTGTCTCAATTGGTACTAAGGATTCAAAGGCGACCCCATCGACCGAGAGATGATGACAAGGGCGATGGCAGTCGGGGTGGCTAAAGATTCCTCTGATCTTGAGGATGAATCTCAAATTGTCGGTCGCAAAATTTGGCGCATTTTCCCATATGTTAAGCGGTATTGGGTAAGAGCTCTCGGTGGAATTGTAGCCAACGTTGCAGCTAGAGCCTTCGATTTGATACCATTCATTGCAATAGGGTTGGCTACTGATTATTACAATCCAGATACTGCTGATTTCACTAATTCTTCGATAGAAAAACTGGTCACATCAGACCTCATTCCTTCATTAGGGCCAATTAATTCAGTAGAGCTTAGTTTTGGTTTATTGATTCTCTTTTCATTTGCAGCCCTAGCAATATTTCAGGGATTCAGCAATCAATTGTGGCAATCCACAGCTTACCTTGCTCAGCATGATATCAGAATGGATGCTACACACTCTCTAATGGCAATGGAAGCCTCATATTTTGAAACTAGACAAACTGGAAATCTAATGTCGGTACTTTCAGCCGATGTTGCGCAATTAGAAGACATAATCTCAGATTCTAGCACAAGCATCATCAGAATAACTACTACTTTCATTGTTGCTCTTTTGATTATGTTTTCAATGTCTCCTACTTTGTCATTAATTTTGTTTGCACCACTATTTCTTATTATTCCAATGGTAATTTGGTTTTCAACTAGGGTTCAAAGGAAATATAGGAAACAGAGGGAAAGCACTGGAGGAATTGTAGCAATTCTCGAGAATGTACTCTCTGGAATTACAGTAGTCCAAGCCTACAATGCTACTGACTTTGAGGGCTCAAGAATTGAGGGGCAGAGTGGTGATTATAGAGATCTGGCTATTCAGGCGGCTTTCCTAAGAAACCGATTCATTCCGGGTATTTATGTGGTTGCTGGAATCTCCTTTGGACTTCTCGTATCAGCTGGCGGATGGGTACTGAATAGTGGTGAAATAACAGTAGGACAATTCGTAACTTTCCTTCTCATCTCGACAAGGATGACTATGCCTATGTTCATTCTAGGAATGTTGCTTAATCAGTTACAAAGAGGAGAGGCTGCATCGAAGCGTGTCTTTGCTCTGATTGATTTAGAGCCATCTATATTTGACAAGGACGACGCTATTCCACTGAACGACCCAATAACCTCGATTGCTTTTGATAACGTGTCTTTTGCGTACCCTACATCAGAAGTTAATGTCCTAAATGAAATTTCATTCTCAGCCTCAGCGGGTGAGTTCCTTGGTGTCATGGGGCATACCGGTGCAGGAAAGAGTACAATTCTCAAATTAATTGAGAGATTTTACGAACCACAAAATGGTGACGTTACAATCAATGGAATCAACATCAACGACCTCCAAATCGAGTCCGTTAGGGCGAGAATTGGTTTCGTATCTCAAGACCCATTCCTTTTCTTTGGAACTATTCGAGACAATGTTGCTTATGCTAGAGATGCATCAAATGAGCAGATTCACAATGCACTTGAAGCGGCTGGAGCATGGGAGTTTGTTTCTCAAATGTCTGATGGAATGGATACAATGGTCGGAGATAGAGGTGTTATGCTATCTGGTGGACAGAGAGCCAGAGTCAGCCTTGCTCGTGCTCTCCTGAATGATCCAGATTTACTAATTCTCGATGAGGCTAGCGCGGCTCTTGACGCAGAGACCGAAAAGCGAATCCAGAAGTCTTTGTTTGGAAATTCAAATGGCAGCAATAAAAGAATCACAATTGCGGTAGCTCACCGACTCGCTACAATCCGCAATGCTGATGAAATAATTTCAATGGTTGATGGAGCCATAGTAGAACGTGGTAAGCACGAAGAATTAGTCGAAAATAACAATGTTTACGCGTCCCAGTGGGCCATTCAAACTGGTGAATTAGAGGATTGAGTATGGGAATTGAGTGGGTACAGGTCACCAAGGGCCGTACTGAACTCGGCAGTCAAAATCGCTCAATTCTCTTTGGCGGAATCGGCCCTAGACATATGGTTGCAATCGATAATGAGTTTCAGATTAGTAGAAATCCTGTTTCAAAGGAAGATGCTGAATCTTTGCTTCCATCCGAAGAAATAGAATTAGCATCAGAATCTGAATGGCATTTAGCCTTCGACAATGGATTAATTGAGGGGTCAGATGAAATTGAACTTCTAGCAGATCGTTTGCGTGGAGATTATTGGGGCAAATATGTCGATGGAAGGCCAATGTTAGCCGAGGATTGGATTATGATGATTGGCAAAAAATGGGACTCAGGTTCTGCAATTACTCATCCAATTCTACGAGAATCAATAGAGCCCGACTTCGTTAGACTAGTTAGACGAGAATCTAAATCATTTTCAGAATCTCAGCGATTACCTTTGACTCGTGATACTACCAAGATTATTCGCGAAGAGGTGGTGCTTGCTATAGTTCTAGGAATCATTCCTTCATTTCTCTGGGCCCATTTCAATGCAACTCCAGGATATATCGAGACAGGATGGCCCGGATTAGTCCTCGGTGGGGCAGTTCTAGGCCTATTGACTGGGTTATTCTGGCGTCCAAAAACGACTTCCTATCGTATTGGTCGAAATTGTGGAAAGGTGAAAGCAAACAAATAATCATTTTATTCGATATTTCCTCTCTTTCAAATCATTGTGATATTTGCGACCGATTTCATCGCCCTTACCCTCGATCCATTCACTGAATTTGATGACTCCCATTGGGTTCTCATCCGAAGCCACGAGACCTTGCATCAGCCCCTTAATCTCCGCGCGCGTGATGACCATGTCTCGCAGGAACAGACCCATGGCTTGCCCAGCCATCCAACCCATGAGGGGCGGAACGGGCATGATGATTCTGCGAACACCCATGCTCTTGCCGATGAGTTTGACGAAGTCCTTGTAGCGGTAAGTTTCGGGGCCAGTAGCATCTCGGGTGATATCCTCATTGCCAGCACCCAGTTCAATTGCTATTCGGGCAACGTCGCGCACATGAACCGGTTGAATTGGATATTTTCCCCAGCCGAAGTAACCGAATACCGGCATGTATCTTAGCATCCAAGCGATGTTGTTCACCAGCACATTTCGTCCACCACCAAACAGAACAGTTGGCCGAATAATGGCATAAGAAATCCCGACATTTTTCAGATTCTCTTCACTGTCGACTTTGCCGGCGAAGTAGGACCAACCTGGGGCTTGATCTGGATGGGCGACGCTAAAGTGGACAATGCGTCGTACACCTGCTTCCTTGGCAGCCTCGAACAAGATACCACAGTTGCGAGTCGCGATTCCATGGTCAAATCTCTTGCTTTGGTGATTGTAACGGACCCAGTAGGTGTTGTACAGCACATCTGCGCCGCGGAGTGATTCAACCAGTGCCGCTTTGTCCTCGAAATCAAGCGGGTGAACCTCAACTCTACCATCAAAGGGATCGTCGCGACCTACCGCATTGGTCAAGGTTCGTACTTTTTCACCCTGCTCTAGGAGTTGATGTGCAATCCATTTGCCTGTGTATCCGAAGGCACCTGTGACAACATGCAGTGCTTCAGTCACAGCCCTGCTGAGAACTAATCATTGATGAGATTAACGAAGTTCAGATGAACTCAGCAAGGTATCCAACCGATTCATACAATGATGGCCCACTACTAAGGTAGTACATCGAACCACGTCGGCTTCGTGAATCTTCAGGAGTCGAATTCCAATTTGAAGCACATTCGCCGGTGCAACCATCTGCGAAGGCCACATACACCCTACCCTCTCTATCTATGTGGAGGTCGTTGAAGTCTAGCAGATTCCTATTCGATCCTCCAATGTCTCGGCAGTCACCACTGTTCAGACAGATGCTGCCCACTTGTACAGGGTCTGGCGAAACTCTGACGGTATGGAAGATTGGTTCTGAATCCAAGGCGTTGAGGCTGTAGGTGATGTACAGGTAGTAGCTGACATTGGCGGGCGCGTAGTGCGCATTACCATCCCACGGCTCCCCATCGATATCGGATTGGTTCAATTCACTCGCGTTCTCACTCCCAAGGTAAGTAACTGCAATCCTTCCTGGATCTCCTGCATCAACCTGAGGGAATACTGTCGAGATAACCGCACTCGGACTGATTCGGATGCTGGTCTGCTCCCATGTATCTCCTGAATCAGTACTTCTCGACATGTAGACGCCTTCGTCTGCCCCCGTCCAGATGTGATATGCATTGGATTCAGTATCGGTCGCAACCTCAGAATTCTTGCGAGGATTGGGTGTCCCTACGTCCTCACCCATGGTTCGATCAAACCAACTCAAACCATTGTCATCGGAAACGATGACGGTTGGTGTCCCAACTCGAGGTGTGACATAGACTGTGCCATCCGGTGCAGAAGTGATAGCTCCATGGAGTCCACCATTAGTTGTGGCCAATCCGAAGATTAGTCCACCGGTGTTAAATGTGGCACCACCATCAAAACTGGTGAAACAGAATATTCCGGCGAGTTTGTTGTAACAATAGTACACCGCTGTCTCGTAGTAAGCCTGAGTAAACTGGCCGCCGATTCCATACCCACTGCTCGTCCAAGGACCGGTTGCCAGTTTGATATGATCATTAATTGGAGTCGTACCGGAATCGTGTGGATTGCCCACCCATGTTCCCCCATCATCATCACTATAACATATCCAAGACGTCTCTAAGCCCTGCATCTGCACGTTGAATACTCGATCCGTTATCGGATCTACCCACCCCCACGGATCATTGGTTTGGAACGCACACATGGGACCTGCGACGTCCTCCCAGGATTCTCCGTGGTCACAAGAACGCATGACCTTCTCAAAAGCAATGAAGAAAATGCAACCACTCGACGTGACGCCTATGCTGGGTTCGGCTCCATCTTCACCTACATCACTGAAGGTGAATTCTAATGGGATAGCAACTCCTTCTACTGGCAATCCATCAGGTCCGGTAATGAACCAACCCTCTGGAGGACCGGTTTCCTCAGGTTCAACTTCAGGCCCGTCATTGGAAAAACAACCTGAAACCATGACCGAAATCATCAGGACTCCGACAAGCAATGCCCTGGCTTTCATATTGCTCCGTCCCGACAGGTTACACAATTACCTTACTAGTGGATGATATTCGCAAAATATCATTCTCGATTTCTATCATCAATCTGCAAACCCGAGTTTCCAGTTAGTATTCTCCACTTCCCTTGTAGAACGCCCAAGCCATAATTCCAGTGTAATGTATAGGTGACAATCGAAGAAAGAAAAATTGTCAATGCTGATTTGCTTGGAGAATTTCCTTTGGCAGAACCGTACCATGCTAGAAGGTTGTATAATAGCATCAGAGGAGGGAGTGTGTGCACTCCAGCTCGTGGCCACCCCATTTCAGGGAAATCCCAGAATTCAGGCCAGATGATTCCTCCATTTGCCAATCCCCAGAAGAAGAAGGCAAACGCAGCAGTAACTAATGGTGGGAATGTTGCAACCATTGTATGTGTGAAAGTATGTAATTCGGCGTACTGGTGACTAGCAAGAGTTCGAACAAGACCATAGTTTCGGATTTGCTTTTTGACGCGTGAAAGGTTTCTTCTTCGATGCCACATAACCGCAGTTCTATCAGTCCAAAGTTTGTGACCAATAGCACGAATTCGATGATCAAGCATTACATCTTCAGCACCTATGGCTCCTTCATCAAATCCACCAACTTCCTCTAGCACTTCTCGGCGATATCCAGAATTTACTCCAGGTAGTTGTGATGCCTCTTCAAGGTCAGCAGTTCCTAGTGTTCCATAATTTGTTCCTGCTGTGAAAATGGTGCTGCAGAAGGCTACATCTATGACTCTCTGCCAAAGTGTTGATTCCTCTACAGGTGCAAAATTAGGCCCTCCTACTCCTGCAACTTCTTCTTTCTCAAACCATCGAACTAGTTTCTTGACCCAATCTATTGGTACGATGACATCATCATCCGTGAATAACACAATTTCAGATTCAGTTTCTCGTAAAGCCACATTACAGGCATCAGCTCGAGTTCGTGAGCCATCATCATCGATGAATCGCACACCTGATTTCTGTGCAACACCTTTTGCTGGGTCTTCATTTGGACCTACAACGACAATTTCTAAGCGTCCCTGATAGTTTTGTTGTGATAATCCCTGTAGTACTATGTCCAATTCCTCAGCGTTCCTAACGCTGGGGATAATGACGCATACAGAAGGGCCGCTCACGGCTCTCGCTGGACCCTTCTGTAATCAAGACCACGCATCAGATGTCAGGGGTCGTTACTAACTCGAGGGGCTAGGAAGTATGTCCAAGAGGCCCCTCCTTCATTACTATTCCAAGTTAGTCGTAGAGGATATCTGTCTTGGAATTCAACGGTTACTTCTTCGGTTAAGCCACCGGCTAACTTGCGAGTTAATGGGTCAAGGAACTGGAGTGAATATGTCGATTGAGTTGGTTTTGGAGCAACGAGTTCAGACATTTCTCCAGCATCAAACCGAACATTCACACCTTCTCCAGCCTCAACGGTAACCGAGACAGTCATCTGGTTCTTGTCTAGACTCAAATCAACAAGTTCTCCGACGAATTTAGCAGCCCTTAGTGCTCTAGAAAGTCTCTCAGCACTCAAAGATGCCCTACATTCGAAATCTAAATCCGGCTGTCTTGGTTCATTGATTGAACCTGTGTCAAGTCCACGCAGAATCCTATGTACTTCGCCAACACGGACGTTGATAGCACCAGTTGCACCATCGTAGTCCAACTCTACAAGATCATTAGGGCCGGCGAGAGTAAGTAAATCGCGAAGCTTACCAAGTTCGAGGCCAATTTCGACAGGTTCAACTTCATAAGTTTCGAAGCACTCATCAGCTACGGTAACTGAGAGTAAAGCAACATGCGAACCGTCCACAACGGTGGTACTGAGACCATTTTCACCCCAACTTAATTTTGCTTCTTCAGTCAAAACTGAGAGAAGATCTACAATTTCTCGCATCAACTGCTGCTTTGCAGTAACCCTAAGCATACCATCACCTACTTGCACCCCCTCAGACGGGCAGTTATTCATACTATCCAATCAGTATGCAGAATAAAACAACTCTCAACGACCCACTGTGTGTGTCGAAATAATATTCAGATTACTGGTATTCCCTGAACTTCTTTCCGCAGTTCTTACAAGTGCATATTTTTGTCTCCGGCTCGTCCGAACTTCTAGTTTGCATCAGAACCACAAAAATCTCGTTGAGGTCACATTCAGGACATCGAATGTCACCAACGCGCAAGGTGCCTCGTGCTATTTCTTCTTCAACAACTTCAGTCAAATGTTTGAGGTCCGCGACCTCTGATTTTGCTGTGGCTTTAGACAAGTCAACAGTTTCACCAGTCATAGGATCTACGAACTCGGCACCTTTTCCATCAGAACCTGAGAGGGGTCCTTCATAGCCACATTTGTAGTTCGTACAACGAATATTTCCACCCGGTCCCATGAATCCTAAAGTACCACATTCTGGACAGAACATCCTCTCGTCTCCTATTACTGTGTACGCACAGACCAGTAGTGCTCAATGCACCTGTACTTCAACTATTCTGAGTGTCGAATAAAGAATTTTTCAAGCAATTACTGCTGCAGTCAGGCGCCATCCAACCCAAGCTAGTCCTACACTACCAACTAGAGTGATTAGAACCATTGTGATGGAATTGGAAGGATTGTTTTCTCCAATTCTAATTGCATCAACTGCAAATGTCGACATTGTTGTGAACGCGCCAAGTACTCCTGTTCCAAACAACAGGATACTCTCTTCACTAAATTCTGAACCAGCAGCGATGGCTCCAAACATAGCGCCAAGAAGGAAGGAACCAGCAAGGTTAGCTACCATAGTACCCCATGGCATTGATTCAGATGGAATCCATTGCTGTAACAGATACCTTGCAACTGCACCGATAGCTCCTCCGGCGGCTACAAAGGCAATCAGGCGCAAGTCCATGCACAAAGCCCGTGTTCAGTCGTTTTTGATGCCTTCGGATTTCATAGGTATCATGCGCGGGATTGAAGCCGGATGTGGATTCCGGGGTATTGTGAAGTTGCACTATGATTGGCGAATGGCACGTGTCATCGATGATGATGGCGTAGTCATTGATGAAGTCATTTGGACTTCTAAACGCTCTGCTGGTATTGTTGCCGACCGCTTATTCGATTTGCAACGTGGTCGATTAAGTGCAGAGGCCAGAGTGCTTACCGAGCGTTTTCCCGATGCAGAAGTTGACTCTATGGGAGCAATGTCTGATCTGGATTGGCCTTCTCTTGAAGATGATGAGCTGAAAATTTTTGAAGCCGCAGCACCTATTCTTGCCAAAAGAGGAGTTGCAAATGCAGCAGGTGATGTTGATCGCCGTCTAGATATGCTTGTCTCTTCTGCAGCAGAACTACGATCTTCCTGGACTACAAATGAGTCGCGATGTGTTGAATGGACTGGATTATTTCTTTCAGAAGTAGATCTTGATGCTCAGCGAAATGATATTCCAGAAGCAATTGCTGAAGCAGATTCGATCGAATCTGCAGCCTCGATTCTGGGTGTTTCTGCACCCGCTTATTCTCCTTCTGATATTGAGTGGGAGGCTCTTAGAGACCATGCAAAGGGGGTAGTGGAACTTACAGAGAGATTAAGTTCTCATGAGGATGCTATTCGTGATATTGCTCAACAACATGTACCCTCTCTTTCCGCATTGATAGGCCCTCTTGGAGCAGCTCGCTTAGTTACTCTCGCTGGTGGAAGAGAGCGTCTTGCTCGAATGCCATCAGGTTCTCTGCAGGTATTAGGAGCTCATGCGGCAATGGCCGCTCACCGCCGTGGTGCTCCTCCTCCAAAACATGGAGCAATTCTATTCAGTATGCCTCAAATTTCCAAATCACCACGTTGGGTTCGGGGTAAGATTGCTCGTTTCCTTGCAGGGAAGGCTTCCATCGCCGTTCGCTGTGATCATTTTGGGGGTGAGCCATGGAGGGATGAGCAAGTATCTGCGATTCATCTTGAAACTGAGGCAATTAAGGCAAAATTCCCCAAGCCCCCTAAGCGTAGGTGATTTCTTTGGCAAAACCAGTCCAACTAGGTTGGGGAGTACGCCGAGAAGGCCGCAGTCTATGGACAAGAAATGCGGTCAAAGGGGTCTCAGTAAGAGGCGAGAGACGCAAGAGAGATGGTCGTAATGAATGGAGGCGTTGGGACCCTAGCCGCTCTAAAGTTGCTGCAAGTCTTCTGAAAACTAAGAATAAATCAAGTGACTTGTTACCTGAATCAGGATCTTCATGCCTATATCTCGGTGCCTCAACAGGAGGCACTGTTAGTCATATTCATGACCATGTTTGTGGGTCTGGAAATCATCATGAAGGCCATGTAGTTGCAGTTGATATTTCACCCAGAATGATGAGGAATTTAGTCAAACTTTCAGAGAAAAGACCGGGACTTATTCCAGTATTAGCAGATGCACGAAAGCCAATGGAAATCTCCCCTTACATGAGGGAAAAGGCAACTTGGTTGCATCAAGATTTGAGCATCGGAGATCAAGCTGAGACCTTTGTGAAGATGACTGGAGCCTTTCTCGCACAAGGAGGTGTAGCTCTTCTTTCACTCAAGGCTGCTAGTGAGCGATGGATGGAAGGGGGAGACCTCGCACGCTTCGAACACTCGAAACGAATTATTGAGGCATGTGAACATCTAGATCTAATCGAGACTATTGATATCTCAGTCTTTGAGGAACAACACGTGGTTTTCCACTGCGTCAGAATTCCATAGCGATTTCAAGAACCAATTGAAGAAAAATAAATACCAGAGACAAAACTGACACTACTACGGTAACGATTGCTAAGGTTTTGTCAGGGTGGTTTGGATAATTTGAGGTTTCACTCATTTTTACTGCACCCATGATTAGAGGAATTATCGCTAGTGGTTGGCAACAAATCAAAGATAAACTTGCAATAACTAGTGCAATGATAATCATCGCTGACGTGCTTTGAGGGACTGACATTGCCTGACCTTGACTGACGAAAATCTGCTGGGGGGCGGAAGCTGGCGCATTCGGAACTCCTTGCAGGTCTCCCCCTTCTCCCTGCCACCAGGACTCATCGGAATCTTCAGTCATTCGGGAATTCTCCGAGGATTAGTACGTGCCAGCTGATGCAGCAACGGCGAAGATGATTATCAACAGGTATAATCCGACGACTACGATAGTCAGTCCGATAGAAATCCATCCAATAATCTTAGCAGCATTTGCCAATCCTTGATCTGGATGTCCGGGATACTGCTTGGTGATTTCCAACGCTGAACCCGCCAGGATTACTCCGGGGATCGCGGTGCAACAGGAGAATCCCATGAGGCCAACAATCGACAGAACAAGAGCGACAGTTGCCTGTGTTTGAGGATACTGGCCGACGTTCATCGGGTTGCTCATTCCTTGAACATAGAGAACTTCGGCTTGACTCGCTGGCTGTGCTTCACCAGAGATTACATTCGTTACTGGGGGTGCGCCATCTTCAGCCATGATAATTCGAGTGATGGTTTTGGTTTAAGAGAATCTCCTCCGTTCTGTAGGTATTTCCAATCGTTATCCTCATGGAACATTCCCCCTTCGTAACGACCATGCCTGAGATGCCCGAGGTGGAAACAGTCCGCCGTGGACTCGTGCCACACTGGGTTGGTCGGCGGATTAGCTTCGTTGATTTGCGCCGTCCTGACTTGCGTTTCCCCTTTCCCGATGGCTTCGACGAGGGTTTGACTGGGGCTACGGTTGAGGGCATTGGGCGAGCCTCGAAGTATCTGTTGATTCGGCTCGACAACGGCTTGACTTGGTTGAGTCATTTGGGAATGACTGGGGTTTGGACTATCGATGCAGATGGGGAAGGCAAGCATGACCACGTGTATGTTGAATTCGACGATGGTGCACTGACTGCAACTTACACCGACCATCGTCGCTTCGGAATCATGGACCTCTTCGAGACGGCTGGTGAGGCCGACCACAAGTTGCTGGCTGGGCTCGGCCCTGAACCACTGACAGAGGAATTCACGCCCGAGGCTCTCAAAGCGGGTTTACACGGTCGGCGAAGTCCAATCAAAACCGCTCTACTCGATCAAAGAATAATTTCTGGTCTTGGCAACATCTACGTTAGTGAGATTTTGCATCGCTCAGGAATTTCCCCTCTTCGCAGTGCAGCAGATGTGTCAGGTAAATCCACTAGGATAAACAGTAAGATTGGGCTTATGTTTGAACAAACCAACGAGGTGATTGCTGAAGCCATAGATGCGGGAGGTTCGACAATTTCTGATTTTCGTGGCGTGTATGGAAAGGAAGACTTAGGCTACTTCCCCCATCAATTCACTGTCTTCAATCGTGAGTCAGTGTCCTGTAGTCGAGAAGGTTGTGGTGGAACCGTTCGACGCATCGTGCAATCTGGGCGTTCGACATTCTATTGCCCCAAATGCCAGCGTTGAGTAAATTTGTTTAAGTGAGTTGATTAGTTCGATATATTATGGCCTTACAATGCAACATAGATGCTCGAGGAAAGGCATATCGCCTTAGGCTAGGATTCAAACTGGTGATTTTCGGTTTATTGCTGGCAGCAGCATTCTTCCTTGCTGGAGTTGAATTAGGATTACTTTGGCTAGGTCCGAGTGGAATAATAGCAGGTGGTGCGTTTGCTATTTTCGAAGGCAGAACTGGTTGGTGCGCCGCTAGAGCGATGGGCTTCCGTACACCTATTTGATTTCCATAATAGTGTCAAACAAAGCCATATGCATCATTGAGATAGTATACCCCAAGAACAACAGGAACTCCATAGAAAATCACTTTGAAGAATATCCGCCAGTATTTCTTGTTCTTACTTTCTTCTGTTAAGTCACTGACCACTTCAGGAATAACTTCTACCAGTCCAGCGGCCAGTTCAATAGGCATGATTTGGCGGTATGGTTTTCAGTTTTGAATGAATCTGGTATATTCACATATTGCGCCGGAACTTTCCACCGGTCTCAAACAAAGCTTGAGTTACCTGACCGACTGTGCAATATTCCACAATTTCCATCATTACTTCAAACAGATTTCCACCATCCCGCGCGACTTGCTTGAGTTTAGCAAGTCCTTCTTCTGCCTTGGCGGCATTCTTCTTCTTGAACTCTTCATTACGATCTATG
>Ga0187827_10003508_pt1 | contig 20216 bp, 13 predicted proteins | sample ETNtaG_39_FD_167969 | JGI IMG/M metagenome (GOLD analysis project Ga0187827, IMG submission 167969) | Marine microbial and viral communities from oxygen minimum zone, Eastern Pacific Ocean - ETNP2014_SV_150_PacBio MetaG (Illumina Assembly) | ecosystem: Environmental > Aquatic > Marine > Hypoxic... | reverse complement strand
TTACCATTGCAAAAAATAGTATCGAAAGTATGCGTTTCATCGTCGTATTTTTTTTGTTAGAACTTCATTTTATAAGCAACAGCAACACGATTGAAATCATAATCAGGTACAAGTAGTACTGTATTGCTCCAATTGTATTTTTGCCAAAGGATTTGTAGATCATTTTTATCGTTGAATAGATATCGTAAGCCAAGTCCAAGCATTTGTTCTTTCAAATCAGCTTCATATTCTACATATTCAATCACCTCATCGAATTCATTTCTTTCAGCAATAAAATCTGAGCCAAAAGAGGAATAGTTTTCATAACCCGCCATAAAATCAAGATTGCCGGTTAATTGAATCGTAATTCCCGTATTAAGACGTTGAGATTTTAGATCGACGTTTGCCTGATCAAATGTTTCGCTTGTTCTGCTTGTGTGATTATTAATGTATCCCAACTGAAGGTGAATTTTTCGATCGAAAGCTTTAGTAAAGTTTTGTAAATTAAGATCCATCTGAGCTGAAAGTGAATTGTATTTACGAAGTTCTTCAACACCTTGCCCTACAATGTCAGAAAGCATTCCATAATCTAAAGTAATCTGATACCGGTCTCCATCATCGTTACGCGATAAAGAGAAATTAAATCCTTTTCTATTCGGCGTAGCCAATCCATAAGGATCCACATTATTATACTGCGGATAATAATCCTCAAGTCCTGTTTGAATTTTTGTGTTATAAATAGATGCATCGTTATAAAAATCCCAGATTCCTATAGGTCGTACAATTTGATTGCTGGTGTATCGCGTATACATAGAAGATTGGGTTGTATGTCTCAGTCTTCTTGTTTGTGCTCCTACACTTCTATAATCAGGCCCCACGTTTCTATAGTCTATACCGAAAGTTAGATTTAAGGGTTCATAGTCAGCTTGAAATTTTGCATAGTGAAAGAAATCTTCTGTTAATGGTGCTAATTCATCATTTTCAGTTGTGCATTGTGATATACCACTTTCTCCGGATAGTTTTAGCTTGAAATCATTTACTTCTTTGCTTATCGAATAGGCACCTGTCATTACAGGGTTTTTGTAATAGGTTGTGTCATTTGAAGTTCCCTTAAGGTCTGTAAGATTTATAAAATTAAATCCGGCAGAAAATAATTTGCTTTGAATAAGGGTCAAGTTCCCTCCAAAAAATACTCGATCGCTAACTGTGTTAAAGTCGCTAGGATGAAGTCTTGAAGTAAACAGGTTAAATTGTAACTCTTCAATTCCCTCTTTAAAGGTTAAAGCAAAATCTGTGGCAGCCCCTTGTTGTCTCCAGGTATTGTTGTTATCATAAAAAAGATCATAATGAAGTATATCAGAATACAACTTGAAAATATCAAGTGAATTTTCATACATATCTTCGTCATTGTTGTAAAATGTGAAGGGAGTAAGTTTGTATTGCATATCACCAATTTGATAACGAACAGAATTTGCAATAAGCCCTTTTAAATAGAGCTCACGTACATCAAAGGTAATCCCCGATCCCCAAAATCCTCCATACTCATTCCTTACTCTTAGCGTAGTACGAATAAAGGTGTTTGAATTTGGACGAATATTAGCAGAAAGATCCAATAAGGTGTGCCCGTATTCAGCTTTTGGAGCTGTAAGGCTATCATCTTCACTATTTAATTCATCAAGATAAAATATACCTCTAGCAGCGCCGGATACCCAAAATTTCTTTTCATTCTCCTGAGAGAAAACAGAAGTTGAAAAAAGTAATAAAAGTGCGGTTAATACTATATTTTTTGCCATTAGAATGTTATTTTAAGTTCTAAAATCGTTTCTGTTCCTTTAAATTTATCTAAGTCGAAGTTTTTGTCTTCAAATTTAAACCAACGATGTCTGATAAATAAAGCCGTATTTTTTGTTATCGTATAGTCTATACCTAGTCCATAACCATGTCCGAACTGATTTCTCGGACGTTTACTCTCTAGATCAATTTCCGTATCATAATTCGCAATCGTTCTTTCAACACCTGCATATCCATTTAACACCATGTTGCTGTTCAAAGCGAAATATGCTTCCAATTCGTTACTGTATTGTCTTATATAAGCCTGCTCTGTAAATACAGGTAAACCTGATAAGAAATTTTGTGTTGTTGAAATCCTGCTTAATCCAAAGATGTATAATTTTCTAGCGAAGAAATCGGGGTGATACTTGGCTTGAAATTCAATACCATTAAAATATTTCTGTTGTACAACAGAATCGACTAAATTGACTGTTTCATATACATCACGGTAGGTTACCGAGTAACGTTCATACGGTCCTACATTTGCGGGGAAATTCCATCTCCAAAAACGAGAACGTGTTAAGCCATTTATTGGATGACCATAGGTGATTTTATTGCTTATAGCATCCATTTCTGCAGAAGAACCAATCCCTACAGACAATTTTAAGTTTTCTAAATCTAATTCTGCATTGACATTAATTCCATAACGATTATTGGTCATCATACCCAGAGGTACCATAGAACTAGCAAAAGGCATTAATACCTGAGTACTTCCAATACTTCCAGCTGGCAATTCATTGTTACTTTCTTCATGAATGGCAGTATTCATAAAAATAGAATTGTTATTGATAACCTTAGGGCTAATACTGAAAACATGTGTTTCCAGCGTAAACTTATCTTTTATCCTTGGTGTTTTTATTTTTGCATGAATAGCTTCACCCCAATCACCTGAAGCATTAGGAGCTACATATCTTCCTAGTCCAGTTTCTAACTTAACTTTAAACTTTGCCAATTGAAAATTAGATTCAATTGTTGCGATGTTAAAACCTATGGTTTCTATATTGAGACTATCTTTATATGTTAAGTTGTTAAATGTATTTAGGCCAATAAATGCACCACTATCGAATTTTTTGCGAAGTTGTCCACCATAAGCAATATTAGGAATCTTTAGAAAGCCTCCATATAGATCTGTTTTCCCAAACAAACCTTTAAAACTCATATCAGCCGGTAGGTTTGAACCTTCAATTAGCAATCCTGTAAATGCTTTTTCTCCCCATCGAGCATCTTGCGAAATATTTCCTCTTTTAAAAAATTTATAATACCTACTTTCAACATCTGCTTGTATAGGATCCCAAGGAGCTCGTTCGAAAAGACTAAATCTGTTGTATCCTTTAAAGGATGCCAGAGTAAGATCACTCATGGAAGTCCAATGAATCCCTCCGGCTTTTAGAAGGAAAGAGCCAACTTTAGTGTCGAAGCTGGCATATAAATTAATTCCAAGGTGAACTATAAGACTACTCGCTAAGCGATTTCCGTTAATAGGATCGTACAAATTAGGACGATCAATCTCGGCTACCATAAAACCATAAGCAGGTTTAATATCACCATGCATGAATTGATAGGTATAGAGATCAAATCCCCAAGATGTCCTTTTAGAAGGTCTCCCCGAAATACGAAGAGTAAGTGAAGGCATTTGACTATCATCTCCAATAAAAAGAGTGTTTTCTTTATTAAAGCCATACGGCTCGTTTAAGTGCGTATAAGTACCAAGAAACCTATATTCTCCATTAATTTTAAATGTGTAAAGTTGCGGAGCTTCAATTTTTGGAAATAAGCCAATATCACTAATTCCCTCATTACTTAATGAATTGTTATTCTGAGCATAACCAAATACCCCACAAAACAATAAGTAGGTAAGAAACAATGGTATTTTTTTCAATTGCCTGTACATAAGCTTTAAATAAATGTATTATTCCGGAATAGTTAACCGACGTGTTTTTGTTTTAATTAGCGAACTTTGAGGCATGCCTTTTTTTCTGGGATTTACATAAAAAGGTATGTTCGCATAGGCCAGTTTACTTACGTCGTCATCTATATAGACGAAAAGTCTGTAGGGTCCTTCTTCTTTAGGTGCTCTAAACTTTACGGTATTCCCAGATTTCTTTTTTATCAATCCACTCAATGGTGGCGGTTCTTTTTCCAAATCTCCTCCTGATTTTGTATTCATACTCTCAGGATAGATTTTATAAACGTACTTCAGCATATTCTTATCATCTGAAGCAAAGACACTAGCAGAATACAATTCTTCAGCAGTTAAATAGATATCGTCACCTTTCTTTTGATTATTCAAACGAACGCTATCAAGAGATGGTGCTCGATTTTCAGGCCAGACTCCAGTCCATGATTTTGTAACATAATCTACAACCTCTGTTGATTGTCCATTGCCGGAGAAAAGACCATACCAGGTAGCTGTTGTCTCTTGTTTTTGCCCCCATAAAAACACATAGGATCCGATACACATTTCTTTATCCGGAAGGATATGATCGTTATACCTATCATAATAACTCAGGGCTTTTTCATGGCTTGTTTGTTCTATAGGTGCTCCCCATTTAGTTTTTGCTACCTCCCAGTGTCCGTCGGGACCCCACTCGGCAACTATATATGGTTTTGTCCAGCCTGATCTTCTAATCTTATCGGCGATCTCACCAACTTCACCGTAGGTGTTAATAGCGTAAATATCAATATCAGGAGCTCTTTCGAGTATCAGTGCAACTTCTTTTTCATCCAGTCCAGCAGTAACAGTATTTGTTGGATGATTTGGATCAATCTCATGAATCATTTTCGCAATGTCCTGAACCACGTTCCAAACTTTTGTGTTCGAATAAAATAAGTCCACCTCATTTCCAATAGACCACATCAACAAAGCAGGATGATCTTTGTATTTTTTCACCATCCTAGTAAAGTATTCAAGTTGTGCCTTATTTGCCTCTTCATTATCATAATCGTACCCATGTCTTTCATGCTGTACCCAAAGGCCCAACATAACAGTAAGACCAAGTTCATGCGCACGATCAAGAGTTTCTTTTGCCCCATCAACACTCCAGGTTCTAATAGAATTCCCTCCTGCCTCAACTAATTCCTCAAGATATCCGTCGCCCCCGGCACCATTTATATAATAAGGTGCTCCTCCTCTTGTCAACACCCACTCTCCATTAACTTCCTTCACCTCCACTTTCACTACCTGTGAATAACAGGGTGAAAATGCAAGAAGAACAATCATGCTAAATAGTAGTCGAATGGAATTGTTGGTATTCATAATGTCATCTTTTAAAAAAAACTATCCAAATACCTATTGCATTTGGATAGTCTTTATTTTTTCTGTTGTTATTGTTTAATCAGCTTACTGTAAGTAAAGTTTCCTTTATCATCAGCTACTCTAATTGTATAAATACCACTAGAAATGTCAGAAATATTTATCAGTTTATCCGAAATAATTGTTGAAAGAACTTGTTGACCTCTGATATTGAAAATTGCAATACTCTGTGCTTCAGAGCTTAAAAGATGAATGAAATCTGAAACAGGATTTGGATAAAAATTTGTTGGGTTCATTTTTGCTTCAATCACACTAAATGGATTATCGCAGGATCCACAAGTACCATAATAGATATCCGAAACATCTCCAGAGCCTACAGTCCACAATCTATTTGCGTATGACCAGAAATCTGTAACCGGTGTACAAGACCAATTGTCCTCTGTAGTATTAGCAGTTAACAAGTCTTCTTGAACACCATCAACAACCAATAAATATTCCATATCCTGATCGGGTGCAGGGTCAAAAGTGAATGTCCAGGTTCCATCACCATTATCTGCAGCTTCAGGACCTGCTGTTGGATCCCAAGCCCACCAAGGACCTGTCATTTTCACTTCACTAGCTTCCGAACATACTGTAGTGGTTATCTGAAGTATGGTTGTTCCGTATGTACAACTACCATCATCAATTGTTGCATTAGGGTTGTAATTATTAGCTAAAGGATCTGTACAACCTGAAATATCACCTGTAGCAAATGCGATGTCATCAAAATAATAAGTAGAATTCGCTGATCCGTCTCCAACAACACCCATATTAAAAATAACAACAACTCTGGTATATAATTCGGATGGTTGCGTGCCAAAATCATACGATAATTCTTCCCATTGATTTCCTACTGATGTATTGGTAGTTAACTCTACATTTTCTCCGGTTAAAGCTTCCAGTTTAAGTAATACCGGAATATTAGCAGCAGGAGTATAAACTTTCATGTTTATCACCGAACCGGAACTAAAATCTATAGGCTCAGTAGTAATATAAGTTCCCGCCCAGAATTGGCCACCATTGCGTACATGCTCTACAACATTTGCACTACTATTTTCTACAGTATTGTATGGGTTTGCTACAACAGAGGAAGATCCACCATCAAAATCAGTAAAAGTATACGGTCCCCCTTCAAAATCAATTGGAAGGTTTATACCAAAAACACAAGTACCGTCATCTTCGGTAGCACTAGGATTATAATTAGCTGCTGCAGAATCTGTACAGCCATAAACAATCAAATCTTCACAGGTACCACAGGTACCAAAGACGTTTGAGATAGTATATCCATCCTCATAAGTCCACTGTCTATTTGCATAAGTCGCCTGATCTGTAATAGGTGTACACGACCAATCGCCCGTAGTAGTATTTCCAGGAATTAAGCTTTCCATATAACCATCAACAACCAACAAATATTCCATATCAGCAGTTGGTGGAGGATCAAGAGTAAAGGTCCATGTTCCGTCTCCGTTATTTGAAGCTTCCGGCCCTCCTAATGGACTCCAACCCCACCAGGGGCCAGTCATCCTTACAGAACTAGCTTCACCACATACCGTTGTCGTAACAATTAATGGCGATTGAGCAAAAATCAAACTTGAAGTAACAAGCAATAATGAAAGTAAAATTTCTTTTTTCATGACTTTTTATTTTAAAAGGTTGAAACTAAATGAATTAGTTAACTAAGCTTTATACGAATTTCATTTATTGAATTGTTAAACAATTGTCTAAAGCTATATAGAGTAATAGAACATTTCTGGCTATCTGTTGTCGGTAATTTTAAGTTCTGTCCATTTATTTTAACCTCTTTAATATCGTATTTACCATAATCTAATCTCTTCTCATTAACATAAGTTATGTTTACCTTGTACCCTGAGAAATTTGTTGATATCACTGCACAAGCATCATCATCATTAAAATAATTTAAAGAGAGTTTTGGTTCGAAGTGTAGATGCCCATATAGTCCTTTTACGCCAAATATTTCTGTTATTAGTGTAAGTAGGTACCAGGAAGATGAGCCTGTAAGATATGCGTAAGCTCCTTTATTCTGATTGTCAAAATAGGAAGGTATTCCAGGGAATATATGAGCTGATGCTGTATGATTTGAAATTTCATAAACCTCCTGCATGATTTCATTTCCCTGCTCTACAAGTCCTTGCTTGTATAGGCCATAAGCTAACATGATGTTTTGCTGCACCCATTTACTTCCGTGCTCTTTATAACCATAAACAAACCCGGTGATACGCCCCACATTAAGATCAATATTTTTAAATTCTGATGTCAATCGTATACCAGGACTATTTTCATCCTTCAAAATCTTCTTAATTGACTCATAAACCTCAGCAGACATCTCTTTATCGGCAATATTGCATATAATAGGTATTACCTGTGAGGTGAGATCCATCATAAGTCCATGTTTATTTTCACCGCCAATTTTATTTTCAAGATTGTCGTAATGGCCATTGAAAAAACGATCACCTTCTTTTGTTTTTACAATCTCGTTCTCAAGTATATGAGTTGAAATGTGTTTCGATTTGTTCTCTAAATCAATAATAAGATCATCAATTAAAACTGCACTTTTCTGTCCTGAAACAGTGTGCTCTACACTTTCAAAATATCGTTTTAAACGTTCTCTTTTGGCTTTAGGGTTCTGATAATCAATTCTGTACTGCCCCGGAAGGTAATCCAATAATATAATTATCTCCTCTAATAATGACATGGAAGTTACTCCAGTCGCCTTTATTTCTTTGAGTATTTCAGTAAGGACTATAAAGTTGTTGGCATAGAAATTATAGAAACAAACACTACCCCCATTTTCGCGGGCCATATCATAAGTGTCATTCCAATCGGCACCTTCCAACAACAACACATTCTGATTGTTCACATTATAAAATGCTGTGAGCTGCTGAATAAGAAGATGTTCGAAAATTGAAGCGGTATAGGTTTTGCCATCGGCTTTTCTTTGAAAATGACCTTGGGAAGATTCCCACGTTTCATCAATTCTTTTACTGCGATCGATAAACTTATCTTTCCAGTAAGTGATTTCTTTATATAATATATCGAAATCTCCTGTTTGATTAAGATAAAAATTTAAAACAAATACAGGCCATGCACCATGATCACTCCAAGTACGTGGAATATTATTCCTGTCAGCTCTAAATTCTCCAGGATGTTCTCCAATAATCGTTGCATTGGAGCCATCAACACGGATTCCTTTGAAACAATTAACAATTTCCTCATGAGCACTTTTTGGATCTACTAAAAAGATTGACAATAAATCCTGCCACAAATCTCTCCAACCTCTTCCTCCACGCCCGTAACCATAATCCGGTAAAAAGGAATTCCCAAAGATCTGTCTGCACTTCACCTGATATTCAATCCATTTCACCCAGTTATCAAAGTGTTTATTTCCAGTATTAATGTTAACACTATTGAATTTATCTTTCCAGAAATTGAGGGTATTTTGATAAATTTTATCTACTTTTTTGACTTCAGAATATTTCTTTTTCCAAGCCTTTAAATCGGCTAAATCGTCTGTAATTCCGTGTAGTATAGTATATTCAAATTTTTCACCCGGCTGAAGTGTTCTTTCCGTAAATTTTAAACCTGCAATAGCTTCCTTACCGTGAAGCTCTGAAGCGCTCAAATCGGGTGGGCTAAGATTTTTAAAAATCGCTTCCGGGTTATCAAGCGAGCCACTTTGTCCGATAAAATCATGAAGTCTTACCCATAAATTCTCTGGTTTGGCAGCTTTTTCATCAAAACCTAAAACCACATAATTCGTATGGTTTATAGAATGACTATTCTCATCGTGCATAATCTTTGGCTTAATACGCACGCCATAATCTTCAATAAAATTTTCTTGAAACATAGTAGTCACTTGCCTGTGATCTCTAACATTGTCCGCCGAACGACCAAAAAGTGGCAAGGAATAATAAGAACTGAAAGTTTGAGAGTGTTCACCCGTATTACAAACAGAAATTTTAAGTAACTCTACAAAGTCTTCTCCCTCAGGAATAAACGTCGTTATTGTTGTTTCCAGTTGTGTTTCAGGCTGTTTTCTTTTGGTAGTAAAAGCTCCTATTTTTACCGAAAGTGAATAAGTATCATTTGAACCATTCCATTTATGTGTTTTCTGGAAAACACTCTGTCCAGTAGCTGACCAAGGTTTTTTGTCTTTCACCTTAATCCAAAAATTTCTACTTGAGAGGGTTCTATGAATTTCTTCAGTTACTGTTGGTGTAGTTAAATAATGATGAAAATCTTTACAAACATCTCCTTTCAATTCTGGAGTAACAAAAGATTTCATTCCTGCTGTATTCATTAAAGGGAAATACAAAACAGGTAAATGGTTGGCATTTTCTACGAAGAATGACCCGTCATTTTCCTTAGAAAATTTCCAGTCAACACCAATCATGTCAAAAGTATCTGGCATACCTATCGAATTAATATTTTTTCAAGTTCTTCTAACGATTTACCTTTTGTTTCAGGCACCTTCATGGCAACAAAAAACAGCCCTATAAGAGCAAAAACACCATAAATCATAAATGTAGTGCTGGATCCGAGTGTAGACATTTCCCAAGGAAAAATCAGTTGCACAATAAAGCTAATGGCAGAATTAAGTAATCCCACAAAAGATATGGCTAAGCCTCTAATTCTATTTGGAAATAACTCAGAAAATAATACCCACATAACTGGACCAAGTGATATTGCAAACGCAGCAACAAAACCCAGAATTCCAATAAGAATAAGCAATGAATTTGCATTTATAGCTTCTTTTATGATATCACCTTCATATTTGCCAGCCATTTCTTCTCCAATCGCAGATTTTACTGCGTTTTTAAAGCTAACATCGTCGGTAAATATAATATCTGAAATATTGGCAATTTTAGCTCTGTTTATCTCAGCTGGTAATTCTTGTACTGCTGCTTTATCGAGTCTATAGGTTGCCGAAGAAAAACTAGCCGAAAGAATAAACATAAACACGGCAATTGCACCCACTCCGGATATCAACAGTGGTCTTCTTCCTAATTTATCAATTAAACCAATAGCTATAACTGTAAAAACAAGATTTATAATTCCGATTAGAATAGCTTGAGAAAAAGAAGCATCAGTACCTATACCTGTTTGCTCAAAAATCATTGGTGCATAAAAGAATACAGAATTAATCCCGGTAATTTGCTGAAGTATAGCAACCACAACACCTATAGTTAAAACCTTTTTCATTGTTGGTTTAAAGAGCTCTCTGAGAGGAGTTTTCTCTTTTTCACTTTCACTATGCAGGCTTTCTTTTATGCTATTAATTTCATCTTCAATATTATTCTCTGAATTAATTCTTTCCAGAACTTCCTTAGCTTCAGCAAGGCGATCTTTCATAATTAACCATCTCGTACTTCTAGGCACTCTAAAAAGTGCAAAGAAATATAAGATCGCCGGAATAAATTCAACTCCTAGCATCCAGCGCCAATTGTGCTCATCAAGCATTAATAATTTTGTCCATTCACTAGTAGATTGCCCAAAATTTAAAATGAAATAATTGGAAAAGAAAGCTACAGATATGCCGACAACAATATTCAATTGATTGAATGATACCATTCGTCCCCTAAGCTTAGCCGGAGAAATCTCAGCAATATACAAGGGTGCCAAAATAAGTGAAGCCCCAACTCCAAACCCTCCAACCATTCTAGCAATTACAAGGCTGATGAAATCCGGGGCAAACGCAGAACATATAGCTGAAATTGCGTATAAAAGTGCAGAGACAGACAACATACGTCTTCGACCATAAATATTACTCAATGGTCCGGCAACGAGCATTGCAAGCGTTGCTGTTAATGTAAGAGAACTAACCGCCCAGCCTAACTCTAGTTTTGTAAGACCAAATTCAGGTTCCAGAAATTTGACTACTCCCGAGATAACAGAAGCATCAAATCCCATTAAAAACCCACCTAATGCAACAATTAAGCTGATGGATACGATTTGTGATTTATTTTTCACTTATCAAATAATTTAATTCGGTTAAACAATTACAAAAAGCTAAAATATATATTTTTGCGTAAATAGTACACATATTGATTTGCTTATTTTGTTTACGAATAGAGATATTGACCATATAAGTTAGGTGTGATTTTACATAATATGTTATTTTCACCCCTATCAAAATATTAAAAATTAAGTTAATATACTAATCAGCTAAAGGCTTTAGGGTAGAGTAAAAGAGTATAAACCTACACTATAATAATCTAGATTATCATCAGGCAAATTTATTAGTTCATGAATAGAACAAAAGTTATAGAAGTCCTTGTAAAAGACAAGTAACCTAAAAAAATAGATATTAAGTTTATTAATCTTAAAATAATCTATGGTAAAATTAAACGGTATATCCTCCTCGCTTTATATATTTTATAATCTATAAGAATGATATCTTTCTTAAAACTTGCACTGTATCTATTAAAAAATCATATATTTGCGTATATATGACACTTAATGTGTTGTGTCATTATATTTCGATGTAAAATCATCTTTTAGAATACCTATTTACACGATAAATAAGATTAATTAAAGACACAGAAATTATGATTTATGGCATATTAACACTAATAAGTGTTTTAATTTTGTTAATGTATCTAAACCTGAGGTTTATTAAATATCCGAAAATGAAACGCAAGATTACAGAGTACGAAAGTCTTTTTAGCAATAAATACATAGATGATGAGTGAGAATTATAACACATCGGAATTGAAGGACGCTGATATTGTAATCTTTGGTGGCCTCGGTGATTTAGCTATTAGAAAAATATTTCCAGCCTTATATTATCGATTTCAAGCGGGCCAAATTACTATGAGTTCCAGGGTTATCGTAATCTCAAGAGGTAAAAAAAGTCAATCAGAATTTAAAACATTACTTAAAGATAAACTTGCAAATAGTATACAGGGTCAGGATGCTAAAACACTTAGTCAGCTATTAAAAATTTGCACTTATGTGCAAGCTGACTTGACCAAAGAATCGTCCTTATCTGTGTTGAAAAATCATCTGAGAAATGATGAAAATATCATTCGCGTATATTATTTCTCTGTCTCTTCTTCAATTTTTGGTAGTATTACTAAAAATCTTCATACAGAAAATTTAATTACCGATCAATCTAGAGTAGTCTTAGAAAAACCTTTAGGTCATGATTCTGATTCCTCTAAATTAATCAATAGTGATATTTCAGAATTCTTTCATGAATCTCAAATATTTAGAATTGATCATTATTTAGGAAAAGAGACTGTACAAAATTTAATGGTATTGCGTTTTGCAAATAACTTATATGAAAATGCATGGAACTCTCAAAATATTGAAAATGTTCAAATTACAGTTTCTGAAGAGTTGGGTGTAGGTACACGTGGTGGTTATTATGATAAATATGGTGCACTTTTGGATATGGTTCAAAACCATTTACTTCAACTATTGTGTTTAGTTGCCATGGAGCCTCCAAGTATACTTGAAGCAAACAATGTTAGAGATGAAAAACTTAAAGTTTTGAATGCTTTAAGATTATTTAATGACAAAATGGTTCTGGATCAGACCATTAAAGGACAATATACACGAGGTAAGATAAAAGGCGAATCAGTACTATCCTATCTGGAAGATATCAACCATTTTACTTCTGATACGGAAACTTTTGTAGCAATTCGCGCGAATATAGACAATTGGCGTTGGGCAGGCGTCCCCTTCTATCTAAGAACGGGTAAAAGGTTAACAAATAGATATTCTGAAATTGTCATCAATTTTAAGAACATCCCACACAACATTTTCCCTAATGAAAAACCTATAGTAAATAACAAATTAATTATAAGCCTTCAACCAGAAGAACGAATTGAACTTGTACAGACAGTTAAAATACCCGGTCCGGGTGGATATAGGTACAAACCAACATCCTTAGTCCTTGATTATAGTTCCTCATTCAAAGATCGTTTCCCAGATGCGTATGAACGATTGTTAATTGATGTGATTCGTGGAAATCAAACCCTATTTATGCGTAAAGACGAAGTAGAAGCATCCTGGGCTTGGATTGATTCTATATCGAAACATTGGAAACTAACTAAAATGGAAAACAAATTATACAATTCCGGAAGTTCAGGACCTGGTGATAAAATATTAATAGATGGTCACAGCTGGAATAAATAAAAACGCCAAAAATCTGAGAACCAGAATTTTTCGTAAAGTTGAGAAGCTTGAAGAAATATTAGCACAAGAAATAATTTCTATCTTAGATAAGGATTTAAAAGAGAATAACCAGGCAAAACTACTTCTATCAGGTGGAAGCACCCCTATAAACTTATATACTCGATTGTCTGAGTTTGATATTAATTGGGAAAAAGTAACCATAGGATTGGTTGACGAGCGTTTTGTTTCAGCAGATGATTTGCAAAGCAATGAACGAATGATTAAAGATTCTTTAATCCAGGGCAAGGCGTCAAAGGCAAAATTTATTGGTTTAGTTTATGACGCTTATGACATAAATAAGAACCTAGAGCTTGTACTTAAGCAAAACAAGCTATTTTTTGGAGGCACCAGCTGTGTTTTGTTGGGCATGGGAACTGATGGACATACCGCGTCACTGTTCCCATATGATAAAAGCTCAATGTCTGGCTTAGAAGTTAAAAAGAACTCTAAACCACTAATCGTTACCAATGCACCTGTAAAACCAAGGGTAAGAATCAGTTATACAAGAAATCAACTTTTAAAAACCAAAAAACTTTTTTTATATTTTACAGGAGATGAAAAAATGCAGGTGTTTTCAAATGCAAAAACGCATAATCAACCTATTACTACACCTATATCTTCATTTATACACCAGGAAAAAAGGTTACTAGAAGTATTTTGGACATTTTAACAGCCTACAATGAACAAAACAATTATAGAAATAACACAGAGAATTGTAGACCGGAGTAAAAATACTCGAACAGAGTATTTAACTCAAATGAAGGCTCTAGCAGAGAATCATGTTTCGCGCTCTACATTATCTTGTGGTAATCTGGCACACGCTATGGCAGCTTGTTCAGATGGAGAAAAGAAAGAATTAATTGGAGAAAGTCAAGTAAATATAGGGATTATTACATCCTACAACGACATGCTTTCTGCCCATAAGCCCTACGAACATTATCCTACTTTAATTAAAAAGTATGCCAATAAGTATAATGCCATTGCTCAAGTGGCAGGTGCAGTTCCTGCTATGTGTGATGGTGTTACGCAAGGAGAAGCCGGAATGGATTTATCTTTATTTAGTAGAGATGTTATTGCCTTGTCTACGGCTATAGGTTTTTCTCACAATATGTTTGATGCAGGCTTGTGTTTGGGTATATGTGATAAGATTGTACCCGGGGAGCTAATTGGTGCTTTAAAATTTGGACATCTACCCATCGTTTTTGTTCCGGGTGGCCCAATGAAGACAGGCATTTCTAATGATGAAAAAGCTAAGGCTAGGCGAGAATTTACCTCCGGACTGATTGATAGAAAAGCCTTATTAGAATCAGAATCTAAGGCCTATCATTCTGCCGGAACATGCACTTTCTACGGCACCGCAAACAGCAATCAAATGCTTATGGAGATTATGGGATTGCAATTACCTGGCTCCTCCTTTGTGAATCCTGACACCCCACTTAGAGATGCTCTAACAGAATCTGCAGTGAAAGTTGTTGCTGAAGCATCCAGGCTGGGTCAAGATTACAAACCGCTTTATGAAATCGTTTCTGAAAAGTCAATCGTAAACGCCATTATTGGCCTACTGGCAACCGGTGGCTCTACCAATCATACGCTACATTTAATCGCTATTGCTCAATCTGCAGGTATACAAATAACCTGGGATGATTTCTCAGATTTATCTCTTGTGATTCCATCTTTGGTGAGGATGTATCCAAATGGATCTGCTGATGTAAATTATTTTCATGCATGTGGAGGAATGTCCTATCTAATAAGAACTTTATTAAATAATGGTCTTCTCCATAAAGATGTAAATACAATTCTTGGAAAAGGTCTGCAATCTTACACAAAAGAGCCCTATTTAAAGGATGGAGCATTGACATGGAGAGAAGGGCCTGAATCCTCATTAGATGATACAGTATTAACTTCTGTTAAAAATGCTTTCTCAGAAACCGGTGGTTTAAAAGTATTGAAAGGAAATCTTGGGAATTCTGTTATTAAAGTTTCTGCCGTAAAGAAGGAAAATTGGATTATTGAAGCTCCAGCGATTATATTTGAAGATCAAAATGAAATTCTGGAAGCATTCAATCGAAAAGAACTAAATAAGGACTTTATTGCCGTGGTTCGTTATCAAGGACCTAAAGCCAAAGGAATGCCGGAGCTACATAGGCTAACTCCTATATTAAGCATACTTCAGAACAACGGACATAAGGTTGCTATAGTTACCGATGGTCGTATGTCGGGAGCTTCAGGTAAAGTACCTGCAGCCATTCATTTATCTCCCGAAGCCATTGATGGAGGGATTTTGTCGAAATTGATAGACGGCGATTTACTTCGATTGGATGCTGAAAAAGGTGTACTTACCTGTTTTAATAAAGAAGAAATTCAATCTAGAGAAGCAGCAAAAGCACCTATGATTTCTCAAGTTGGCAGTGGTAGAGAATTGTTTAAGAATATAAGAACCTTAGTGGAGTCAAGCGAAAAAGGAGCCTCCATCTTATTCTAAATCATCATGAGTCAAAATCATATTAGAACATTATTACATAACAACCCTATTATACCTGTTGTAAAAATTGAGTCTCTGGAAGAAGTAATTCCTCTACTCGATTATTTTAAAGAAAAAAATATCAACTGTATTGAAATTACATTGCGTACCGAATGTGCCGTAGATGCAATTAAACTGGCAAAACAACACTGTGATAACTCGTTTTCTATTGGGGCCGGAACAGTCATTAATCCTAAACAGATAACAGAACTTGTTGAGGCCGGAGTAGATTTCATTGTTTTACCAGGCGTTCAAAAGGATCTGCTGTCTGTTTTAAATGAATTAAACATACCATTTCTACCGGGAGTAATGACGCCAAGCGATATAATGGAGGCCTTACGATTGGGATGGGATACGTTGAAATTTTTTCCTGCCCATATTGCCGGAGGAATAGACGCTATTAAAACCTATTCACAAGTATTTCCACAGGTAAAGTTTTGTCCTACGGGAGGAATAAGCTACGATAATCATCTTGAATTCTTAGCATTAGAAAATGTGATTTCAGTAGGTGGTTCTTGGGTACAGAAGGATTTCAAGAATTAAACTACGAATTATTGCCCTCATTAAATTGATAAAAGGTAGCTGGTTTACCTTTTTTACCTGTTTTAGTGGTATTATCAGTCTTTACAATAACTCCCTCTTTTAGAATTTGTTTTCTAAAGTTCCGTTTATCCATTTTTTTATCTAGTATATCTTCATGAAGCTTTTGTAGTTGAGGTAATGTGAAATTCTTTGGAAGAAGAATAGACGATATTTGGTGATTTAATTCTTTTTTTAAGAATCCCAAAGCCGTATCTACAATCTGATTGTGATCGAAAGCCAATTGAGGAATCTCATTTATACTTGTCCAACATTTTTCATAATACCCACCACGTGTACTTTCACCGACCACCTCATCGTCGAAATACGTAGCATCAGGTTTAAAATCAGGAATGTTCACCAATGAGATATAACCTATCGTGATAACGCGCTCATCAGGATGTGCTCTATATGTTCTCAGCCAAGTCTGATCCTTAGGGTGTTTTACTCTGTTTGGATCACTAAATATTGCAAATTGTTTAAGGTATATTTTATCAATAGAGGTTAAATTCTTAAGAATTCTTGTGGCTGCAGGATCTAATTCTTCGTCAAATTTTATTAAGTCTCCAGGCAAGGATACATGATCTCTTCCGGTATCAAAAGAATTTGAACTTTCTTTTCTTGTAATTAATAAGACTTTTAAGTCTAAATCTGAATCGTAGCCAAAAACGACACAATCCACGGAGATATTTATATTTGACATATAGCTAAAACTCTGTACGTATTAATATTTAGGAGAATCTGTACGTTTAAAATACTCTCAACTTAGAATAAATTAAATACAAAGCGTGTATTTACATCAATCGTACACTTCAAAGTTAAAAAAGTTATTCCAATGACCTAATTCCCCTAAGTCAACTTCGTAGGTATAAATACTTTGAAAATAGTCAGCCTGCAATATGTGCAAATTGCTAGCACAGAAAAAGTTCATAAGTTATAAATCTATGAATCCTACTATTGCCAGCTCTTCAAGTAGATTAACGTACAATCCGATTTTGAAATAATTTAAAAGAAGTAATTTTCTAATATTTCGAAACTCAATCTACTTCTTGAACACCTTCTCTATTCTACCATCCGAATAGATGTAGAAGAGGAGCATCCCATCAGTATGAACTTTAACTTCTCTTCCTAAAACATCAATCATTTTAATTACAGTACAAGAAGATTCCTCAAGGTTTGTTAGTCCAAGTCCATCATCATAATCGCATAGATCACCTTCTCCATCATTATCACTATCGATCTGTTCAAAATTAGAAACTAATATACAGTTATCTATTTCATCACAGATATCATCATTATCAGCATCATTTATGCAAAACCCATTACAATCGTAATACAACTCCGAGAAGAAACATGAGCCGTCATCTAAAGTGGCATCAGGGTTGTAATTACATGCTATAATGTAAGTACACCCAGAAATTACTTCTTGATCAGCAGAAGCTGTTTGTACAATATCATCGAAGTAAAAAGTAGATTGAATAGTTCCATCACCAATATTGGTGTAATCAAACATAAAAGCAATATTGTTATAAGTTGGTGGAGAGTCACTAAAATCAAACACAAGTGTTTCCCAGTCACCTGTTGTGGTTGTCCATACATCTACTTCAAAGCTTGGGTCACCCAAATCGATGTATAAGGGGTCTTCTATCTTGAGTCTAATTAAAGTCCCTATTGGGGCATCTGTAAAAACCTTCATGGAAATGAAAGGATATTCATTAAATACTAAGTTCTCATCCAACTGAATTTTACTCCCAGCCCAAACATCGCCACCATCCCTTACTATCTTACCAACATACTTACTAGTGTTTATATTGATTTGATATGGGTTTTCAAGTACACTGACAGTACCTCCGTTAAAATCAACAAAATATGAGGAATCTATTTGCAATAAATTGTCTGACATCTCGAAATCAATAGGTAAACCGACATCAAGTTGAGCATAAACTTGTTTAGATACAAGAAGCAATGATCCAAAAAGTAATACACTAAAAAACTTTTTCATAATGAATTTTTTTTGTTCAAATACAAATATATATAAATTTTACGTATTTGATACACTTATTCAGTGTGTATATGCTTCTAGGTTCAAGTTTGAAATGCTTAATCCAATATCACACTATCCTATGATAGTATATAATATGAAGATTTAAGTGACTCTTTTGGGCCTCTATAAAATTAACTAAAACAAGCAAATGAAAAATACTACTGATAAGAGTAGCTTTTATATTGAGTTATGATTACTAATTATATTGTTGAGTCATCAAAAAATTAGATCTTGGTTCAGCTTTATATAATAAGCCATTCCAACATCTAAGGCGCCAATATTATTAAAATCAAATTCAGGTAAATAAACATTCCCTACTTGATCTTTTACGATTATAATATGCTCAACTATACTCTCAAAATATACCACTGCATTGATGGACTCACTCGCATAATATGGGATAATATTCCAGCCCATATTAAGCTCAACATGAGTGCTTTCTGGAATTAAATACCCAAGAATATCAAGAGAGATGTTTTCATTAAATTTTGCCAAATACCCCTTATTTATATTATATTCTCCTAGAGTGTTTAAACCAAATTCTGGCCAATACACATTACCAACTTCATCCTTTAAAATAACCAACTGATCTTCTACAGTTTGAAAAATAGATTCCATTGATTCATCTTCAGTAAGGACTCTTTTTGATAGAAGACTCCACCCCTGATTCAATTCTAAAGTTTGTGTTGTTATAACAGGTGTACACACATTTTCACTAATCCCATTATCTATTAATATTTGAGAGAGTTCGGAATAAGTCATCGCCCCTTCATTTTCGAAAACAACATTACGAGCCGTATCAATCAAAACATAACTGGGAAGAGCAGTTATTCCATAAGTATCTTGCACATGGTTTCCTCCTCCATCTATACCGCTCACAATAGGATGAATTCCCCCATTTAAATTTTGAAATACTTGGGTTGTATAATCTGTTCCATCAAGGCTTACTGAAACGGCAAATAAATCTTCCATATTACAGCCGTAATCTTGATAGATCTGAGAAAAATCATCAAGACCATCTGCGCATGGACCACACCAGGTAGCCATAAAGTCTATTAAAACAAACTGACCTGAGCTTAACACCTCATAAAGGTTAAGTTCCACACCCTGATTATCAACTACCATAAAATTTGGAGCCTGATTTTGTGGATAAGCAACAGTGCAATACAAAACTAAAACTAGCTTTAAAAGGAACTTCATACTTACGAAGTATTAATTATAGTACAATTTTTTCAACAGTTCCATCGTCATAAACCTTAAATATTACTTTTCCATTAAAGGTATGAGAATTTGAATCTATATCACGACCTAAAACATCTATGACTCTTAATAATTTTCTTTCTGTTGCGTTAGGAGTTGTAAGATCATTACACGTTTCTATTGTACTAGCTATATTAATTCCATCTACACAGTAAGCAGATGAACCTACTTTCCATTGTGAAACTGTAAAGTCACGAACTCCTTCGGGACTCCAAAGTTTAAATGAAACTTCTTCTGATATTGCGAGTCCATCCTTCATTGAAGTAGTCAGATCATCACCCCAAACTGTAACAACCGTTACTGGACTAGTATAAGTAGCAGAGCCTATTATAGTACTAAATTTGTCTAATACAGCTATCTCTGATTCTTGTATTGGTAGCTTATCCCATGCTTCATCTTCAATTAAAATAGTCATATTGTTTCCTGTAGATTTTACCATATAATAATGGTTCAAACTCGAATTATCTACCACTAACACTTCACTAAGTCTATATTCCTGATCGTTTGGAAGA
>Ga0187827_10003506_pt1 | contig 20224 bp, 20 predicted proteins | sample ETNtaG_39_FD_167969 | JGI IMG/M metagenome (GOLD analysis project Ga0187827, IMG submission 167969) | Marine microbial and viral communities from oxygen minimum zone, Eastern Pacific Ocean - ETNP2014_SV_150_PacBio MetaG (Illumina Assembly) | ecosystem: Environmental > Aquatic > Marine > Hypoxic... | reverse complement strand
TTATAGTTGCAAGTGTTTCTTGTATATATGGATTAGGTTCTGTTGAAGCCTATAGTAAAATGACCCTTACACTTAAACAAAATCATAATCACAACAGAGAAGAAATTATAAAAACTTTTGTCAATTTGCAGTACAAAAGAAATGACCAAAACTTTTATAGAGGCACATTCAGAGTAAGAGGAGAAAATCTTGAAATTTTTCCATCACATTTAGAAGACAGAGCTTGGCGAATCACTTTATTTGGAGATAAGCTAGAAAAAATTGAAGAATTTGATCCACTAACTGGAGATAAAACTAATGAATTTAATTTAGTTAAGTTGTATGCAAACAGTCACTATATTACTCCAAAACCTACTATTAATCAGGCGATTGTCCAAATAAAAAAAGAATTAGAACAAGTATTAATTAAACACCAAAAAGAAAATAAATTATTGGAAGCTCAAAGGCTAAAAGAAAGAACCAAATTTGATCTTGAAATGATTGAAGCTACAGGCACTTGTGCAGGAATAGAAAATTACTCTAGATACTTATCTGGTAGAAAAGAAGGAGAGCCACCACCAACTTTATTTGAATATTTTCCAGATAATACCTTGGTATTTGTTGATGAAAGTCACGTTACTGTTCCTCAATTAAATGGAATGTATAAAGGAGATCGTTCTAGAAAAAAGACTTTAGCAGAATACGGATTTAGACTTCCATCTTGTATGGACAATAGACCTTTAAAGTTTGAAGAATGGGACGGAATGAGAACACAAACTGTTTATGTATCAGCAACTCCTGGTCCATGGGAATTAAAACAAACCTCAGGTAAATTTATTGATCAGATAATTAGACCTACCGGATTAGTTGATCCCGATGTTGAAGTTAGGCCAGCAAAAAATCAAGTCGATGATCTTTTACATGAATGTAGAAATGTTATTGAAAAAAAATATAGAGTCCTTGTAACTACTTTAACTAAAAGGATGGCTGAAGATTTAACAGAATATCTCCATGAAAACGGTATTAAAGTTAGATATCTCCACTCAGATATAGAAACACTTGAAAGAATTGAAATAATAAGAGATTTGAGAATGGGAGTCTTTGATGTATTGGTTGGAATTAATCTTTTAAGAGAAGGGCTTGACATACCAGAGTGTGCACTTGTAGGAATTTTAGACGCTGACAAAGAAGGTTTTTTAAGATCTGGAACATCGTTGATACAAACAATTGGCAGGGCTGCAAGAAACTTGGAAGGAAAAGTAATTCTTTATGCAGATAATAAAACCAAAAGTATTGAGAAAGCAATTACAGAAACAAGCAGAAGAAGAACTAAACAACTGGAATACAATAAGAAAAACAATATTAACGCTTCCTCAATTAAAAAAGATATTAATGATATTTTGGAGTCAGTTTATGAAAAAGATTATGTCAAAATAGGAGATAATACAAATAATGGAGAAAATTTAAAAAAACATTTAAAAATTTTAAATGCTAAAATGAAAGATGCTGCTGCAAATTTAGAATTCGAAGATGCTGCAAAAATTAGAGATGAAATAAGAAATTTAGAAGCCACAGAATTAGAAATAAACTTAAATCCAAAGATTAAACAATATAATGCTAAAAATAAGCCATACTCCGTGAGAAGATCTACGATGAGTGTGCCCGAAACCAGAACAAAAAAAATATAAAAAATTAAAATTCAAAAAATATTTGAACACAGAGATTCAATTAAAACCACTTTGAGATTAAAACGTTTCTAGCTTTTAAGTCATAAAAAATACTTATTCTACCTAATATAAAATTGCCAGTTATAATATAAATAAAGTGTTTATAATGAATATCCATTTTTTAAATTGTCATATTTACCCTCATCAATCATTTTTCCTTCATCTAATAAACATACTTTATCGTAATCAAATATGGAACTACAACGATGCGTAATTATAAATTACGTTAGCGTATGAATCTGAAAGGATTCTAGATAATTTGGATCTGTATAATTAAAGTGTTCAATTATTGAACATTATATAGTACAATCGACTAGTTAAAGATTGAATATCTAATGATACAAGATTTTAAAAATATTTGTTCTAAAAAACACATAAAATATTTAACCATACTTTTATTAAGCATGTTTATTGCTGCGGGAATAGAGATGATCGGATTAGGTTCTATTCCTATATTTATCATGATAATTATCGATATTGATGTTTTAACAGATAAATTTCCAAATTTTTTCGCAAATAATTACATGAAAAGTATGAGGCAAGATTACATAACTATTTTTGGTGGAATAATATTAATTCTTATTTTTTTGTTTAAAAATATTTATTTGTCACTGTTTTATTTTTTTCAAGGAAAATTATTTAAAATATTAAGAACTGAAGTCAGAAACAAACTTTTCAAAAAATATGTTAGGGCACCCTATGTTTTCCATATACAAAATAATCCCTCTGTTTTAATTAGAAATATGACACAAAGCGTGGGTGGTGCCATTAGTACTATTTTAAGCACATTAACTATTGCAAGAGAAAGCCTAATATTAATTGTTATTTTCATCCTATTATTTTTAAACGAACCAATGGTGTCTGTTTCGGTATTTAGTGTTTTAATTTTAATTACTGGGTTATTTGTGTTTTTTACAAGAAAAACATTAATGTATAGAGGTAAACAAGTTCAATTATTGTCTGGGGATCAACTCAAAACTATCAATCATACTTTAGGATCGGTAAAAGAAACTAAAATTTTAAATAGAGAAAATTACTTAACTAATTTATATTCGCAACAAGTAAATGAAATCGAAAAACATAATTTCTTTTCATACTTTTTAAGTCAAACTCCACGACTCTTTCTAGAGTTTATCTCTGTATTTGCTGTTGCAATAATAGCAATAATATTTGTACTAATAAATCTTTCAAAAGAGCAAATTTTACCAACAATTTCACTGCTTGCTGTTTGTGCTATTAGATTAATACCAGCATTGAATTCAATAGTTAGTTCACTCTCCGCTAGAAGATTTTCTTTTGCTCAATTCAAACTTGTTTCAAAACAATTAGTAAGCGTTCCAATTGAAGATAAATTTAATAATAAAGATTTTGTTGGAGAAAAAGATTACAAAAAATATTTTTTTAAAGATCTGATAAAATTTAAAGATGTATTTTTTTCACACCAAAATTCCAATACAAAAATACTTCAAAATATTTCTTTGGAAATTGGACGGGGGCAAAAAGTAGGTATTATTGGAAAATCAGGTGCTGGAAAAAGTACTTTAATCGATTTAATATTGGGTCTTATAAAACCTACCAAAGGTAAAATAATGATAGATGATTCAAATCTAAATGGCAATTTGAGAAATTGGCAAAAACAGTTGGGGTATGTTCCTCAGGATATATACTTGTTGGATGATACAATCAAAAATAATATTGCCTTTGGCCTAAATGAAAATGATATCAATCAAGAAGCATTTTTAAAAAGCATAAAATTATCTGGATTAGAAAATTATGTATATTCTCTTGAAGAAAAAGAAAATACCGTTGTTGGCAATCGTGGAATTAAGGTTTCGGGAGGACAAAAACAAAGAATTGGGATTGCAAGAGCGCTATACCATAATCCCAAAATATTAATTCTGGATGAAGCAACAAGTTCTTTAGATACAATTAATGAAAGAAAAATAATGGAAGAAATTTATGATACTGTAGAAAGTAAAACCTTAATTATAGTTACCCATCGCCATAAATCCGTATCAAGGTGCGACAAAGTATATTTATTGGACAACGGAAAAATAATTGATGAAGGAAAATATGCTGATTTAGAAAAAAGGCATTCTTTCTGATTTATTATCAAAGACTTATCTAAATTTATTTAAAGAAAAAAGTAGTCTAAAACCTTTATAATTACTAAGATTTTGATTGTATATGAAAAAAGAAACGGAAACTCAGAAAATAATCATTACTGGTGGAGCAACAAGAATCGGTGCTGCTATAACTAAAAGTTTAGCTAATGATAAAAATCAAATTACAATCCATTATAATAAATCAAAAAAAAAGGCTGAAAAATTAAAGAACATTTTAGAAAAAAAAGGATCAAAAATTTTTCTAATTAAAGCTGATTTAAACAAAATTTCTGAACTAAACAAAATAATTAAATTTGCAAATGAAAAGATGAAAGGTATCAATTGTTTAATTAATAATGCTTCTTTATTTGAGAAAGATAACATAAAAAATTTTTCGATTATGGTATGGGACAAACATTTAAATATTAACTTGCGGGCTCCAGCAATTTTAATTAAACATTTTTCAAAATTAGTTTCCAAAAACGTTAAAGCAAACATAATTAACGTAATTGACCAAAGAGTTTTTAAACTAACGCCCTTTTTTTTATCTTATACTTTAAGTAAGACTGGACTTTATACTTTAACAAAAACTTCTGCGATGAATTTGGCTCCGAATATAAGGGTAAATGGTATTGCACCTGGACCTACAATAAAAAACAAAAGGCAATCATTGAAACACTTTAAAAAACAATATCTTTCTACTCTATTGAAGAAAAGTGTGGATACGAAAGAAATATGTTCTGCAATTAAATTTTTAATTACAAATAAATCGATTACTGGACAAGTAATAGCTATAGATAGTGGGCAAAATTTAAATTGGAAAACATCAGATATTATTGGAACAAAAGAATGACTAAAAAGAAATTTAAATTATTGGCTTTTGATAAAAAGAAAAATTCAAAATTTTCTTGTAAAAGAAAAATAATTATTACAGATTTTCTATTAAATATTTTAATTGGCTATCGCAGCCATGAAAAAATTAATAAGCAAAATGTTAAATTTAACATTGAACTTGACCATATAAATCCAAAACATCTGAATGATAAAGATATAAAGTCAATATTCAATTACGAAAAAATTACAAAAATAATTAAAAACTTAACTAAAAGAAAACATTATAACTTTCTTGAAAGTCTTGCTGATGATATTTTTAATGGCTTGTTCAAAGATAAGAGGATTAATAAAATTAGATTAAAAATTGAAAAACTGAATGCCATTAAAGGAACTGTCTCGGTTGGAATTGAAATAACAAAAAAACGTATTAATGTTTAGTTTCAATAAAGGAAAAGATTTAATAAGAAAAAAAATTACTCTAATTTCCAAGAATCCTGGTGTTTATAGGATGTTAGATAAAAAAAATGAAATCTTATACGTTGGTAAAGCCAAAAATTTACCTAACAGATTGAAAAATTATATCTCTGAAAAAAATCTCCCAATAAGAACTGAAAGAATGTTGTCTCAAACAAAAAATATTGAGATCACAACAACATCTAATGAAAGTGAAGCGCTATTATTAGAGGCAAACTTAATTAAAAAATACAAACCAAAGTTTAATATTCTGCTCAGAGATGATAAATCCTTTCCCTATATTTTTATAGGTAAAAACGAAAAATGGCCTCAACTGACAAAGCACAGGGGGGGAAAAACTCGAAAGGGACATTATTTTGGTCCCTTTGCTTCAGTAGGATCAGCGAACTGGACCATTAAGACTCTCCAAAAAGTTTTTTTACTCAGAGTTTGTGATGATAATATTTTTAAAAAAAGACGAAGACCTTGTATTTTATATCAAATTAAAAGGTGTTCTGCTCCTTGTATGAAATACATAGATCCTAAATCTTATAAAAAATTAGTTGATAGCAGTATTAAATTTATTTCAGGAAAAACCAGAAATATACAGAAAGATTTATCAAAACAAATGGAAGCGGCTAGCAATGAACTTGATTATGAAAAAGCCGCTGTCCTGAGAGATAAAATAAAAGCTTTAACTCAAATTCAGTCCTCTCAAAACATAAATACAACCAATTTGTCTGAAGCAGATGTAATTGCAGCTTACAAAGAGTCGGGCAAAAGCTGTGTTCAGATATTTTTTTTTAGATCAAAACAAAATTGGGGTAATCAATCATTTTTCCCAAAGCACGATCCTGATGAAGATTTATCCAAAATACTTTCTTCATTCATAATGCAGTTTTATGAAAATAAGAATGTGCCCAAATTAATAGTTCTTAATAAAGAAATTAATGATCAAAAATTAATTGAGAAAACCTTGGAACTTAAAGAAAATAAATCAGTATCAATCAAAATAGCAAGAAAAGGTAATGAGTTTAAAGTTTCAACTATGGCAGAAAAAAATGCCAAGGAAGCACTGATAAGAAAAGTTTATGAAACTGAAAGCAATAGAAATTTATTTGAAGAACTCTCTAATAAGTTTTCTTTAAAATCAAACATAAGCTTGATTGAAGTTTATGATAATAGTCATATTCAAGGAAGTAATGCTGTTGGAGCCTTAATTACCTTTGGTTCAGAAGGATTTATTAAAAAAAGATACCGGAAATTTAATATAAAATCAGAAAACATAAAAAGTGATGATTATGCAATGTTAAAGGAAGTTTTATTTAGAAGATTTTCTAAAGTTATCAAAGATACTGAAAATACCCTGTCTTTACCCGATCTTGTTTTAATTGATGGGGGCAAAGGACAATATTCAACTGCAAGAAAAACAATCAATGAGCTTGGATTATATGATATTCCTATCATTGCTATAGCAAAAGGAAAATTTAGAAATAGTGGAAATGAAACATTTTTCTTTGAAAATAAAACTTTTAAATTTAGTAGAAATGATCCTATCTTATTCTTTTTACAAAGATTACGAGATGAGGCTCATAGATTTGCCATAAGTGCTCACAGAGATAAAAGGATAAAAGGAATGAAGAAATCTTTACTTGATCAAATTGATGGAGTTGGAAAAGTAAGAAAAAAAACTTTATTAAATCATTTTGGCTCTGCAAGAGCGGTTGAATCAGCTAGTTTGGACGAATTAAAGTCTATTGATGGAATAGAATCATCCATCGCAAAAAAAATACACAATTTCTTCCACAACTAGTATTATGAAAATCAAAATACCGAATATTCTGACAATAGGTCGTATTATTATTGTACCTTTTTTCGTAATCTCCTTTTTTCTTCCAGGTTTTTACGGTGAAATAATTCCTTTTTTATTATTTATATTAGCAAGCTTTACTGATTTCTTAGATGGATTATTGGCAAGATTATACAAAGAGGAGTCAAAATTAGGAGAATTATTAGATCCAATTGCAGATAAGATAATTGTATCGGCTGCATTAATTTTACTTGTTATGAACAGGACTATTCAAAATTATGAAGTAATTGCCGCTATTATTATTCTAACCAGAGAAATTTTAATTTCTGGATTAAGGGAATTCCTTGCTGAGACACAAATCAAAATTCCAGTATCTAGCTTGGCAAAGGGTAAAGCCTTTATACAAATGTTTTCAATTGCAATTTTGTTAACTGGTGAAACTGGAAATAAAATTATAAATTTCGAAGATTATAATGCGCAGACTGTAGGAATAATTCTTCTATGGCTATCTGCATTTTTAACTTTGTATACAGGTTACGATTATGTTCGCAAGGGCATTGAACATGTCACTTCGGAAGATGAAAAAAATTAAGCTGCGGTCTTCTTTTGAACTAAAGCCTGATAACTTTCAGAAAGATCTTTTATAACATTGCAGACATTAAATTTGTATTTATCAATTTGAGACACCGGTGTAACCTCTGCTGCTGTTCCTGTTAAGAAACACCCTGAAAAATTGGACATTTCATCCGGCTTAATTTTTCTTTCAATTATTTTTATTCCTTTTGATTTTGCTATGTCAATTACACATCTTCTTGTTATTCCATTCAAAAATGAATCTGGTATTGGTGTATGAATTTCATTTTTTTCATTTTTGAAAAAAATATTTGCTCCAGTTGATTCTGCAATATTGTCTTCATGATCCAACATAAGAGAATCGGTAAAACCTTTGCCTTCAGCTTCGTGTTTGGAAAGTGTACATATCATATATAAACCTGATGATTTGGTATCCCAAGGTACGGAATTTGGATTGGGCCTTCTCCAAGAAGAAATATTTAGTTTTATACCTTTTAATTTAAGCTCTGGATCGAAATATGATCCCCACTCCCAAGTTGCAATAGCTACATGAATTGCATTCTTTTGAGCAGAAATAGCCATCATTTCACTACCTCTCCATACAAGTGGTCTCACATATCCATTTTTTATTTTTTGCACTAATACCATTTCTTTGCATGCTTGGTTGATTTCTTTTTGATTGTAAGGAATCTTGATCTCCATTCTACTGGCTGAATAAAATAGTCTCTCTGTATGTTCTTCAAGTTTAAAAATTTCGCCATCATAAACTCTTTCACCCTCAAAAACACAGCTTGCATAATGCAGTCCATGATTCAAAATATGAACCTTGGCATTTGTCCATTCAACTTTTTCTCCATTAAACCATATCTTTCCAGATCTTTTATCGAAAGGTAATAAGTCCATTTTTGTATTTATATCTATATTCATTTTTAAGATTAATTTTCTTCAAAAAAGTATCTATCTTAATATATTATGTCAATATAACTTACCAATAAAATGAAAGAACTTTTATATTTAAAAGACGAACAAATCAAAGATTTAATTGAACAATTATTTTATGCTTATAGAGAAACTTTTGCAGATCCTAAAAAAATTTTAAAGAAACACTCTTTTGGAATTGCTCATCAAAAAGTTATTCATTTGATAGAAAGGTATGAAGGAATAACCGTCTCTGGTTTGTTAAGAAAATTAAAAATTACCAAGCAAAGTTTGAACAGAGTTTTAAAAGATTTAAATAAAAATAAAAAAATAATTATGAAAAAAGGTGAAGTTGACTCAAGACATAAACATATTTTATTAAATGAGAGTGGAAAAAAGCTTTCGAATGAAATTTTTATTGAACAAAAAAAAAGAATTTATCATGCTTTAAAAAATTCGAATTCAGAAGCCGTTATAAAATTTAAAGAAATTTTAGAAAAAATTATTAATGGATAAATACTTAGCGCATATTCTAGTAGTTGATGATGACGATAGAATTAGAGAATTGGTTAAACAATATCTTTTAGAAAATAAATATTTAGTCACTACAGCAAAGGATGCTTTTTATGCAAAAAATAAAATAGAAATAATTAAATTTGACCTTATGGTATTAGACATAATGATGCCTAAAAAGAGTGGTTTGGAGTTGACTTTTGAAATAAAAAAAGAGATTGATCTACCAATTATTCTTTTAACAGCAAAGGGAGAAACAAGTGAAAGAGTGATGGGATTAGAGTTTGGCGCAGATGATTATTTAAGCAAGCCTTTTGAACCAAAAGAGTTACTTTTAAGAATAAAAAATATTTTAAATAAAACCTTACAAAAAAATAACATAAACAAAATATCAATCGGAAATTCAAATCTTGACTTAAGTAAACTCACCATTAATAGAGACGGTAAAAAATATAAAATCAATAACACTGAAAAATTGATACTAGAAAAAATGATTCGATCTTCTGGTAAGGTTTTTTCAAGAGAAGAAATGGGTAAATTAATTAATATTAATAAAGAAAGATCCGTAGACGTAATAATTACAAGACTAAGACAAAAAATTGAAACCGATTCTAAAAACCCTCAATATTTACAAACAATAAGGGGATCTGGCTATGTTTTATGGATTGAATAAATTTATAAAAGAATTTCTTCCAAAAAGATTATTTTATAGATCTTTATTAATTGTTGCCGCTCCAATAATTTTACTACAATTAACAATTACTATAGTTTTTTTTGACAGTCTTTGGATTAAAGCTAACACAGGAATGACTAGATCGTTAGTTAGTGAAATTGTAACTATTATAGATGTCTACAATAATGAAAATGAAGAAAATAAAAAAATAATAACCGATTTATATAATCAAAATTTCAATTTTTCAGTAAGATTTATAGAAGAAGAAACCCTTCCAAAAATTCAAGGGGCGAGATGGTTTAGTCCAATGGATAGAACGCTGAGGAGAGAGCTAAAATCTCAGTTTATTGAATATTGGTTTGATTCTACCACCTACAAAGAAGTTATTGATTTAAGAATAAAATTTAATAATGGAGTTTTACAAATCTTTTTTCCAAAAGAAAAAATAGCTCCTTCATCAGCTAGAATTTTTGCTTTATGGATTACACTGCCGGCATTTTTATTAATTTTGATTGCAATATTATTTCTTAGAAATCAAACAAGACCGATTGTAAATTTAGCGAAAGCTGCAGAACGATTTGGAAAAGGTGATTATATAGAAGAGTTTAGACCTTCGGGCGCTTTAGAAATACGACAGGCAGGTCATGAATTTGATAGAATGCGAAAGAGAATTACTAGACATTTAAATCAAAGATCTGAAATGCTATCTGGAATTAGTCACGATCTAAGAACACCATTAACAAGACTTAAGTTACAGCTTTCATTTCTTAAAGATAAAGAAATTTCAAAAAAAATGTCTAATGATATAGATGACATGGAAAAAATGCTTAATGATTATCTTCAATTTGCAAGTTCACAAATAAACGAAAAAACAGAATCATTTGAATTTGATCTGCTTCTTAAAGAAATAACTTCACGTTATGAACATAATAAAATTAATTTATCAATAAATGATAAAGTTACTTTTAATGGTAGACTTAATTCCATCAAACGCTGTATCAATAATCTTTTAAACAATGCAGTATTATTTGGAAAAGAAATAAATGTTACTCTAAGAAAAACAATGAATAATATTGTTATTTTTGTTGATGATGATGGACCGGGTATCCCTGAACATGAGAAAGAAAACGTTCTTAAACCTTTTTACAGAATAGATGAAAGCCGCGGCCAAAACAAATCTGGAGTTGGATTGGGACTTTCAATTTCTTATGATATTATTAGATCTCATGGTGGCGATATGTTGCTTGAAACAAGCCCGCAAAAAGGATTGAGAGTTAAGATTTCTTTGCCTTCTTAATTTTTTTTCTTTTTTTAAGTTTACCAAATTCTTCTTGAATTTTATCTAATCTGGCTTTTTGTACTTCAAACTCATCTTTGGTCACTAAATTAAATTTATTAATTATGCTTTCTTTTTTATAGTTTAATGAGTTTTTAATTTCTTCACCAATGTCCTTTGAAGTAATTAAGCCTTCTTCAATTAATTTGATCAATCTATCTATTAATATTTTTGATTTGGACATATATATTCCCTTAATTTAATATATTTTATTGCAAAATAATAAAAGATTTTTTTATATAAATTACTAATGTTTACTCACAATTTTGATCCCATATTAATTGATTTATATATCATTGAGGTAAGGTGGTACTCATTGGCGTATATTTTTGGAATTTTAGTTGGATGGATCTATGCTAAAAAAATAATCAAACACTTAAAAACTAATAGTAGTTTAAATCATTTAAGTATTAAAGATTTTGACGATTTCATTCCGTATTTGGTTATTGGAATCATATTGGGTGGAAGATTGGGTTATGTTTTAATTTATAATTTCGATTATTATATACAAAATCTACATGAAATTTTTTATGTTTGGAATGGCGGAATGTCATTTCATGGAGGATTAATAGGTATTATTATAGCAACAATTATTTTTACAAGAATAAGAAAAATATATACTTTCATTTATCTAGACATTATTTCATGTGTCACTCCAATTGGATTATTTTTAGGTAGAATTGCAAATTTTATTAATGGAGAACTATATGGCAAAACAACTGATTTGCCATGGGGTGTAATATTTCCAAATACGGGAACTTTTGCTAGGCATCCTTCTCAAATATACGAGGCGATATCAGAGGGATTATTACTATTTATTATATTAAATTTTTTAGCTTTTAGAAGAAAATTAATTTTTAAACAGGGATTAATATCAATTTATTTTTTATTCTTCTACTCAGTTTTTAGATTTTTTTCTGAAACTTTTAGAGAACCCGATGCACAATTGGGTTATTTAATTTATTTTTTAACAATGGGACAGTTATTAAGTTTAATTATGATTCTTTTTGGAGTTGTGATTTATTATAAAATAAAATGAATGTTATTTCACAAATTTTTAAAGATAAAAAAAGTTTACCTCTAAATATTTTTATAGACAAAGCACTTTATAACAAAAAATATGGCTATTATTCAAAAAAAAATCCAATAGGTACTAGGGGCGATTTTATAACCGCACCACTTATTTCAGAACTTTTTGGTGAAATGGTGGCTATATGGTGTATCGCTTTTTGGGAAAAACTTAGAAAACCCAAAAATATTAACATAGTTGAACTTGGTCCCGGTGAAGGTTCGCTCTGTATGACTTTAATTAAAGTTTTTTCAAGATTCAAAATATTTAACGATGCTTTTGAAATAAAGCTTTTAGAAAGAAGTAAATTTCTCAGGAAAATACAAGAAAAAAAAATTACTTCCAAAAAAGTTAAATGGATAAAAAGTATTGAAGAAGTTAAAAATGGACCAACAATATTTATTGCAAACGAATTTTTTGATGCACTTCCAATTAAACAATTCGTATCAAAAAAGGGGATTTGGCATGAAAGATTTGTAAAATGTATTAATGATAAAAAACTTATTTTTTATGACAAAAAAACTAATCTAAATAATATAAAACATTTTGCTCTACTAAGTTTAGCAAAGAAGCAAAAATTTATCGAATTTCCTATTGAAGAGATAAAATATTTAACATCAATCTCAAAAATAATTAAGAAACACAACGGAGGAATGATTTGCTTTGATTATGGCTATAAGAAAATTAAGATGTCTGATTCGCTTCAATCGGTAAAAAAACATAACTATTCAAAGATTCTTTTAAACGTTGGAAACTCAGATATAACTCATCATATTAATTTTAATTTATTTTCAAAAATAATAAGAAACCTTGATCTTCATTTTGAAGGAATTACAGAACAAGGAATATTTCTACAAAAAATGGGAATAATTCACAGAGCAAATATATTGACCAAAAATGTCAACTTCAATGTGAAAGCTGATGTTTATTATAGGCTAAAAAGATTAATGAGTCGAAGTGAAATGGGAAAAATATTTAAAGTAATATTTTTTAATAAAAAAGGAGTGAAGTTTAATTTAGGTTTTAAATAATGTTTTTTTCCAAACAGTTAAAAAATATTTCAAATTTAAAACATTGTTTTTTTTCAAGAAAAAATGGTGTTTCCAAAGGAATTTACAATAGCCTAAACTGCAGTATAAATTCCAAAGATAAAAAAGAAAATGTAATTCAAAATATAAATATTGTAAGTAAAAAATTAAATTGTGAAAAAAAACCAATTGTTGCTTTAAATCAGAATCATGGCAATAAAGTTGTATGTTTTAACAATCGGCAAGATGTAAAAAATAAAATAATTGGAGATGCTATTGTTACAACGATGAAAAATGTTGGTATAAGTGTGCTCACTGCCGATTGTGTGCCAATATTAATTTACAATCCCAAAAAAAAAATTGTTGGATGCGTGCATGCAGGATGGAAAGGCGCATTAAATGGAATTATTGAAAATACTGTAGATAAATTTCTAGAATTAAACTCCAATACAAGAGATTTAGTGGTCGCAATCGGCCCTTGTATAAATCATCACCATTATGAAGTTGGTCATGATTTTTACAAAAAATTTGTTGATCAAAATAATAATAATCAACAATTTTTTATTGTTTTAAATGATAAAAAATATTTATTTAATATAAGAAATTATATCAATGTAAAATTAATTGGACTTGGTATTAATAATATCGATCATATTGAAATGGACACTTTTTCAAATAAAGAAAACTTTTTCAGTTATAGAAGATCAAAAAAAAATGATGATAAAGACTATGGAAGATGTATTTCTGTCATAATCATGACTTAATCAATAGCTATAAAATGGTTTAAAAAGATCTTTTAAAAATGTATAAGTTAATTATTACATGAAGGTTCTCTCAGGTACTAGTAACGTAAAGCTTAGTAAGGAAATTGCAAAACTTCTTAAAGTTAAGCTTGTTAACACAAATATCATTAGATTTGCTGATGGTGAAATATATGTTGAAATTAACGAAAATATTAGAGGAAATAGTATTTTTGTTGTTCAATCTTCTTCTAATCCAGCCAATGATAATTTGATGGAGCTACTTGTTTGTATAGATGCTTTGAGAAGATCTTCTGCGAAAAATATTACTGCGGTTATCCCTTATTTTGGTTATGCAAGACAAGATAGAAAGGTGGTGCCGAGAACCGCAATATCTGCAAAGTTAGTTTCAAACTTGATTACAAATGCCGGAGCAAATAGAGTATTAACTCTTGATTTGCACGCTGGTCAAATTCAGGGTTTTTTTGATATTCCGGTAGATAACTTGTTTTCTACACCTATATTTGCAAGAGACATAAAAAAAAATATTAACACAAAAAATTTAATTTGTGTTTCACCAGATGTTGGTGGAGTTGAAAGAGCAAGAGCTTTGGGAAGAAGAGTTAATTCAAGTATAGCTATTGTAGATAAAAGAAGACCTGAGCCCGGTAAATCTGAAGTTATGAATGTTGTTGGTCATGTTAAAGGTAAAACATGTATAATAGTTGATGATATAATAGACTCGGGAGGCACCATTGTTAATGCTGCTAAGGCTCTTAAAGATAAAGGTGCTGAAGATGTTTACGCTTATATTACTCATGCTGTTTTAAGTGGTAATGCAGTTGATAAAATAAAAAAATCTCAGGTAAAGAAATTGATAATCACTGACTCAATTGATAATTCAAAGAAATTAAAAAAGAACAGTAAAATTCAAGTTGTACCGATTTCTTCTATGATGGCCGAAGCAATAAAACGTATTTCAAATTCAACTTCTGTTTCAAGTCTATTTAAATAATTTCCTTGTTTTATTTCTATCGATAAGTTAAAAAACGTCTCTTTAAAATAGAATTTAATATGATAACTTTAAATGCAAAAAAAAGAGGGACCAAAACCTCGGGAGATATAAATAGACTTCGATTAGATAAATTTATTCCAGGAATTTTGTATGGTGGAAGTGAAGAAAATAAAAAAATTAGTTTAAGTAAAAATTCGATAAAAAATTTAATTAATTTGGAAAACTTTTTTTCAGCCATATTAAATTTAGAGATTGATGGCAAGGAAGAGAAAGTAATACCAAGAGATATTTCATTTGACCCTTTATCCGATGAGCCTATTCATATTGATTTTTTAAGAATTATTGAGGGCACTAAATTAGCTTTGGAAATACCCGTAAAATTTGTTAACAGCGAAAAATCACCTGGTCTTAAAAAGGGAGGTGTACTAAATATTGTTAGAAGAAAAATTGAATTGAAATGCCCTGCTGAAAATATTCCGTCTGAACTTGTGGTAGACTTAGACAATACCGAAATCGGCACAAGTATAAAAATTTCTTCAATAAAGCTTCCAGAAAATGTTGTGCCAACTATTCAAGGAAGAGATTTTGTAGTTGCAACAGTTGCCTCGCCTACTGTTGTTGTTGAGCCTGAAAAATCTGCTGAAGAAACTGCAACAGAGGACGAGACTACTGCAGATACTGCTCCTGAAGGTACTGAAAAACCAACTGAAGAAGGAAAAGATCAAGATACTAAAGCAAAAGATCAAGGTAAAAAAATAACCGAAGACAAGAAGGAAGATAAAGCTAAAAAGTAAATTGAAAGATTAAGAGATGCTATTATTAGTAGGTTTGGGTAATCCTAGCCCTGAAAATGAAAACAATCGACACAACATAGGATTTAAAATTATAAATGCCATAAATAAAAAATTTGCTCTCACTAAGCAAAAACCCAAATTTAAAGGTTTGCTAACTACAGGAACAATAGGAGGCAAAAAAGTTTATGCGATTAAACCTTTAACTTTCATGAATAATTCAGGAATATGCATCAGAGAGTTAATAGAATATTTCAAAATTAATTCTGCGGATGTTATTGTTTTCCATGATGATTTGGACATAAGTCTTGGTAAGGTAACTGTTAAATTTGGAGGAAGTAGCGCTGGTCATAATGGAATAGAATCAATTGATAAATTTATTGGAAAAGATTATTCTCGGGTAAGAATAGGAATCGGAAGACCAGATAAAAAAGATATGGTTACTGACCATGTTCTTGATGACTTCTTAGATGATGAGGAAAACAGTATTACAAAATTGACCAAAAATATAGTTGAATACCTTCCAGAACTTATAGATAAGAAACCGAATCTTTTTTCAAGCAAAGTAAATCAATCGTAACAATTTATGAGTTTTAAGTGTGGAATAGTTGGTTTGCCCAACGTGGGAAAATCAACTTTGTTTAATGCTTTAATTCAATCTAAAAAGGCTGAAGCTGCCAACTTTCCATTTTGCACTATTGATCCAAATATCGGAAATGTTTTAGTGCCCGATAAAAGATTAAATATTGTTTCAAATATTTCAAAATCAAAAAAAACTATTAATACAATGATTTCATTTGTTGATATCGCTGGATTGGTTAAAGGAGCCTCAAAGGGTGAGGGGCTGGGAAATAAATTTTTATCTCATATCAGAGAAGTTGATGCAATAATCCTTTTAACTAGATGTTTTGAATCTGAAAAAATACAAAATGTGCATAAAAATATTGATCCTGTAAGGGATATAGAAATTGTAGAAACTGAAATGCTTTTGGCAGATTTAGAATCTATTCAAAAAAGATTGAAAAAAAATAAGAAAAAGAATCTAGATGAGGATCAGTTAAAAATATTAAATGATGCCCTAAATTGTATAAATAATAATATTGATATTTCTAGTTTATTAGAAAAACATGAAAAAAAACAAATAAATTTCTCTGGATTGCTTTCTTTAAAACCAAAAATCTATGTTTGTAATGTTGATGAAAATAGTCTCAATAGAGGAAACAAATATACAGAGGCTTGTTTAAAAAAATATGGAAAAGATAACATGGTTTTAGTTTGTGCAGAAATTGAGAATCAAATAATGGAATTGGATGAAAAAGATAGAGCAAATTTTATTACAGAATCAAGAATTAAAAATACTGGATTAAATTCACTAATTAAAACCGGATACAAAGTATTAAAGCTTGAAACATTTTTTACTTCTGGTCCTGAAGAATCAAGAGCGTGGACTATAGCTACAAATACAAAAGCAATTAAAGCTGCTGGAGTTATTCATTCTGATTTTGAAAAAGGATTTATTAGAGCGGAAACTGTATCTTACGACGATTTTGTATATTATAATGGTCATAACGCAGCAAAAAATGCCGGAAAGTTAAGATTGGAAGGAAAAGATTATATTGTTAAAGATGGAGATATCTTATTATTTAGATTCAATACGTGACCAAAGCCTTTTCAAACTCAGATGAACTACAAAAGCCAATATAATTAAATATAAAATGACTTTAAATCCAATTTTATGTCTTGCTTCTAAACTTGGCTCTGAAGCCCAGGTTAGGAATGTGGTAATGTCTTTTGCCATCTGCTGTGTTGTAGCTTCAGTTCCATCAGCATAATCCAATAATCCATCGAAAAGAACATTTGGCATCTTTATATTATGTCCGGATATATATTTATTGTAATAAACTCCCTCATCTAATTCAAAACCTTCGGGAGGATCCTCATATCCTAAAAGAATAGAATAAATATAATTTGCTCCATCCTTTCTAGCTTTTGCTAAAACAGACATATCGGGAGGATACGCTCCTCCATTTGCTGCCTCGGCTGCTTGAACATTTGGATATGGTTTCACAAATTTGTCAGATAATCTTCCTGAACGAGTAAACATCTCCCCTTCACTGTTGGGTCCATCAATTACTTCAAAACTTGCTGCAATATTTTTTGAATCTTCTCGTGAAAATTCCGGTCCACCTTTTTCTGATAAATTTCTATAACTTAGCAATTTCATAGAATGACAACCAGAACAAACCTCGTTGTAAACTTGATAACCTCTTCTTAAAGAAGCTCGGTCAAAGGTTCCGAATAAACCCTCAAAACTCCATTTATTTTTAAGTAAATCCAAATCTTCTGCTGCTACGCTATTATTGGCAGAAACAATAATTATCGGATAAATAAATAATATTTTTATAATAATTATTAATTTTTTTAACACAAAATTATCACCTGTAATTAGTTGTTTTTGTATCGCTGTCCAGCACAGGATCGGAAATACTTATGGGGAGTGGTGTGGTTTTTTCTTTAAATCCCAATATTGGCATTATCAAAACAAAATGTGCAAAATAGTAAATAGTTGCAGTCCTGCCAATAAGTAAATATAGACCTTCTGGAGGTTTGGCGCCCATATAACCAAGAACTATAACGTCAATAACTAATATCCAAAAAAATACTTTATACAGTGGCCTGAATACTGCCGATCTGACTTTAGAAGTATCCAACCAAGGTAAAAACATTAATATAAACAGAGAAGCAAACATCACAACCACGCCACCTAGTTTATCGGGAACAGCCCTTAAAATTGCATAAAAAGGAAGCAAGTACCATTCGGGTACTATATGTGTAGGCGTAACCATTTGATTTGCTTTAATATAATTATCTGGATGACTCAAAATATTTGGAGCAAAGAAAACAAAACCTGCGGTAATAATTAAAAAAATTATCAGAGCATATAAATCTTTAACAGCAACGTAGGGGCTAAATGGCACGGTGTCTTTTGATGGTTGTTTAATATCGATGCCAACAGGATTAGTGTTTCCGGGAATATGGAGTGCCCAGATATGTAAAACTACTAGTGCAAAAATTAAAAATGGCAACAAATAATGTAAACTATAAAATCTTGTCAATGTTGGGCTACCAACCGCATATCCTCCCCAAAGCCATCCTACAATACTATCTCCAACAATGGGTATGGCACTAAATAAATTTGTTATAACGGTAGCTGCCCAAAAACTCATTTGTCCCCACGGTAAAACATAACCCATAAATGCTGTCGCCATCATTAATATGTAAATGAGCATTCCAATAATCCAAATTATTTCTCTAGGCGATTTATAAGAACCGTAATACAGTCCTCTAAAAATATGTACATAAACTGCCAAGAAAAACATTGAGGAACCGTTTGCATGAAAGTATCTTATTAACCAGCCATAATTTACATCTCTCATGATATGTTCAACGCTTTCAAAAGCAAGATCTGCATGCGCCACATAATGCATTGCTAAAACTATACCTGTAATTATTTGGGCAATTAAACAAAAAGTAAGAATCGCTCCAAAGGTCCACCAATAATTTAAATTTTTGGGAGTTGGGTAATCTCTTAGATGGTGTGCTAAAGATAGTAATGGTAATCTGCTATCAAACCACTGTCCAAGCTTTGATTTAGGTACATACTTTTCCTCACTCATTAAATTCAACCTATTTTAATTGTATTGTTGTCAACAAATTCATATTTGGGTATCTCAAGATTCGTTGGTGCAGGGCCTTTCCTTATTCTTCCTGAGGTATCATAGTGCGACCCATGACATGGGCAAAACCAACCTCCAAAATCTCCCTTATCACCTAAAGGGACACACCCAAGATGTGTGCAGACTCCCGTCATTACAAGCCATTCCAATTTTTTTACTCTATCTTCATCTTTTTGAGGATCTTTCAATTCATTTAGATTTACATTTTGAGCATTACTTATTTCTTCCTGAGTTCTTCTTCTTATAAAAATTGGTTTACCTCTCCAAAGTACCGTAATTGTTTTGCCTGGGCTAATGTTACTTATATCGACCTCTGTAGTAGCCAAAGCTTTTACAGATGCGTCGGGATTCATTTGATCAATTAGTGGCCATACGGCCGTCCCAACAGCAACCGCTCCCAAAGCATAAGAGGCAGTATATAAAAAATATCTTCTTTCAGTAGTTTCTTTATTTTGCTCTTTATTTGCAACTTTAATAGAAACAAATACCCATGAGAGATATAAAAATAAAATTAAAAGGGCAATAATCGTCACCAAAATTATATATGATGTGCTCATTTTCTGAATTTAAACATATTTTTTATTATTAATAATTAAAGTATCTAATATATATTTTTATAAGAAAATACATTTTTTTCTACTACAAGAATGACACATCCATACTCTAAAAGCTCTACTCTAATCAAAGTTGCACTTTATGAACCAGATATACCCCAAAATACTGCTGCGATTGTACGCCTGTGTGCATGTTTTGGGGTTAGATTGGATATTATTGAACCTTGTGGATTTTTTTTAAATGACAAAAGATTTAAAAGAGTAGTGATGGATTATATAAATGAATGCAAAATAAAATCATTCAAAGATTTTACTGAGTTTAAAAAAGATAAAAAAAATGAAAGAATAATTTTAATGACCACAAAAGCA
>Ga0187827_10003503_pt1 | contig 20234 bp, 20 predicted proteins | sample ETNtaG_39_FD_167969 | JGI IMG/M metagenome (GOLD analysis project Ga0187827, IMG submission 167969) | Marine microbial and viral communities from oxygen minimum zone, Eastern Pacific Ocean - ETNP2014_SV_150_PacBio MetaG (Illumina Assembly) | ecosystem: Environmental > Aquatic > Marine > Hypoxic... | reverse complement strand
AGGAGAGACCATTTGACGGGACAGCGCCAACGCCTCGGCGATTTATCCGAGGAAAAGAATCGCCATCCTCTCGAAACGGCACCCAACAGCAACTCGGTAATTGTCGAGGAGTAGATGGCGAAAATCAATGAAACCGCCATCAATCACAAATTGACGAACGACCTTTACCGCAAACATCTCGGCATGATCAAACTGGCGCTTGGCAAGCGTTGAAGGCAGGAATAAATGGGAATGGACGACCTTTCCAGCACCTTACGCATTTCCTCGGCTGACATGAAGGCCCAGGGAATGCGTTTACGTGTCATTTCGGAAAATATAGTGAACGCCGGATCGTTACCGCAGGCGCCGGGCGACATGCCTTATCGCCGCAAAATCGTAACGTTCCAAAACGAGCTTGACCACAACATCGACTTAAAGACCGTGCGCGTTGGCAAGATCATTCCCGACAAGTTGGATTTCACCAAGCACTTCGATCCCAATCATCCGGCGGCGGACGCCGACGGGTACTTGCTTGTGCCCAACGTCAATCCGCTGATCAAAATGATGGACATGCGCGAGGCGCAACGTTCCAACGATGCCAACCTGAGCGTCATCAAAAATACCAAGAGCATGTTGAAAGACACCACCAATTTACTGCGTTAGGGAGACCCTGCGCGTTGAGCCAGCAAATAGCTGCTTACCAGTAAAAAAAGAGGAACGAACAATGGCCGATCCCTTTTCCAATATCACCAGTGCCGTTAACGCGTACAATACCGCCGCCCGAAGGGACATTTCCGAAATTGACAGCCAGGATGCAAAAACGGGCGAGGAATTCGCCGATCTGGTCAAGGGCGCCATTAAAGAGGCCGTTAAGATCGGCGAGCGTGGCGAAGGCCTATCCATCGCCAACATCAGCGGTAAGACTGACCTTACGCAAGTTGTCACGGCTGTCGCTGAGGCCAAATTGACCTTGCAGACCGTGGTCACGGTGCGCGACAAAATTTTGGAATCCTACCGACAAATCATCCGCATGCCGGTTTAGAGCCCTTTCTCGCCCATGCGGACCGTAGGCACGCCATGAACGAGATCACCATCGTCGAAGCTGGTGGCCAAGGGCATAGACTCGCTTGCCCATCGTATCCGCGCGGTGGCCGAGGAAAATGAGATTCCGGTAATCGAGAACCCGCCACTAGCGCGCCTCCTTCACGCGGCGGTGGAGGTGGATGAAAAAATTCCGCCCGAACATTACTAGGCGGTGGCCGAGATTATCGGCTATGTCATGCGCATGAGAGGCGATTTGCCGGCGGAGCCAGCGGCGCCGCCGGGGCCCTAGAGCATGCCTGTCTTGAAATGCTCTAGAAAAGAGTAGGGAATCGCGATTGACCACAGAACCGGTGAAATCGACAAAAGAGGGAAAGTCCAGGGAGCCACTTGCCGGCAAGATGGCATTTTGGCAGCACCCGGCGATTTGGGCCGCGCTATCCGCCGGACTGCTCCTGGCGGCGCTGATCCTTTGGGTGCTGCCGGGAACCGCTTTAGCCGAGGGGGGGCTCATGGCCCTCGCTCTATTGGCGCTTGTTGGCTTTGCCTGGGCCTGGAGCCACTCGCGGGCAGGCGGTCATGTGGCGGATCTGCTTTTGGCCGCCGCCGAAGAAAGTCCGGAAGCGCGATTGATCACCGCCGCCGACGGGTCCTTCATTTACGCCAATGCCGCTTTTCACCGGCTGTTCGCGCTGGCGGTGTCCTTGGATGACATCGCCGCTATCCTGAATAGCAGGGAGCATGCCGCCGAAACTTTTTCCCGCTTGCGCGCCAGCGCTTCATCCGGCGTCTCCGAGATGGCCGAGATTTCGTTATCGATGCCGTCTGGTGGCATCGAATGGCGGCGCATTTCCGTTCATCCGCTCGGCGGAGGCCAGGGCCGCGCCCTGTGGCGGGCCCAGGACATTACCGCTCGCCGCGAAATGGACGCCATCCGTCGCCGCGAAGAAGAAATGCTGGCTGATTTTCTTGACAACCTGCCGGCCGGATTTTTCTCGGCCGACGGCGCCGGGCGCATCCTCCATGCTAATAACACCTTGGCCGAATGGCTGGGGGTATCGGCCGGCGATATGCTTTCCCGGGAGATGTGCTTCGCCGACTTCGTGGTCGCCTCGGAACAGGCGACGGGCGGCGGGTCCGACAAACAGGGTAAGCGAGAGCATGGCAACGTCACCCTGAAAACGGTGGACGGAACCACCTTCCGGGCCTGTTTGGTTCAGTCCGAGCGGCTTGACGCCGACGGCGAGATGGCCTACAGCCGCTCGATCGTCCTCAAAAACCTGACCTGGCGCGACGATATGGAAGCCGGCGCCCTCGCCCCTGAACAACGGCTGCATTGGCTGTTCGACGAGGCGCCGGTGGGCATCCTGCTCCTCGACCTGCATGGCAACGTCAGCGATTGCAACCGTGCCTTTCTCAGGTTGCTGGGCGTCCACCGGGAGGCGGTGGTGGGACAGCCCTTTTCCGACCGCTTGGCCAAGGAAGACCGCGGCGACGTGGCGGCGCAACTCTCCAAGGTGGTCATGGGCATCATGCGGGCAGCGATCCTGGAGGTGCGCATGCCCGCCGTCGGCGAACGCCAGGTTGTCGCTTCCCTTTTTGCCAGCCGCATGGAGGACGACCGGGGCGAGGTTTCGTACCTTGTGCTGCACTTTATCGACACGACCGAGCAGAAGAACCTTGAGGTCCAGTTCGCCCAGTCCCAGAAAATGCAGGCGGTGGGCCAGCTTGCCGGCGGCGTAGCGCATGATTTCAACAACCTGCTGACCGCCATGATCGGCTTTTCCGATCTACTGCTTTCCCGCCATGGGCCCGACGACCCGTCCTTTGCCGACATTATGCAAATCAGGCAAAACGCCAACCGGGCAACCAATCTTGTCCGTCAACTCCTTGCCTTTTCCCGCCAGCAGACCTTAAAACCGGTGATCCTTGATCCCACCGAAGCGCTGTCCGAATTGTCCACTCTCCTGGGCAGGCTGATCGGCGAGAATATCGAGTTGGAAATGGAGCCGGGCCGGGATTTATGGGTCGTGATGGTAGACCGGGGTCAGTTCGACCAGGTCATCATCAACCTGGCGGTCAACGCCCGCGACGCCATGCCCGGCGGCGGCACATTGACCATCCGCACCCAGAACATCGCCGCCGATGAGACGGTGCAACGCGGCCACGAGGTCATGCCGGCCGGTGACTACGTGCTGATCGAAGCCATGGACACCGGCGTTGGCATCGCCAAGGAGAACATCGGGCACATTTTCGAGCCTTTCTTTTCGACCAAGGACGTCGGCGGCGGCACCGGGCTGGGCCTGTCCACGGTTTACGGCATTGTCCACCAGACCGGCGGTTTCATCTTCGTTGACAGCGCTCCGGGCGAGGGCACCGGTTTCGGTATTTATTTGCCCCGTTACAAAGGCGAGGCCGGCGAGGGTTTCACACAGCCGCAAGAGCAGGCGGAAAAGGCGGTGCGTCCGCCCAAGCCGCCCCCGCCGCCGGGCGCGGACGCCGACACGGGCGATCTGACCGGCGCCGGCACCGTGCTTCTAGTCGAGGACGAGGAAGCGGTGCGCATGTTCGGCGCCCGGGCACTGCGCAACAAAGGCTATCGGGTATTGGAGGCCAGCAACGGCGAAACGGCGCTCGATGTCATCAACTCGACGGATGAGACGATCGACCTGATCATCAGCGATGTGGTGATGCCGGGAATGGACGGCCGCACCCTGATCCAACTGGTGCGCCAGGAGATGCCCGATATCAAACTCATTCTCATGTCCGGCTACGCGGAGAACAGTCTCGTCGAGGATATCGGCAACGATCCGACCATCCGTTTCCTGGCCAAGCCCTTCAGCCTCAAGGAGTTGGCCGGCACGGTCAAGGAAGTGATGAGCGGCTAGAGTTTGATCGGCATCAGCTTTTCTTTCAGGCCGAGGCGCAATAATCGGCGCGCCGGGAGCCGAAGCGCCATTCCCTGAGCAATTTGCTTTTTATTAGAACATAAAGCGAATGCAACCTTAAATAGTGCCTATATATCAATCATTTAAAAAAATGTCTTGTAGATGAGAACAAATCGTGTACTTTGCTTTGGATTGCATCTCCGCATACCATGTGAAATAAGTGAGGCAGGTCATGGCAGAAAACGTTTTACGACTCGTGGAAAAGGATACCATGGACAAAAACAAGGCCCTGGAAGCGGCCATTTCCCAGATCGAAAGGGCTTTCGGCAAAGGCTCGGTGATGCGTCTCGGCCAACGCGAGACCGTCGCCACCGAAGTTATCTCGACCGGTTCCCTGGGCCTCGACATCGCCCTTGGCATCGGCGGCCTGCCGCGCGGCCGCGTTGTTGAAATTTACGGACCGGAAGCGTCGGGAAAAACGACGCTGGCCTTGCATGCCGTCGCCGAGGCGCAGAAATTGGGCGGCACCTGCGCTTTCGTCGACGCCGAGCATGCGCTCGATCCGATCTACGCCGGGAAACTGGGCGTCAATATCGACGATCTGTTGATCTCCCAGCCCGACGGCGGAGAACAGGCTCTCGAGATTGCCGACACATTGGTCCGTTCCGGCGCCGTCGATGTGCTGGTGGTCGACTCCGTCGCCGCCCTGGTGCCGCGCGCCGAGCTCGAAGGCGAAATGGGCGACACCCACGTCGGCTTGCAGGCCCGCCTGATGAGCCAGGCGTTGCGCAAGCTGACCGCCTCGGTGGCGCGTTCCAAGACGCTGATCATCTTCATTAACCAGATCCGTATTAAGATCGGTGTGATGTTCGGCAATCCCGAGACCACGACGGGCGGCAACGCACTCAAGTTCTATTCCTCCGTACGCATTGAAATCCGCCGTATCGGCGCCATCAAGGACCGCGACGAGATCATCGGCAACCAGACCCGGGTCAAGGTAGTGAAGAACAAACTGGCGCCGCCCTTCAAGAAGGTCGAATTCGACATCATGTACGGCTTGGGGATCTCCCAGACCGGCGAATTGCTGGACCTGGGCGTCGCCGCCAACATCGTTGAGAAATCCGGCTCCTGGTTCTCGTATAACTCCGAACGCATCGGCCAGGGCCGCGAGAACGCCAAGGAGTATCTCAAGGAAAACACGGCGGCGGCGGCCGCCATCGACACCGCAATCCGCCAGAATGCCGGCTTGATCGGCGAGGGAATAACGGCTAACGGCCCCGGCGACGGTCCGGCCGAGGGCAAGACCGAAACGGTGGAAGCAAAAGCACTGCCCGAGGCCAAGACCGGCGAAACCGCCACCGGCGGGTGATTAACGGTCCACAAAAAAACATGTTCCATCTTGCCCAACGTTGATGTTCCGGCCTACGCTCGCCAATGGCTTCGGCCGGTCCATCAACTTAAACCGCGCCAAACTCTAACTTAAGCGGTGGACCACTTAATGGGGGCAGGCCAAGGCCTGTTCAAACTTTGCTTGCGCGTCGGTCGAGACTTGTACTCCACCAAGTAGCCAACTCCTAAAGAAATCATCTGAGACTGAGAGCGCATTGTGAAACCGGTGCGCAACACACTCCTCAATAAAGGGCGATGGCTCGTCCCAACCTGCATCGATTAACTTTAGCCTAAACAACTCCGCAGCAAGCGGGGCAAACTTTGGATTCTCGAAAAGTTCTCTTAGATCGTATCTAACACGGATTTCATTTGCCTCAGCGACGAATCCCAATTCTTCGATGTCATTTTCAAGGTTTATGAAACTTTTCCTATCGGGAAAATGTTTATCTGTTAGAAATCCGTTTGCAAAACCTTTGGCACCCTTTTTGAGGCAATTGATCAAAACGTGATGGCTAAATGCTATTGCTAAGAAGACAAGGGAATCGATAGCTCCTTCGCCGAGATCCTTGGCTGCGGCCGCAAACCTGCGGAAGCGAGTCGTCACTCCTTGCGGAGAGATTTTTCCTAGCTTGAGCGTGATCTATCCGAATTTCATCGAAACTATCCCAGGTATTCTCAAGAACTTTGTCAGGCGGAAACGCCGTGAGTAATTGCGCTATCTTGTGAGCGCCATGCTTGGTCAATGAAACTTTTAATCGTGAAAGATCAGTCATTGTCACCATCGACTCCGGAATAGAGTACCCATTTCCAGAGGTGGAACGCTTCCGTGTAACACCTACAGTAAAGGGAATTAGATGAGATTACTAACTTCATTGGCTGTGGGACACTAGGCAGCGGCGGGGTCCGTCCAGTCTCGCCCGTTGGTTTCTAGGACATCCTGCCTTACATTACCTCCCCATGCATACGGTCAACGACATCCGCAAGGCGTTTCTCGATTATTTCGCCGGCCATGGCCACGAGGTCGTGGCCTCCTCGCCGCTGGTGCCACGCAACGACCCCACCTTGATGTTCGCCAACGCCGGCATGGTCCAGTTCAAGAGCGTCTTTACCGGCCTCGACAAACTCCCCTACACGCGTGCCGTCACCTCACAGAAGTGCGTCCGCGCCGGCGGCAAGCATAACGACCTGGAAAATGTTGGTCACACCGTCCGCCACCACACCTTCTTCGAGATGCTCGGCAATTTCTCCTTCGGCGACTACTTCAAGGACCTGGCCATCGAGTTGGCCTGGAACCTGGTCACCAAGGAGTATGGCCTCCCTGCCCGGCGGCTGGTCGTCACGGTCTATGCCGACGATGACGAGGCCTTTCAGTTATGGAAAAAGATCGCCGGCCTTCCCGAAGATCGCATCATCCGCATCCCCACTTCGGATAATTTCTGGGCCATGGGCGACACCGGGCCTTGCGGTCCGTGCTCGGAGATTTTCTACGATCACGGCGAAGACATCCCCGGCGGGCCACCAGGTAGCCCGGAAGAGAATGGCGATCGCTTCATCGAGATCTGGAACCTGGTGTTCATGCAATATGAGCAACTTAGCGCCGGTGAGCGGATCGCTCTACCGAGGCCGTCCATTGATACCGGCATGGGCCTGGAGCGCATCTCCGCCATCCTTCAGGGTACTCACGACAATTACCAGACCGACCTTTTTCGCGCCCTTATAGCCGCTTCCGCCGAGGCCTCGCACACCGAGCCAGAAGGCGAACATGGGATATCCCATCGGGTTATCGCCGATCATTTGCGGGCCAGCTGTTTTCTCATGGCCGACGGGGTGATGCCGTCCAACGAGGGCCGCGGCTATGTGTTGCGCCGAATCATGCGTCGGGCCATGCGTCATGCCCACCTGATCGGCGCCGAGGAGCCGCTGTTGTGGCGGCTGGTTCCGGCCTTGACGGCGCAGATGGGCGAGGCCTATCCGGAACTGATGCGTGCCCAGACGTTGATCGCGGCAACCCTCAAATCCGAGGAAACGCGCTTCAAGCGCACCCTGGAACGAGGCTTGCGGCTTCTTGACGAAGCGACTGCGGATATGGGAGCCGACGGTGAACTGGAGGGCGAGACCGCGTTCATGCTCTACGACACTTACGGCTTCCCACTCGACCTTACCCAAGACGCACTCCGCGGCAAAAGCATGGGAGTCGATATCGACGGCTTCAACGCCGCCATGGAACGCCAACGCCAAGAGGCCAGGAAGGCCTGGACCGGGTCCGGCGAGGTGGCGACGGAAGAAATCTGGTACTCCTTCCGCGAAGAGCTAGGAGGCACCGAGTTTCTCGGCTACGAAACGGAATCCGCGGAAGGCCAGGTGGTCGCCCTGGTCACCGGCGGCGAACGAATAGATGAAGCCAAAATGGGTTCCCAGGTGGCTATTGTCGTCAACCAGACCCCTTTTTATGGAGAATCCGGCGGCCAGGTGGGGGACAGCGGCACCATCACGGGTGGCGGCGGAGACGTCGGAGTCAAGATCACCGACACCGTCAAGAAAGTCGGCGGTCTGTTCATCCACTTGGGCCAAGTCGAGAAGGGTACGCTCAGGGTTGGTGACGAAGTCCTTATGCAAGTGGACGACAATCGGCGCCGGACCATTCGCGCCAATCATTCCGCCACCCATCTCCTGCACCGGGCGTTGCGCCGGGCGCTCGGCGATCACGTCGTCCAAAAGGGCTCACTGGTGGCGGCGGACCGTTTGCGTTTCGATGTCAGCCATCCAAAAGCCATGGAAAGGGATGAAATCGCCCGCGTCGAGGCCGAGGTCAACGACCGCATTCGCTGCAATTCCAACGTCTCCACTCGCCTGATGGAGCCCGAGGAGGCGGTCAAGGAGGGTGCCATGGCGCTGTTCGGAGAGAAGTACGGCGACGAGGTTCGCGTCGTTAGCATGGGTGGCGAAAATGGCGACACGGTCTACTCGGTCGAGCTTTGCGGCGGCACTCATGTCGGGCGCACCGGCGACATCGGCCTGTTCAAGATCACCTCCGAGAGCGCGGTGGCGGCGGGCGTGCGCCGCATCGAAGGTCTCACCGGCGCGGCGGCCGAAAACCATTACGCCGGCCGGGAGGCGGTCCTGCGGGAAACGGCTGGCCTGTTGAAGGTCGCCTCGGCCGACATTCCGGCCCGCGTTTCCGGGTTACTGGACGAGCGCAAGAAACTGGAAAGTGACCTGGCCGACGCCTGGCGGGCGCTTGCCACCGGTGGCGGCGGCGGTGGCGGCGAGGTCAAGGAGGTGGGCGGTGTCAAGTACTCGCCCCGGCTGCTCGACGGCACGCCACCCAAGGAACTCAAGGGTTTAGCCGACGATCTCAAAAAACAGTTGGGCTCCGGCGTCGTTGCGCTGGTTTCCGTCAACGAGGGCAGGGCGTCTCTGGTTGTCGGCGTTACCGATGATCTGACCGCAAGCAATAACGCCGTTGATCTGGTCCGCGCCGGTGCCGCCGCGGTCGGTGGCAAGGGCGGCGGCGGCCGTCCCGACATGGCCCAGGCCGGCGGCCCCAACGGCAAGCAAGCGGCGAAGGCGTTAGCGGCGATCGAAGCGATCCTGGCGCAAGACGAATAAGGCGCGCAAAAGCGCCCCAAGATCACGTCACGCAAGGCTGGCGGCGGCGGTACCAGAATTACTTCTTAGCGTCGGTCGCAAACCGTAAGTGGATAATTTTGTCCGGATTATCGACCTTGCCGCCGCGCATTGTTTCGCCTCGTTTAATTTTATCAGCATATTCAATGCCTTCGACCACCTTGCCCCAGACGGTGTATTTGCCGTTTAGCCAGGGTGCCTCCGCCAAAACGATGAAGAATTGCGAATCGGCGCTGTCGGGATCGGGAAGGCGGGCCATGGAGACGGTGCCGCGAACGTGGGGTTCTTGGGAAAACTCGGCCGGCAGGTTGACGCCCGAGCCGCCGGAGCCGTCGCCATTCGGGTCGCCGGTCTGGGCCATGAATCCGCCGATCACCCGATGGAAGAGAAGCCCGTCGTAAAATCTCAGGCGCACCAGTTCCTTGATGCGGGCGACGTGGCGAGGCGCCAAATCGGGGCGCATCTCGATGACCACGCGACCGTATTTCAGCTCCATGTGGAGCCTATTTTCAGGATTGCCAGCCACTCCATTTCCTGTCATGACCAAAGTTCCCAGAAAAAGCGTCAAAAGAACCAAGCAAAGACGCATCAGATTTTTATACATCAAGGGGGATACTCCCGGACGTGTGGGGCTCAACCGTTGCCCTTGTCTTGGTGGAGGAAGGCCTTAACGGCTGCGACATAGAGTTTCTTTTATCCTCATCGGAGAGATCGTCAAGAATTTTCATCTTGGCCCGGTGAATCTTCATGGCGTTGTTGATTAATTCTTAGCGTTCCGGGATCATGACCTTGTTGACGGACCCGCGTAGGGATTCGAGCTTTTTTTCGCCTTCAGGCGTCAGAGATTGCTGAAAAATATTGCGCATTGTTTCAATATGTTGCTCGCGGCTTGCCGGATTTTTGCCATTGCGGATAGTATCCAGCTTGTCTCTTGCTTTTTTGTCCATGACGACGGACAACAGCGCTTGCGAGACAATTTTTTTCAACATTGCCGTTTTTTCCTCATGTTCCCAGCACTTCCATACTACCCATTCCCACCGACGCCCGCCAAGTGCCGGCGGATTTTTCATTTTGAATGAGATGTCGTCATTATTTCGTTAACATGAGCCAGTGAGCGAGACGTTCCTCCCATTTTTGTTCGATGCCGCCGTGGCGGCGGCAAATCCACTGATCCTGGTGCCTCCTTTCCTGCCTCCCCGGCCCAAGGGACGGTGCGTGGTTATCGGCGCCGGCAAAGCCGCCGCCCGCATGGCGCAAGCGGTTGAAGAACACATGCCGGGGCCGCTCTCGGGTCTGGTGGTCACTCCCTACGGTCACGGTGTGCCATGCCGGCAGGTCCGGGTGTTGGAGGCGGCCCATCCTATTCCCGATGCTGCCGGAGAGACGGCGGCACGGCGAATTCTCCATGCCGTGCGGGGGTTGGCAAAGGATGATCTGGTTCTTTGCCTGATTTCAGGTGGCGGATCAGCGCTGTTGTCCCTACCGGCACCGTCCCTGACAATCAACGACAAAAGAGCTCTCACCGAAGCCCTGCTCAAGTCGGGGGCGGCCATTTCCGAGATCAATTGCGTCCGAAAGCACCTTTCGGCAATCAAGGGCGGGCGGCTGGCGGCTGCGGCCTTTCCGGCCAAGACCCTCACCTTGATCATTTCAGACGTAGCCGGGGACAATCCGGAGGTCATTGCTTCCGGCCCGACAGTCGCCGATCCCACTACCATCGCCGATGCCAAGGCAATATTGGAAAAGTACGCCATCGACCTTCCCGCCGCCGTAGCTTCATTTTTAGACACATGCTCGGGTGAGACGCCGAAACTCGGCGATATTCGCCTTTCACGGGCGGAGACAGTGGTGACGGCAACGCCTCGGACGGCTTTGGCGGCGGCAGCAGCGGCGGCACGGAACGCCGGCCTCGAGCCGACCATCCTTGGTGACGCCCTCGAAGGCGAATCACGCGATCTAGCCCGGTTGCAGGGCAGGCTCGCCATGCAAGCGACAGCGGGAGAAGGGCGGCCCGGCCTACTGCTTTCCGGCGGCGAGACAACAGTGACAATCAGGGGAAATGGCCGTGGCGGGCCCAACACTGAATTCATCCTCGCCCTGGCCTTGGCGCTGGACGGGCAACCGGAAACGCGGGCCATTGCCTGCGATACCGACGGCATCGATGGCGGCGGCGACAATGCCGGCGCCCACATCAGCCCGGACACCCTTAGCCGCGCCGCCAAGGCGGGGCTTAACGCCGCCGCCATGCTGGAGAATAATGATTCTTACGGTTTTTTTTCAGCTCTCGGAGACTTGGTTATCACCGGTCCAACCCTGACGAACGTTAACGATTTCCGCGCCATTCTTATCGGCGATGCGGGCTAAAAATTTGAAAGATGACGCTGGTTTAGAACGCCTCACTGTGCCTATTGTTTAGCTATGAGATGCCTCCGCAAAGCCAAAGTCATCGCCACCCTTGGCCCCGCCTCTTGTAGCGAGGCACTCATCAGCAAGCTTTTCGAGGCCGGCGCCGACGTATTTCGCCTTAACGCCAGCCACGGAACCCAGGCCGAGCATAAAAAACTGTTGCGGATCATCCGCCGACTGGAAAAACACTACAACCGTCCGATCGGCATCATTTTAGACCTTCAGGGGCCGAAGCTCCGGGTCGGCAAATTCGCTGCCGGAAAGATACTGCTAAAAGCACGCGAAACCTTTCGCTTCGATCTTTCAGAGCAACCAGGGGACAGCCGGCGTGTCCAATTGCCCCATGCGGAAATCCTCGCGGCGCTGAAACCGGGAATTAAACTTTTGCTGGATGATGGCAAGATTCGTTTGCGCGTCGTTCGATGCGGCGGGGATTTTGCCGAAGCCAGGGTCGTCAATGGCGGTGAGTTGTCGGACCACAAAGGGGTGAGCGTCCCCGGCGTCGCCCTCAACCTTTCGTCGCTGACCGGCCAAGACCTGGAAAACTTGGAATTCGGGCTGAAGCTGGGCATTGACTGGGTGGCGCTGTCGTTCGTCCAGAGGCCGGAAGATATCATCGCCGCGAGAAAACTGATCCGCGGCCGCGCCGCCATTCTGGCCAAGCTGGAAAAGCCCCTGGCCATCAAGCACTTGGATGAAATCGTCGAGCTAGCTGATGCATTGATGGTGGCGCGCGGCGACTTGGGCGTGGAGGCTCCGCCCGAGGACGTTCCGACCCTGCAGAAAAGGATTGTCAATTCTTGCCGCGAGGCTGGCAAGCCCGTCGTCGTGGCGACGCAGATGCTGGATTCCATGGTCCATGCACCGATGCCGACCCGCGCCGAGGCATCCGACGTGGCCACCGCTGTTTATGATGGAGCCGACGCGGTCATGCTGTCGGCGGAAACGGCCGTCGGCGATTATCCGGTGGCGGCGGTGGCGATGATGAAAAGGATTATCAAAAGGGTGGAGAGCGACCCTTACTATCACACTGTGATGGAAGCTCAGCGCCGCCACCCCAAGGCCACCGACGCTGACGCCATCATGGCCGCCGCCCGGCAGGCGGCCTACACGATTTCGGCAACGGCTATCGTCACCTTTTCATCAACCGGATCGACGACGCTGCGCGCCGCCCGCGAGCGGCCTAAAATGCCAATCCTGGGACTGACGCCCAGGATCAAAACGGCACGCAGACTGGCGCTCGTCTGGGGAGTCCATTCCATCAAGATCGCAAACTTGAAGAGATTTTCCGAAATGGTCGACATGGCCGTCGGCATCACCTTGCGCGAGGAATTTGCCACCATCGGCGATCAGGTGGTCGTCACCGCCGGCGTCCCTTTCGGCACCCCCGGCGCCACCAATATCCTCCGTATCGCCTGGGTGAAATAGGCGACGCCAACGCCAACCACCCGGACGGGATGAACCCGGCCGGGCGGCAAGCGAAGACGTGGGCTTTTGCCTCGGTGGCTCAGCCGGCCACCGTCGGCGGCATCATGCCATGGTGGAAGAACCAGGCCACGAAATAAGCGATGGGCGCAATGATGAAGACCAGCGCGACGCCGTAAAGCAGGGCCAGTTTTCCCATCCCCCGCAGCTTGCTGAAATCGGTGACGCAGCCCATGGCCACGAAGGTGATCATGAACATGAACTTCCGCATCGGGCTCTGCACCGTCCCGGCGCCGACCGAGGCCTCCTTGATGATCTCGGGCCAGAAAGCGGCAATGGCCACATAGAAGAACCAGCAGAAAATGTAGCCGAGCACGAATTTGGGGAAGCGAAACCAGATCTCCGAAGCCCTCACCGTCGATTGGCCGGGTTGCCTCTCGACCTTGTAGACCCAGATGATGGCGAGCACGAACGCCCACAGACCGATGAACATGTCGATCCATATCTTGGTCATGATCGAGGCGGTGAGAATCCAGCCTTCCTCCCAGTTGATGCCCTTCAACGAGGCTTGCGAGCGCATCAGCTCATCCAGAATGGCGCCGGCGGCGGCGTCGGCGCCGTCGGTCTTCACCGTCATGCCCATGGCGGCGCCGTTGACGATCGGCTGATCGGGGGCCACCGCCGTATAGAAGCCAGGCAGTACGATCAACTCGATCATCGCGTAAATGACGATGAGCATGGAGACCATGACCGCGATGACTGGCTTGGCGCGAATGGCCCCGCCAGTGGCGATGGCCGCCGAGACGCCGCAGATGGAGATGCCCGAACAGAGCACCGCAGCCCACTGCCTCGGTAACTTAAACGCCTTGCGGGCCAGGACATAGGTCATAGGCCAGAACAGCAGGTAGGCCACGAACGTCGCGGCGGCTCCCGCCAAGGCCAACTCGAAGGCAAAGCCGGCGGCCTTCATGGACATAATCCCGACCTTGATGCCCAAATAGACGATTGCAGTCTTGATGAACCATTCGGGCTTCGCCGCCACGCGCACGAATTCGGCGAGTGGCTTGATGAAATTGCCGATAATCAGACCCAGGGTCAGGGCCAGTACGTAGGAGAAACCGCCGCCAAGCTGTAGCCCCCAAGACATCCGGATCGAGTTCTTGGACATGTCGACGGCTTTCGCCGCCATTTCCGGCGACGGGTTGGCCAGGTCCTTGACGCCAAGCTTCTTGAGCGCTTTTCTAATCTGCTTCGTGCACTTCTGGACTTTCGTCGTGCAGTAAACATCTTCGCCGTAGATCTCGGACTGGGTAATGGACGGGCCCGCCTTGAGCGCCTTAAAGTGGGCCTCGTGGCCGATGGTCCAGGCCGACCAGGTGATGGCGAAGAGTATCGTCCAGCCCAGGAAGAACCTCTTGACATCGAGCTTCATGAAATAGGCGCCGGTACAGGTCATCGCAGTGAAAACCACGTAGGTCGCAAGAAGTGTCTGTATCTGCCCCATGCCCTTGTAAGCCTTGCCGGCCGGCTTCAGAAGCTTGATAGTGTCGGCGTCCCAGACCCAGGTCTTGGTCTTGGCGAACCAGCCGACCGCATCAATTCCCCATATAGAGAGCAGCCCGAACGAGAACATGAAAAGGCCGAGCCATACCGCCCACCAGTCCTCTGTACTCAACATCCCCGAGTGCCATTTCCTATTTAACGAATCCATTCATCTTACCTCTTAAGTTCCCTCGAAAAAGTGTTCACCTTGAAATCACGCCCCTCACCACTTGAACCAGGTGACGCCTCCCGGCGTCACAAATCCACGAAAATGTAGCGGTTGAAGTAGTGCGAGGCGTACTGCCTGATCCAAGTCGGAATAGTGCCGAAGTCAAAGCCCATGAAGACGGTTACCCTGGGCTTCCCGAAATCCCCCTGCTGACGCAGGGCGTCGGCAACCTGGGTGTCAAGTTCGGGCAGGGTTTCCCCCGAAGCGGTGAACGCATCGTTGCGCGCCACCCATTGCTTCCCATCATAGGTGATGACCATTTCCACGTCCGCTTTCATGAGTTAATTCCCTTAAGCCTTGGAAAAACTTCTTGGCGCTAAGGCAAAAGGTAAACGTTGATCAACAGACCGAACACCGCCAGTCCGGCAACACCGATACCAATACTCCACTTGACAAGTTGCGTTTCCCAGGACTCCCAGGGCTCGGCCGCGTCAATCTCCACCTCGGCGACGGCGTCTGCTTGGTCCGTTGCCGCCGCGCTTGGCGTTGCAATGTTGTTTTGCATCTTGAAAAACCCCTCCTCGATTGTTGAGCATATAAGTCAAAAATATCTTGCCGAACACCCCTCGCTCCCCGGCGGTTAAAAAGAGCTGTCCCGTTCCAACTTTAATCCGTGAATCCCCGCCGATCAGCAGGCATTGCCAACGCCAGTGGCATTCCCCATAACCATATGATGCGGAAGTTTTTCACGTTAACTTTGGCACTAGCGTTCCCCTCTTTGCCATGCCCTCAATCGGCTTGAACCGATCACGTATAAGGCCCAATAAAGCCGATAGACCTTACAGGCTTTGCGGATTCCCATGCGGGTTGCCGCGAAACTAAATTTCGTGGTGGAGTATGATTTAAACGTTTTTCTCGGCCCTCAAGCTTCCCTAGCGAGAACCGAGGCCTACGTTGCTTGCCGTTAACGGCTTATTTTTCAGGCCCAAGAAAACTTATGAATATTCTCGGAAAACCCTCTACCCCCCCGCAAAACAATTAATTATCTTTCTAGACCATCGCGGCTAAAATTGCAAAAATTAAATATTATAAGAACGAAGAGCCTATACGAGAGTGATCGTGGGCTTTGATCTTAAACCGAAGACGGTAGCCAAGTGGAAAAAACGTGGTTATCTCCGCTGACGCGCAAACCGGCGGATGGCGACTGCTTTCCCGCGCAAGCTCATCGGAATTGAGCCCTACAGAGAGAGGGGGGTCAACACGGTTCTCACCTGTTCGACATCACTGCAACGAGCCAAGGAATTGGGAACTAAAAAGATTAACATGAAACGCGGCGGGACCTCGGGGACCATCTGCACAGGTTCCCGATAGCCCACAATTTTGCCACCCGCCAGAAAACTCTTTAAGGACCTGACACCCTAAGGATTTGCCCGCGAAAGTTGAGACGGGAACCGAAGCGGTTCATAGTCAATCCGATGCACCGCACCCCGGGACTAAATACCTAAGTCATAAGGAAGGTATTGATCAACACACCGAAAATCACCAGTCCGGAAATACCGATAAGAAGGCCAAATAAGATGAAAAAAAACTTTGCAATTCTATACCCGGTGCCGTGAATGCCGAATTCTCGGAGGAATTGAGTAAACTCTCCCTCTCCCTTGACAAATACCGGTCCCTCTGGCTCCTCGGACTTGGCCGTGTCGGTCTCCACCTCGGCAACCTCGGAATCATCGCCGTTCGCTTGCTCCGTTGACGCCACGCTTGGCGTTACTGTGTCGTTTTTCATCTTGAAAAACCTCGCCTCAATTATTGAGCATTTAAGTCAGAAATATTTTGCCGAGTGCTTTCATTCACCGGCGGTTAAAGAGCTGTCGCCTTGTCAACATCTCCCACAACCAGGTAAAGCGGAAATTTTTGGCACTAGGTCAAAACGAAAGTGTTGATCAACACACCCAACACCACCAGCCCGGCAATCCCGAGACCAATACCAAACAAGATGCAAAGCAACTTACCAATGCCTTGCACCTTGGCAAGTTGCGTTTCCCAGGCCTCGGCCGCGTCAACCTCGGCACCCTTGGAGTCAGCACCGTCCCCTTGATCCGTTGGTGTTTTGCTTGGCGTTGCAAGGTTGTTTTTCATCTTGAGAAACCTCGCCTCAATTAACGTTTTACCGAGTACCCTCAATCCCCGGCGGTTCTATAGAGAAATCCCGTTCCAGCTTAAACCGTGAATTTCTACCTCTCGGCCCACCTTGCCAAAAGCGCCAACATCCCCAACAACCGGATGAAGTGGAAACTTCTTAACGTTAGCCAAAGCGCTAGCGTTCTCTCCTTTTGCCAAACCCTTAATCGGTTTGAACCGATAATGCATAGAGCCCCTTATAATTCGAGGGGCGTTACACGCCATGCGGATTCCCATAGGGAACGCCACGAAACAAAAAAATTGTGGGAGGGGGACGACCTAAAGGTTTTTCTCGGCACTTAAGCTTTCTGCCAAGAACCGAGTCCTCCCTGGCTTGCCGTTGACGACATACTTTAGTTAGACCCGAGAAATCTTACTGAATTACTCAGAAACCCTATTTTTCCCCCGCTCCATTCGCAAACGAAATAACCCATGCCGGGAAACATTACAAGAATGAAATTTAACCATCATGAGCATCAAAAAGCTAATCCAAATTTGACATATGTATAATGAATTTAATTTCTTAAACGGGAGCACTTAAATGTAGTCAATTGTTTTCATTGTATTTTATAAAGGTTACCCTCATCTGATTTTCAAATTCCAGGGATGACCAGGAAATTCGCCTGGATTGGGCGCCGGGTTTGCCCTTAAGGCGTGATTTATTCGGCGTCAGCCGCTATACGGGAGCGTCTGCTATTTTGGATCGAGTGCAATGACGGTATTGGTCACCGGCGCCGCCGGATTCATCGGCTATCACACATCCATGGCGATACTCAGCCGCGGCGAACGAGTAATCGGAGTCGATGACCTCAACGATTACTACGATGTGTCATTAAAGCAAGCCAGGCGCGACCGCCTGACGGCCAGGGGGGATTTTGTCTTCGAGCTTCTGGACATTGCCGACCGCGGGGCCATGGAAGCGCTTATCGACCGCTACCGGGACATCACCCAGGTTGTCCATTTGGCGGCCCAGGCGGGGGTTCGCTATTCTCTGGTCAACCCCCATATCTATACCCGCACCAACATCGACGGGCACTTGGTTTTGCTGCAAGCCTGCCGCCAACTGGAGCGCCTGGAGCACTTGGTTTACGCTTCATCTTCGGCGGTCTACGGAGCCAACACCAAGCTGCCGTTCTCGGTTGCCGACCGGGTGGACACCCCGTTATCGCTTTACGCCGCCACCGAGAAGTCAATGGAGATGATCAGTCATTCCTATAGCCATCTCTATGGGATGGCGCAGACAGGCCTTAGGTTTTTCACCGTTTACGGCCCTTGGGGACGGCCCGACATGGCGGCCGTCATTTTCATCCGTAACATTCTTGCCGGCAAACCGATTTCTGTTTTCAACAGGGGCGACATGCGCCGCGATTTCACCTACATCGACGATGCCGTCGCCGGCATTCTCGGCTGCCTTGACCACCCGCCCGCCGCCGTCGACGGGGAACCGCCCTGCAAGCTCTATAATATCGGCAACCACCGCTCGGTATCGCTGATGGATTACATCGGGCTGATTGAAACGGCGCTGGGGGAAAAGGCGGAAATGGAACTCATGCCGATGCAGCCCGGCGACGTTAAGGAAACCTTCGCTGATATCGCCCCGGCCCGCCGGGATTTCGGTTTCGAGCCAAAAACCACCATCGAAGAGGGCATCCCCCGCTTGGTCGCTTGGTATAGGGAATTTTATGGGGGATAACGGCCAATCCCGCCCCCAAACAAGCTCTTACAGGGGTGCCGGCGAAAGGGCCTTGGGTTGCGCTGGGCAGTAGAACACACAGATTCCGCAGCCCGTGCAATCACCGGGTTCAAGTTCGGGTCCATGGCCGCGTTGAAAAGTAATCGCCTTGCCCCGTAAAGGACAGCGATCGAAACAATAGCTGCAATCTGGATCAAAACCCTTATGCGCCAAACAGTCCTCGGCGCGAAAAGCAATCTCGCCAATGCACATCCTATCCGGCGTCTCTTTTATCAAGGCGCCGACCAAACAGACGGTGCTACAGACCAACCCCTCGCACATAACGCAAGGCGCCTCATTAGCCTCGATTTGCGGGCTATGCCCGGCGAGGGCTGTTTTCGGGCCTGTCATCTGGATGGCTCCGGCCGGGCAGATGCCGGCGCAATCGGCGCAACCGTCGCAAAGTTGATGAAAGCGTTCCGGCTCCGCCGCGCCGGGCGGCCGGATGACCGCCAGCCAGCCATTGGCTCTTCGCCAGTGGCCGCGGAGAAAATCACGGCGGTGGATTTTTCGCTTACGGGCCGGCATGCGGGTCGTTCCGGTCAATGTCGCGAGGGGATTCCACCCGCTGGTGCCTGTACCGGCAAAGCACCGCCAGGACCGTGGCTACGGCGTGGCAATTTTTGTTAGGGCGGAAGGCCGATCCGACCCACAAGGCGGGCCCATACGCTGTTGGTTTTGGAAAGAGTTTCTCAACACCCAAGTTCGCTGATGCTTTCATCGACAAACGCCAGCAAAGGCCGCCAGTCCTGGAGTGGATTTACGACAGTGCTGGTTTTCATGTCTTTCTCGCTCCGCTTTCCGGGTCATCATGACCGACTGGCTTTTTGACGCCTAGCTTGCGGCGGATTCCCGCATTTCGTCAACGTCTTCCTCGGTCAGGGCGACGATCTCCTCGGCCTCCTTGGCCGCCAGGTCGGTGGCGCCACAGACGGCTGGCCTGCCCCCATTAAGTGGTCCAATTGGCATGTTAGCCAGATTGCGGTTCAAGGAAAACCCTAGGCCGTGGACTCAATTGATCGCAACCAAATCCGTATGGCGGCAAGCTTAATCATAGCAAGGAAGTTTGCGCCGAGTTTTTCGTAACGGGTCGCTATGCGGCGGAAGCATTTGATCTTGTTGAAGAAACAATAAGCCCGGTTATGCTCCCTGTAGAGAACTTTACTGAAGCAGTGCTTTTCCCTGCGATTGGATTTGTCAGGAATGTTCGGCGTAGCGTCCTGAGCTTCGATCTTTTCTCTGATCCAGTCCGCGTCATATCCCTTGTCACCCAACAATACGGAGCCCGTCGCCAGATGGTTCAACAACATATCCGTGCCGTGAACGTCGGACGTCTGTCCCGGCGTCAATCGAGACGAACCGGCAACCCTTCGGCGTCCACAAGGGCGTAAATCTTGGTGCTCAAGCCTCCGCGTGAACGGCCCATGCAACGATCTCCACCCCTTTTTTTGCTCCCGCTGCATGTTGATGAACCCGAACAACCGAACTGTCGATCATCTGAACATCGCCATCGTAAGCCTCTGAAATCGCATCCATTAAACGGTCCCAAACGCCGGCCTTGCGCCAACGGTTGAACCGGTTGTAGACCGTCGTGTAAGGACCATAGCGTTCCGGCAGATCGCGCCATGACGCACCGCTTCGAAGAACCCAGAAGATGCCATTCAACACCCGCCGGTCGTCTTTTCGTTTCGGACCGGGGCGGCCTTTCGGTAATAAAGGCTCTATCACTGACCATTCGAAGTCCGTAAGATCGTAGCACATAATTCAACCTCCAACTGTTTCGGAGTTTGAATCACACCCAGGTTAATCGGGCGTTAATTGAGTACAGAGCCTAATCCTACCTGCCATGTCTGGC
>Ga0187827_10003502_pt1 | contig 20238 bp, 20 predicted proteins | sample ETNtaG_39_FD_167969 | JGI IMG/M metagenome (GOLD analysis project Ga0187827, IMG submission 167969) | Marine microbial and viral communities from oxygen minimum zone, Eastern Pacific Ocean - ETNP2014_SV_150_PacBio MetaG (Illumina Assembly) | ecosystem: Environmental > Aquatic > Marine > Hypoxic... | reverse complement strand
AAAAAATTATATTTTAAATATTATTGATACTCCTGGTCATGTAGATTTTAGTTATGAGGTAAGTCGATCTTTATCTGCTTGCGAAGGTTCTATTTTAATTGTTGATAGTTCACAAGGGGTTGAAGCACAAACCTTGGCTAATGTATACCAAGCCCTTGATAATAATCATGAAATTATACCTGTTCTCAATAAAATCGATTTGCAAGCAGCAGATGCAGATAAAGTTAAGAAGCAAATTGAAGATGTAATAGGAATAGATACCAGTTACTCCATTAATTGTTCAGGAAAAACGGGCGAGGGAGTTGATGATATATTGGAATCTATAGTTAAAATTTTACCCTCACCAAAAGGAGACATAAATAAACCATTAAAATGTTTATTGGTGGATAGTTGGTATGACAGTTATTTAGGAGTTGTAATTTTAGTAAGAATGATCGACGGAAATTTGAAAAAAGGCATGGAAATAAAAATGATGTCTAGCAACAGCAAACATATAATTGAAAAAGTTGGAGTGTTTACACCGAAACCCAAAGATGTAGAAAAAATATCTTCTGGAGAGATTGGCTTCATTATTACGGGAATAAGAAACTTATCTGATACCAAGGTAGGAGATACGATATGTGATCCATCAAATTCCATTGAAAAACCTTTGCCTGGATTTAGACCAAGTAAACCAGTTGTATTTTGTGGTATATTTCCAGTTGATAATTCAGAACATCAAAAGTTAAAAGATGGTTTAGCAAAATTGAAACTTAACGATTCAAGTTTTTCGCATGAAGCTGAATCTTCAATTGCATTGGGATTAGGTTTTAGATGTGGTTTTTTAGGACTGCTTCATTTAGAAATTGTGACACAAAGGTTAGAAAGAGAATTTGATATTAATCTTATAACCACAACACCCGGAGTAATATATAAGATCAACAAAAGAGATGGTTCAGTTCAGGAACTACAAAATCCGACAGATATGCCAGATCCAACTCAAGTTCTATCAATAGAAGAGCCCTGGATCAAAGCAACAATAATTACCCCAGACCAATATTTGGGATCAGTTATTAAAATTTGCCAGGATAAAAGAGGAGTTCAGAGCAATTTGAATTATTCAGGAAATCGCGCAGTATTAAAGTATGAATTGCCATTAAACGAAGTAGTTTTTGATTTTTATGATCGCATCAAGTCAATTTCTAGTGGATATGCAAGTTTTGATTACGAAATTACCGATTACAAAGAAGGAAATTTAGTTAAGATGGGAATATTAGTAAACACAGAACCCGTTGATGCTCTCTCAATGATTATTCACAAGGACTTTGCTCAGTCACAAGGAAGGCTGGTATGTGAAAAACTTAAAGAATTGATTCCAAGACATAATTTTCAGATCCCCATTCAAGCAGCTATAGGTGGAAAGATAATCGCTAGAGAAACTATAAAAGGATTTAAAAAAGATGTTTTAACTAAAATACACGGCGGTGGAGCAAGAGATAGAAAAAGAAAACTTTTAGATAAACAAAAAAGAGGAAAAACAAGAGCAAAGCAGTTTGGCCAAGTTGAAATTCCACAGGAAGCATTTATTGGAATATTAAAAATTAATAAAATTTAATTTTATGGCAGAAGTAATGAACAATAAAATTTATGATTGTTTTTCTTATTGGGATGAGGATCTATTATTAAATTTAAGATTTAATTTGTTAAATAAAATTGTAGATTATTATGTTGTAGTAGAGTCAACTAAAACTTGGCAAAATAATAAAAAAGAACTTAGATTTGATATTGAGAAGTTTCACGAATTTAAAGATAAAATAATATATGTTCCAGTTAAAGATATGCCAAGTGGAGATAATCCTTATGTAAGAGAAAATTTTCAAAGAAATTGTATTCTTCGTGGATTAGCGAACACCAAAGATGAAGATTATATTATTATCTCTGATGCTGATGAGATACCAAATCCAGATAAAATAAAAAATTTTCTACCAAATATGAAATATGCTGTTTTTAAGCAAAAACATTTTTATTACAAACTAAATATGATTAGTTCCCAAAATCCATTTTGGTATGGTAGTAGAATTTGTGTAAAAAAATTTTTAAAATTACCTCAATGGTTAAGAGATTTAAAATTTAAAAAAAGACCTTTTTGGAGAATAGATAAATATCATCTTAATAATATTATCGATGAAGGCGGTTGGCATTTTTGTAATTTAAAAACTCCAGAAAAACTTTTGTATAAATATCAAAATCTTTGTGAAACAAATGATCCATATACATTTAAAGAATCAATTGATAAAAAATATCTTAATTTAAAGGAAATAGAAAAAAGAATTAGATCAGGAGCCGATATCATTGGTAGAGATGACAAATATAATAAAGTGAAGTTAGATAGTACTTTTCCATCTTACATTCTGGAAAATAAACATCTATTCCAAGATTGGATTATCTAAAATTGATATAAGCAGCAAAATTATGTCGTCTCAAAATCTAAATATTTATCAAGTTTTTCTTGCAGGCAATATTCCAATAACAAAAGAAAATTATAAAAATTTTTGTAAATTTTATGATAAACCGTTTTTTTTTAAAAATTTATTAAATTTACGAAATGCGGCTACCTTGGAAAAATAGTACACACTTTGATCAAATCTTAATAAAAAAAGGTTAGTTATTGATTTAATAATGTAATTAGGTAGTTTTTTTTTAAGTTTTTTAAATATTTCATAATGTCTTTTTATTTTAAAAAAATAGTAAAGCTCATCGAAGGTAAAATTATAATTTCTTATAAAAACCCTCTTTAGGACATTTTTTACCTTAATATTACCGTGTTCATGCTGAGCTTTTGCATCAAATATTTGGATTACTGATTTTTTTTTTTGTTTTATTCTTCTGCATAGCTCAAAATCTAAGAAATATAAAAAAAAATTTTCATCAAATAAACCAAGTTCGGTGAGATCATTTTTTTTTAATAAATTAGCACTGCCCAAAACAGTTTCTACACATAGATCACCATCCAAATTTATTACATCCATATTGCAATTTTTTTCTGGCAAGCGTCCAGCATTATAACTTTGTTTTGATTCTTTATCATAAAAAGTAGGCGTGGTTATGAAACAGTTTTTATATTTTTTATGTGATTTTAAAAGTATCGATATATCTTTATTTGAAATTAAACAATCGGCTTGCAAATACAAAGCATATTCGGTATCGCATTGCTTGATTGCTTGATTGGCTGCCTTTGCATATCCACAATTGTTTTTATTTAAAATATATTTATATATTTCAAATTTTTCTTTTATTTTTTTTTTTAGAGAAATATTCCCAGCATTATCTACAATAATAATTTTAAAATTTCTAATATTTTCCAAGCATCGCAATATAAGGTTTATTTCTTCTTCATAAAGCACAATTATAATAGTTATTTTATCGATGAAAAAATTCATTCTTATATTATTTCTAAAATTTCAAAAACGGTTTTAACAATTTGTCTTTTTTAGAAAGAATTGGCTTTCTAATTCCCCAATTTATGTTTAAGAATTTATCATTCCAAATAATTCCACTTTCTTGAGCCGGATACCAATCCTCCGACAAAAAATATATAACTATATTTTCCTTTGCAATAGAACTATATCCATGAGCAAATCCTTTCGGAATTATCAGTGTATCTCCAGAGGTTAATGTAAAATTATAAATCTTGGAAAAAGTTTTACTATTTTTTCTAATGTCCACAACAAAATCGTTAATTATTCCTTTTAAGATAAAAATAATTTTATGTTGGGCAAATTTTTTTTGAAAATGTAAACCTCTTATAACGTTTTTTTTTGAAGTGACAGTGATGGATTTATTAAAATTAAATTTAATTTTTTTCATTGACAAAACTTCAGCAAGACTTCCTCTATGATCTTTATGAATTACATGTCTTAAACGTTTTGGCTTACCAAGTTTTGATACTACTATCATATATTAAATTATTCTTGGAATGGGAACATGAGTTATAAATTTTCCACCCCTTTTAATGTATTGTTTTTCCTTATTGAATATTTCCTTTTTAAAATTCCAAGCTCCTAAAAAAGCATAATCAGCCCTATTAAGTAAACGTTTACTATAACTTTTAATATATATATGGGTTCCAGGCATATATTTTCCAGCCTTACCTGGTGTGGTATCAAGAAAATAATCTAGAGTTTCGTTTTTTACTTTGCAATAGTTTAAAACAGTACTTGATTTGGCTGTTGCTCCATAGCCGATAATTTTTTTATTTTTTCCTTTTAATTTCAAAAAGAATTTATTTAATTTTTCTTTAGAATTTTCAACTTTATTTTTAAATTTGATATAAGTTGAAAATTTATTGATACCATGCCTTAATTCTTTGTTTAATTGGACTATTACTTTTTTACTAACCTTATATTTTTTATTTGAAGTTTTCTTTATATAATATCTTAATGATCCTCCATGAATATTTAATTTTTCTATATTAAAAACTTCTAGTTTGTACTTTTTAATTAAATTGTTAATTGATAATAAAGAAAAAACATAAATATGCTCGTTATAAAATTGATCATATGAAACTTTTTTTAAACAATCTAAAAGAGATGGGTCTTCTATTATTAATATTCCATCATTAGATAAAATATTAGTTATTGATTCAAATACCGAATTTAAGTTATTAATATGACTTAAAGTGTTGGAAGAATAAATTAGGTCAATTTTTTTTATTTTCGATTTTATTTTTTTTGCTAATCGCATATTCCAAAAACTCTCATAGGTTTTATAACCCATTTTTTTTGTAATTTTTGCTAAATTTTTACACGGCTCTACACAAATAACCTTTTTTTTATCAAAATTTTTTATTAACGAACCATCATTGCTACCTATCTCTAATATAAAATTAGGATTGTAACTATTTATTATTTTCTTTGCTAATTTTTTAAATGATAATAGCATTGTTCGAGACATCGAAGACCTATATGGATAGTTATCATCAAACATTTTTTTTGCCGGTATTGTATTTAAAATAGATACAAGTTTAATTTTTGGGTTAAAACCTACTTCCAAATGGTAGAATTGTTCCTTGGTTTTTCCTATTATATCTTTTTTTTTTAGGTATTTATTTGCAAGAGGTTGCATTCCAAGGTCTAAAAATTTCTTAATCATTTTAAATTTTAAAGAGCATTTTATTAATATTTCATTTAAAATCTTTTAACAATCTTTAATTCAGTTATTGCAACTCCTAGAGACAATTTTTCTGTATCAGACAAATGGGCTATACTTTTTCTATAACGTCTTTTTATAGCTTTTTTTAAAGTTTTAATATTTTTTATGTTGCTAAGACTGTGTTTAAAATCTTTCTTTTTAAGATCAATATAATCAATATTGTTTTGTACAGAAAGACATTTTGCAAGAATAAAATTATTGTTGTGAAAAATAGCTTGCTTAAAAGTTTTTCCATCAAAATATCCTCGCTTATATATTCTAATAATAAGATAATTTCTTCCCGATATATGTTTAGTGTTTTGTATATTAAAATGTGTGAATCTATTCATGTTTTTTTTAATCAATTTAAAATCTAAATCCAAAATTTGTATGACAGAATGAACGTTATATTTTTTATTAAAAACACTTAAGTTTCCAGAAATAATATTTTTTCCTTTTCTAAAATATATTTTTTTCACTTTTACTGGATATCTATTAAAATATTTTTTCATTTATGTTTGGCTCTCGTTTCATTGTTTATCTTATCCAGATATACTCTGATTTTTTCTTTTTCTGTCACGTGTCTTGATTTTTTTAATTGTTTTTCTACTACCCTTTTTCTTTTTTTAGCTAAGGATGATTTTATTAATGGAATACTCAACAAAGTTAACAGAATAACTATAACGCAGGCAATAATGGTGGGTGTTGTCATTGATTAATAATATATAAAGCAATTAATAGAGCGGCAACCTCGATAATAACGATTGTTTCAAGCATTCTTATTTTTATCTTCTTTTGCGGGACTATTTATCTTAGCCTTTTAATTTGATTTTTTATCAATAAATTTATAAGCAACAAATAATGTTCCAAATAAACCAATTCCATGAAATATAACTGGTATCCATAATGTAAAAAATATGTTGTGGCCTCCTATATCCTGACTTAAAATTTTGACATTTGATTTGTATTCAATAATAGCTAACCAAAAAAATAAAAAATATATAGCTGGTTTCCATTTTATCTCTTTCTTAATCCATTTGTCGAAAATTAGAATTGGAGCAAAAATTGCAATAAAACCATAGATAAAACCAGTAACACCAAATATCAAAATTGCTTCACTAATATAGTCAAACCAGCCAGGCTCTATACCAAATAAAAGTTTAGGAAAAAAGTAGAGAATTTTATTTATTAGCGGAACTATATAAAGCAAGATATCTCTTGAAAATTCACTAATATGGTAAGCTGGATATACACTTACAAAAACTATTAAAATTCCTAATATAGAACTAAATTTATTAAAAAACTGAAATTTTTTTTTCATATAATTATTTACATATTTCTGAAACGGCTATATCTATAATTGAGCCTGGTATAGTCTCTTCACACGCCAGCTCTTCTTCATTATCACTAATATCATGGTATATAATTTCCCCTTCTCCAAATCTTGAATCATAAGCCAGAATAACTAAAGTTTGTGTTTCAAGATTAACGCAGTTAACTTTAGTATGTGCAATAATTGATTTTGCACCAGTGTCATTTTTTTTGTATTTTTCAAAATTTGTTAAGAGCCAAACATATTTATAATCTTCAACTTTTCTTATAGTTGTTTTGTCAATATAAAGAGTAGCAGTTCCATCTTTTAAAACTGCACCTCTTGTCCAATTAAATTTATCAGCAAAACTAACATTGCAAAACATCAAAACTAGAAACACGTATAGAAATAGTTTTTTAAATCTTTCTGTCATATTTATAAATATAGCGATTGGATGAGAAAATATCCTGTCCAATCTTTCGATGTCTTTTGGACGACACACAGACGACATAACTAATTTTAATGTCACTCTTAAAAATTTAAAAGGTTAAATTAATGGCGGAGAGAGTGGGATTCGAACCCACGATACCTTTTCAAGTATACACGCTTTCCAAGCGTGCGCCTTAAACCACTCGGCCATCTCTCCACGATATGAATAGTGTGGAGCAATGATTAAATCAGGACATTATATCGATTATTTTCATAAATTCATAAACCAAAGTATAAAATAAAAAAAATTAGAAATGAAGTATTAAGTGGTTACTGTTGATTTTCGTATCATTAAATTTTTATGATATTAATAAATTATTTAATTTTCGGTCTATACCAAGATTTTTTTCCAATAATGGAATTATAAAGTCCCGAAAATCTCATCAAATAAGTTTTTTTTTTTATAGGATTAAAAGTTAATGTAAAAAATAAATATTTAATTATTGATGTTATTAACTTTTTGTATGTTTTTTTCAAGGCAAAAAAATAACCATAATGTTTTTTATTAAAATAAAATGTGGACCACATCCAATGCCAATTTCTTGAAAATTCTACTTCATTAAAAAATTCATCGCTTACTGCTTTTGCGCCGAAATGAGTTATTTGCGACTTTGGAATTATATAAATATTTTCATTATTTTCTATTGTTCGTTTGCAAAGATCATTATTTTCCAAATACATAAATATATTTTCATCGAAAAAAATATTTTTTTTAAACCTTAATTTATTAATTAACATGGCAAATCCATCAACATAATCAACTTTGAAAGGACGATCGTTTGTTTTTGGGTGGTTGTTATTAATAAAACCATAGTTTTTTTTTTTAATATCTGTAATTTCCATTGGTGCTGCAATGGCGAACCTATCAATTAATTCAATTTCAGATGTTAAATTAATTATGGTATTTTGCGTTAATTTTACATCAGGATTTAGAATTAAAACATAATTAGTTTTAGCCAATTTTATCCCAATATTGTTTGCGGAGCCCATTCCTAAATTGGATCCCGTTAAATAACACTTGACGTTTGGAAATTTGCTTTCGATGCTTTTTTTAAAGCTTGAATCTCTAGAATTTTCAACGATAATTACTGCATATTTTTCATCAATTGAATTCAAACATGTCTCTATGATTTTTTCGCTTTTAAACGTTACAATTACTATAGTGAAATTATTTTTTGATGATAACATTTGTGTTATTAATTAAATATTTTCAATGTCTAAAGTAATTAACGGCCAATCAATACTGTTTGTATATTTCTTAAACCAAAAAGACAAATATCTCTCAGCTAAATAAGCATATAACCTTTTTTCATATCCTTTAAGTTTCTTAAATCCAATAATTTTCTCACAATTGTCTAGCCAGCTAAAAAGATCAGAAAACCATCTATTAGCAATATTTGGTTTAGATATAAATACTATATGTGGATTGAAACTTATTGAACTGTGAATAAATTTTTTAAAATCTTCTTTGTCTTTTGAATGCATTACACCAATTGCTAAATCAATAATGCCATGTCCATGGCACATATCGAAGTGAAGTTTTATCGTTTGTTTTCTTTGATCAAAAACTATAGATGGATCTTTTAATAGGTTTTTGAAACCGTTTTTCAGAATTTTCATAAATTTTACTCCACTTACCCCAATAGGTTCGCAAATTATTGCATCAAATTGTTTACATTCTTCAGGAATTTTATAGAGAAATTTATCTTTAATATTTTCATTTGTTTTTAATTTCATGTCTTCTTTTTTTTGCAGCCAAAATCTTCTTTTTTGACAAAATCCAACCCACTTCTCATCAGAATAATTATTTAATAAATTTTTCCAAAACCAGTAATGAAACGTTAATTCAGAGTAATATTCTTCTTTATAAAAAATATTTTCACCTGTATTACAGGTTATATAATTAGGTGGAAAATTATTTTTTCCTACAGAGGCTAATTTATATTTAATGTCATTAAAAAAATTAAGATGCTTATCGGTAACGCAGAATATTTCTAAATCTTTATCCATAACATTTATTTTTTTTTGATTAATGCAATTTCGTTTGTATTTCCTTTGAATATCTCTATAGAAGCATAATTTTCTAGAAAATACTTTTTATCATTTTCAGAAACATATTTTGAATTAAATTCTTTTTGTTCAATAACCGATAATAAAATATTTTTTAATGTGGGTTTTTCATTATATATATTCATGTCTTTTCTAGTATCTGGAAAATCCAATTCTTCTGTTATAAATAACCCTCCAGAGTTTAACTTTTTAAATAACAAAAATAAACTTATTATTTGATCTTTTAATAAGTGACTCGCATCTTCGATGATTACATCGAAGCTTATTTCTTTATTTAATAATTTTTTTTTAATTGAATCTTCCGAACTAACGTCAATGAAAAAATTATTTATTCTTTTTGACTTATATCTAAACAAGTCAGGATATATGTCGCCTGAAAATATTTTAGAAGATTTAAAATAAAAAAAAAAACTTGCTGATGCATTTCCGTAAAATGAAACTAACTCTAAAATATTGTAATTTTTTTTTTTTTTATCAAAGAAAAATTTTTCATAGAATTTTGAATAACCGTGTGCTGGTATTTTTTTATAATTTTTTTTTATAGGTTGTACATATTGATCAACAAAAAATTCTCCTTTGTCGCTGTTAAAATACTCAAAAAGAAAATTAAGATTTTTATTATATAAATTGGGCGATGTAAGTTCCAATAAATCCAAGTCTATTTTTTTCGGAAAAAAAAAAGTATTTAATAAAAATCTTACAGGAAGAACAATATATAAATATAATTTAAGCACAGTAGAAGCTTTTTTGAATCGATGCTTATAAAATAGTTTATAAAAAGTTTTAAATTTCATTGATAAAAAATTTATAGTCTAATAAATCTAAATTTTTAAAGAGTTTATTGATTACGTAAAATAACCATAATTTACTCATTTCTTTTTTCATATTTTAAAGTCAATATACTTATATGATAAAATTTAAAAGAAAAGTTCAATTTTATTTTAAAAAAATTTTCCAATTAGTTTTCATGATAATTTACGGAAGTATAAAGCATGAAAGAAATGGTATTATTTCTAATAATATTACTAAAAAAAAAATTAAAAATATTGTTTCAGATATCAAAGATTCTAAAAATTATTTTTCTTACAAAATTAAGGATGGTAGAGTTTATACGGACTACGTTGAACATGTTGCAATTATTGATGGCAACACCTTGCTTAACGAAGCATCATATCAGCAAATTTCTGGAGAATTAAAAGATGCTAAAGAAAATACAGTTTTTACTAAAGGAACCCCAAGGATAAAAAAAAAAATAACAGGAAAGGTTTTATCAATTTTGCAGGGCGCAAGCGGAAATAATTATGCACATTGGATGTTTGATGTATTACCAAAAATAAAATTATGTTCCGAACATTACCCATTAAATGATATTAATTACTTTTATACTCCAAATTTAACTGATTTCCAGAAAGACTCTTTATCTGTCCTGGGTATTAGTGAAAACCGAATTATTAACAGTAAAAAATTTAGACATATACAAGCAGACGAACTTTTAGTTGTAGATCATCCAAATTATTATAAAGGATTTATTTTAAAACAAAATAAATTTCAACCATCTTGGGCAATACAATGGTTAAGAGATACATATTTAATCCATAAAAAAAAATTTAATGCAAATAAAAAAGTATTTATTGATCGTGCTGACTCAATTTTCAAACACTGTCAAATTCAAAATGAAAATGAAGTTTTTAATTTTTTAAAAAATAAAGGCTTTTCCAAATATCAATTAACAAAATTATCTTTTTTTGAACAAGTATATCTGTTTAGGAATGCAGAGATTATTATTGGGGTGCATGGGGCTGCTTTTGCAAATTTGGCATTTTGTAAACCAAAAACAAAAGTTATAGAAATAAGACCTTGTATACACCCAAATACTGTATATGAGAGAATATCTTATATAAATAATTTAAACTATCAGCTAATACAAACAAAAGAGATAGAAGAGAACCAAAAAAAATTGGGAGACATATATTTGTCCATAAATGAACTTGAACAATGTATAATAAATTTTGGTTAACTTAAAATTTGCTGATTACTTAATATATTTTTTAGATTATTTAACAAAAGTAAGTAAAATAATATTTGTCAGAAGATTTAAAGATTTGTAAAGAGATGATAAAACATCGTGATTATTTTGCGAATATGGTTAAAATGACCTCATTTGCCTTTTTTCGTTTTGAAAAATTAATTAGTTTTGATATAAAAATACTTGAGCTATATATTGAGAAGGATTAGTTTAACGAATTAAAAGGAGTGACTTATGGAATGGGTTGTGCTTGGGGCATAATATACATAGCGTATTAATTAAATCAGTAAAAATTTTAATAATAAATTAGTTCTGATCGTGGAACAATTTTGGGTGCGCGTGTGTTGAAAGTATACATAGAAGATAATTCTTTTGCGAACTCAAATGCCACTTATTATATATAAGTAATTAATTGACTTTAATGTTAAAATTCTTAAATTAAGCTATTATTTAATAAAGTTGTATCAATAATTGAAAGGAGAGGCTTATGTGGGTACCTGTGATAGTAGGAGCAGCGTTAATTTGGTATTATTCAAATCAGTAATCAATAGATTTTCTGATATAAATCGTATTATAATATATTATAAGAATTCTTAGTGCACGCCCAGTTTAGGTGTGCACCAAGAGAGCGGATTACGAGCCAAAATGAACTCTTTTCTCTCTACTCTGTTTTGAAGAATTAATTAGTTTGAATATAAAAAATCTTAGGTTATACATTGATCAAGATTCGTTTAATAAATTAAAAGGAGAGATTTATGGAATGGGTAGTTCTAGCCGCAGTAGTGTGGTACGTGTGGTCTCAGCAGTAGTAAGAAGATCACTAGAATAATTTAAATTATTTTTTTCGAACGAGTTTAGAGGGAGTGTTGGCGAAAGCCCACTCCCTCTTTATTTTGTGCCTAAAAATGAGCTTTTTTTCAATAAATTGATAAACAAGAAATAAATTTATAAAAAGTTTAAATTGGCTAGAGTTATCAGTCTTATTTTAGGTATAAAAAATTAGATCATTTTATTTAGATTCAAAAAAATGGTAATTTCTCCTTTTCCAAAAGAAAATAAAAATGTTATCAAAATCAGAAAAAAGAAGTTATAGAGCAGATTCGATAAAAATTCTCAAAGGCTTAGAAGCAGTTAAAAAAAGACCCGGGATGTACATCGGTGATACCGATGATGGTACTGGTTTGCATCACATGGTTTACGAGGTGGTGGATAATTCTATTGATGAAGCTTTAGCCGGCTACTGTAAAAATATAAATATTGAAGTTAATAAAGATGGAACCTTAAGCGTATTGGACGATGGTAGAGGTATACCAGTAGATATCCATAAAGGTGAAAAAAAATCTGCTGCAGAAGTAATTATGACTCAACTACATGCGGGAGGAAAATTTGACCACAACTCATACAAAGTATCAGGTGGATTACATGGGGTAGGTGTTTCAGTAGTTAATGCTTTATCCCAGAAATTAAAATTAACAATTTATAGAGACAAAAAAGAGCATTATTTAGAATTTAAAGATGGAAAGGCTCTCTCTCCATTAAAAATTATTGGCAAAACTAATAAAACTGGCACTTTGATAAATTTTTTACCTTCAAAAGAAATTTTTTCTTTCACAACATTTAGTTCATCGATCATTCAAAAAAGAATGAGAGAATTAGCCTATTTAAATAGGGGTATAAGGATATCTATTATTGACAAAACTGGATCTAAAACTAAAGAATTTGTAAATAAATATGATGGTGGAATTGATGAATTTGTAGAATTTTTAGATAATAAAAAAGAAAAACTTCTTAATAATAATGGAAACGAACTATTCAAAAAACCTATCTCAATTACTGGTAAAAAAGGAGAGACAATAACAGAATGTTCTATTAAGTGGAACGCTGGTTATTCGGAAGAAGTGCTTGCTTTTACCAATAATATTTTCCAAAAAGATGGGGGAACGCATTTATTAGGATTTAGGAGCGCATTAACTAGGGTAATCAATAGGTATGCAAAAGAAAACAGCCTTCTGAAAAAAAATAAAATTACTCTATCAGGTGACGATATTAGGGAAGGACTAACAACAGTTCTATCAATCAAAATGCCTGATCCAAAATTTTCATCTCAAACAAAAGATAAATTAGTTTCATCAGAAATTAGATTAATAATTGAATCAATTATTAATGAAAAATTATCTACCTGGTTTGATCAAAATCCTTCTATTGTAAAATTTGTTTTAGCAAAAGTAATTCATGCTGCTGTAGCAAGAGATGTTGCTAGAAAAGCTAGAGAAAATGTCAGACGTAAGGGGGTATTAGAATTAACAGGACTTCCCGGAAAACTTGCTGATTGCCAAGTTGGGAAAGCAGAAAACACTGAACTATTTATTGTGGAGGGAGACTCAGCCGGTGGTTCAGCGAAACAGGGTAGAAATAGGAAATTTCAAGCTGTCCTACCGTTAAGGGGAAAAATTTTAAATACCCACATTGATAATAATGGTTTGTCAAAAATAAATGGAAATGAAAGAGATCATCATGCCAAGATTCTTTCAAAAATGATGTCATCAAACGAAATTGTTACTTTGATCAATGCACTTGGCGTGGATCCAAAAAATTTCGAAATTGACGATTTAAGATATGGTAAAATTATTATTATGACTGATGCAGACGTTGATGGTTCACACATAAGAACTTTATTGTTAACTTTTTTTAACAATTATCCATTTTATAAACTTATTGAAAACGGTAAAATTTTTCTTGCTCAGCCCCCACTCTATAGAATCTCAAAAGGAACAAAAAACATATATATTAAAAACGATAAAGAACTAGAAAGCTTTATTATAAAATCTTCGGAAAAATCTAAAAAAATTAACAAAGACTTCAGCAAATATAAAGCTTTCATCGATAATGAAAAGTCGAAAATGAACATTCAAAGATTCAAGGGTCTTGGTGAAATGAACCCAGAAGAACTATGGAGCACTACTCTTAATCCAGAAACTAGAACTTTGTTGAAAGTTGAATATTCAAAACAAACAAAGATAAAATCTAAAAATGATCAAAAATTAATACAAACTTTAATGGGCAACGATGTAGCTCCGAGAAAAGATTTTATTATTAGCCGAGCTTTGGATGTCTCAAACCTAGATATTTAATTTAATGAATTTGAGCAAGTTGTTTAAGTCTTCGAAAGATTTTCAACTTGATAAGAGTACCTTTGTAAACCTGAGGTGGATGGCGCTACTGGGTCAATTTGCTGCAGTTATTGTTGTAAAATTAATTTTTCAATTTGATTTTTACTTTTTAGCTTGCAGTTTTATAGTGGGCATCGGCGTTCTAACTAATTTATTTCTTCAATTTAAAATAAAACAAAATCAGCTGAACAATAACCTTTCTACAATTTATTTAACTTATGACATTATTCAATTAGGAATCTTAATCTATCTTACGGGAGGAGTAACTAATCCGTTCATATTTTTACTGATTATACCTTCGGTATTTTCTTCGATCTATTTAAAATTATCCAGCACCATTAATTTAATTGTCATAACTATATTTATCATAATTATTTTAACCTTTTTTCATTTCGATTTACCAAGTCCGATGCATTTACATTTCCACGTTCCTGATCATTATTTGTATGCTATTCCAATGGCAATAATTATAGGTCTAATATTTTTGGTTTATTTTGGCTCAAAATTTGGAGAAGAATCTAGAAAAAGAAAAGAAGCTTTAGATGATATCCAAAATGTTATAGCAAAAGAACATGAGTTGTCGTCTCTAGGTGCGCAAGCAGCGGCAGCAGCCCATTCTTTAGGAACTCCGCTATCTACCATATCCTTAATTGTAAAAGAATTAAAAGAAGAACTAAGGGGCAACAACAAATTAGAAAAAGAGATCGATCTATTAATTAGCCAAAGCGATAGATGTAATCAGATATTAAAAAAATTATCTATGAATCCACATTTAGGAGATGAATTTATTGGTTTTAAAGCTTCTTTTCATGATTATTTAAGCGAAATTATCAGAACATTTCAAGAAATAAGCAAAAAAAGTTTTTTTTTAAATACTACAGAAAATAAAAATTCAATTAAGTTTAAAAGATCTATTGAAATAAATTATGGTTTAAGAAACTTTATCGGCAATGCGAATAAATTTTCTAAACAAAAAGTAGAAATAAAGCTAATAAGCGATGAAAAAAATACTGAAATACAAATTAGTGATGATGGACCTGGCTTTCCAAATGACGTAATTGATAAACTTGGTGAACCTTATATTGTATCTGCTCTTCAAGAAAATAAGTTAAAAACAGGTTTAGGATTAGGAACATTTATTGGCAAAACATTATTGGAAAAAAATTATGGAAAGATAAATTTTAAAAATATTTCAAAAATGAACGGTGCACTTGTTAATATAAGTTGGCTTAATACTGATCTAAAAAGAATTTAATTTAAAGATTTTAAGTTTTTTTTGTTAAACAGATTGCCTAGTTGGTCAATCATTACATCACCTAGTTCTTGAACATCGGTAATTTTGATTGCTTTACTATAATATCTAGATACATCGTGACCAATTCCTATAGCTAAAATTTCTATATTAGATTTGTCTTCAACAAATTTGACCGTTTGTTTCAAATTTTTTTCTAAATAATCTCCTGGATTTGTGGATAGTGTCGAATCATCAACTGGAGCTCCGTCCGAAATAACCATAATAATTTTTCTTTCTTCTTTTCTTTTCTTAATTCTGTTGAGGGCCCATTTAATTGCTTCTCCATCGATATTTTCTTTTAGAATACCTTCCTTTAGCATGAGACCAATATTTTTTTTTGATTGTCTCCAAGGAGAATCTGCAGATTTATAAATTATATGTCTCAAATCATTGAGTCTACCTGGATTAGTAGGTTTGTTGTTCAAATTCCATTTTTCTCTACTTTGCCCACCTTTCCAATTTTTCGTAGTAAATCCTAAAATTTCAACCTTAACTGAGCAACGTTCCAATGTTCTTGACAAGATGTCGGCACAAATAGCAGCAATAGTGATTGGCCTACCGCGCATTGAACCAGAATTATCAATAAGTAAAGTAACTACCGTATCTTTAAATTCTGTATTTTTTTCTTTCTTAAATGAAAGTGGATTAAACGGATCAATTATAACTCTTGTTAATCTGGAACTATCCAACAGCCCTTCCTCAAGATCAAATTGCCAGGATCTATTTTGTTTTGCCAACAATTTTCTTTGTAATTTGTTAGCTAATTTTGCTATTATGTTCTGAAAACCTGTTAATTGTTGATCAAGGTTTTTTCTTAATCTGATTATTTCTTCATTTGTTTCTAGTTTTTCAGCTTTGGCGATTTCATCAAATTCTTCAGTGTAGATTTTATAAAAATTTCTACTACTCTGATAGTTACGTCTTTCTATTATTTCTGAATTATTATTAGATTCTGAATCTGGATCTACTAAGCCTTCATCCATTTTAACTTCATTAAGATCAAATTCTGTTTCAAAACTATTTTGATTCACTTCTAGTTTGTTTTTTTCTCTTTCGTCACTATTTTGTTCATTTTTGTTATCATTTTGATTTTCATTATTATTCATTTCACTCTCATTTTCTTGGTCTTTTTCTTCAGAATTTTCTCTAATATCCATACTTTCAATTATTTTGGAAAAGGTAGAATTAAAAGTTTCTTGGTTATGGATGTTTTGTTTGAAAAAATCTAATTTATTATTTAATTTTTTGTCAAACATTTTTTCCCAAAAACTTAAAATCTCTTTAGATAATTTTGTAAGCTTAACGTTATGGAAATGTTTCAATAGATATAATTCAAAAGCTTCTTTAGCACTCACATCTTCCTTGGTATTTAGTTGATCTTTTCTTTTATATTTTTGTCTAATCTCGTAATTTTTTAAAATATTTTGTTTAATACCTTTAAGGTTATTGGAACCTATTTTTTCATATCTAATTTTCTCTGTTAAATTATATAGGGATTTTGCAGTAGAAGTTTTTGGTGAATTTCTCTTATAAATTATTCTGTTGGAATATCTTAATTTTAAAGCCTCAGAATCAGTCTCAGCTCTAATTTTGGTATAGTCCTCAATACTCTTTAAGTTATCCAAGTCAAAAAAATTAAAATTTTTAGAACCTAAATTTTTATTTTCAAAATTAACTTCAACTTTATCCTTTTCCGAAATTACTTTTATGGTGGAGGTTAAGGCAATTTTGAATTTTTCTTTTAGAGCCTCTTCTTTGTTCATTTATATTTTTATATTTACTGTAGACTCTGGAAGATCTTCTCCAAAACATCTCTGATAATATTCGGCAATAATAGTCTTTTCTAAGTCATCACACTTATTCAAAAATGTTACCCTAAAAGCATATCCTGTATCTTTAAAGATTTCTGAATTTTCTGCCCAATGAATTATGGTTCTTGGGCTCATGACACTAGAAATATCTCCCGCCATAAAACCTTTTCTTGTTAAACCTGCTACCTTAATCATATTGGAAACCTTTTCTTTGCCTTTGGCATTATTTAAATTCTTGTTTTTTGCCAAAACAATCTCTATTTCCTTATCTAAATTCAAATAGTTCAAAGTTGTTACGATATTCCATCTATCCATCTGTCCTTGATTAATTTGTTGAGTGCCAGGATATAAACCGCTTGTATCACCAAGTCCTACCGTATTAGTGGTTGCAAAGAGTCTGAAAAATTTATTTTGTTTAAGTATTTTGTTTTTATCTAATAAGGTGAAACTTCCATCAGATTCTAAAACTCTTTGGATTACAAACATTACATCTGGTCTTCCTGCATCATACTCATCAAAAACCAAAGCAACAGGATTTTGTATTGACCAAGGAAGCATGCCTTCTTTAAATTCGGTAATTTGCTTGTTATCTTTTATTTCAATTGCATCTTTTCCAATTAAATCGATTCTACTAATATGACTATCTAAATTTACTCTTATGCATGGCCAATTCAATCTTGCGGCCACTTGCTCAATATGAGTAGATTTTCCTGTACCGTGATATCCTTGTATTAAGACTCTTTTATTAAAAGCAAAGCCGGATATGATAGCAAGCGTGGTATCTCTATCAAATTTATAATCTTTATCAATTCCAGGAACATATTCATTTTTTTTCGAAAAACCATCAACCAGCATATCCGTATCTATGCTAAAAGATTGATTAACTGAAATTTTAATATCAGGTTTTATATCTAAATTTGGCGTCATCTACTTTCCTTTATAAGCTAACTTGAGTTGAGTATAAGCTAGAGTAACTATTTTAAGTTTTTCCTCAAATTTTTTATCTCCCGCATTCATATCAGGGTGATATTTTTTGACAAGTTTTTTAAATTGATTTTGGATTATGTCCCATTTTGTGCCAACTTCTAACCCAATAATTTTAAATGCTTCTCTATCTTTATTTGAGAAATTAATTATTGTTTTAATTTTCTTTCCATACGCACCATTTAAAATATTCTCTCCTTCATTAAGAGTATTTTTCCACAATATATTAAAAAAATTATCCGGTGAATTAAAACTTTGCGTCGGTTTATGCCATGTCATGTCAGATTTCAGAAAATTATATATTTCATGATCTGACATACCTTTAAAATAGTCCCATCTTTTGTTAAATTCTTTTATGTGATCTAAACATAGCCATCTAAATTTTTTGCTATTATCTTTTTCTATTGGCGCTTTGTGCTTACCAATTTTTTTACAATTTTTATAATCGCAAATGTTTTCCATATTATATATATTATAACATTAATGGAAATAAATAGCTTAATAAAAATCCTAAAAGAGAAATTAACAAAAAAAATTAAAATTAATAATATTGAAATAGAAGATAAATCTTTTTTGCATAAGAAGCATCAAAATTTCAGTAAAGACAAATTTCATATAAAATTAATAATTGAATCATCGGAATTAAAAAAAATTAGTTCTATTGAAGCAAATAGAAAAATACATGGTGTCTTAAGAGACGAAATAGGTAGAAATATCCATTCTTTACAAATAATTATAATCTAATTTTCAAAATAATTTTGTATTTAAATAATTTTTTAAAATAGAATCTTTTAAACCTCTGGATTTTGATGTTTTTCCAATTTTACTAATCAATATTAATTTTATTTTTGAATCAGTTTTTTTTTTATCAGATTTCATAAATTGGATTATATTTTTCACATCTTTTTTTGTAAAATAATCACTGATTTCATTCGGCAAATTTAATACAGAGTAATGTTCTTTAATTAAGTTAAAATCTTTACTTTTCAATATTTTATTTCTAAAAGCAAATTCAACAGCACATAACATGCCTAGGAGTACCGATTCACCATGATTTATTTTATTAGAAAAGTTAGTTGTGGCTTCAAAAGCATGGCCAAATGTATGGCCAAAATTTAATATCATTCTCAAGTCTTTTTCTGTTTCATCTTTTTCGACTATCCTAGCTTTAATTTTACAGCTTTTATGAATTGCTTTTTGAATAACTATTTTGTTGTTTAAATTAATTATTTTTTCTCCATTCTTTTGTAGCCAAAAGAAAAATTTTTTGTCCAAAATCAAAGCATGTTTTAAAATTTCTGCGTATCCACAAACCATCTCTTTTTTTGGTAATGAATTTAATACATTCGTATCAGATATAACCATTTCTGGTTGATAAAAAGTGCCAATTAAATTTTTTCCATATCCCGAATTTACTCCAGTCTTACCACCAATAGATGAATCTACCTGAGATAATAGAGTTGTTGGGACATTAATAAGTTTTATACCCCTTTTGACTAAGTTTGCGGTTAAACCTGCTATGTCGCCTAATACTCCTCCTCCTAGGGCAATTAAGCAATCATTTCGATGAAATTTTTTTTTTAACAGTTTATTAATTAATTTACTGACAGTTTCAAAGCTCTTTATTTTTTCATTAGTATTTAATTTAATGTACAAACTATTAAAATTTTTTATTGAATTCTTAACCTGTACTAAGATTTTTTTTGGAATCTTGCTATCTATGATTAATGCAATTTTTTTGCAATTTGGAGCCTGTGTATTTATTAGATTTCCAATTTTGTCCAAGATGTTTTCTCCAATTATTATTGGATAATTTTTATTTTTGGTCTTAACAATAATTCTAGATTCCTTCATACAATTTAATAATTTTATTACTTATTTGATCTATATTGAGATTATCACAATTAATTTCA
>Ga0187827_10003500_pt1 | contig 20243 bp, 26 predicted proteins | sample ETNtaG_39_FD_167969 | JGI IMG/M metagenome (GOLD analysis project Ga0187827, IMG submission 167969) | Marine microbial and viral communities from oxygen minimum zone, Eastern Pacific Ocean - ETNP2014_SV_150_PacBio MetaG (Illumina Assembly) | ecosystem: Environmental > Aquatic > Marine > Hypoxic... | reverse complement strand
GGTCACTAGAGGCAGTTACGGCGGCGCAACGGGACAGGACTACGAAGTGCGGTACGTCATTGAGGTTTCTTGCGACTTCATTCTGTTTCTGGATCACGTACTTAACGTCCCGGAAAGCATTCGCACGACGCTAGGAGGCCAGCGTGAGCTACAAACTCGGATACCCGTGTCCCGAGGCGAACTGTTGGGGCAGCATCCCGACGGTCACAAGGTTGACTTTTCGGTTGTAGATATTGGTCGTGGCGAGGTGGACGGGCTGTACGACGGCGAAACCTTCAAGTTCTTCGAAAGAGACTCCTTCGAGTATTTCGATGAGCCGTTGCGATCATCGCTGGAAGAAAAAAGTCTGATAACCTTTCCGCCACGCGGCGGTCCGTTCCTCTACAATGTCGACGGTACTGCCCAGGGCAGCTGGTTTCAGGAGGGCACAAACGGGTACTCCGGCAACCCGGACAGTCAGCTCAGCTCCTACTTTGGTGGACACATGGCACTGGTCCCGGACAATATCGATCCATCCAAACTGCGTGTTGCAATTGGCGACGGTTTCTTGGGCCTAGAAAACGCCATGGTATGGGGGGTCACGGGTGATACCCCAGGGTTTGACACCGTCACGCCGGCCACCGGCCCCTTCACATACGAACTTCGTGAAATTCTTCCCTGCGACGGCTCCTCGTTCGACGACGCGATAGGTCGAAGCAAGGTGATCGTGTGCAACCTTGGAACCAGGGGCGTCCTGAAAATTGAGATGCTGAACGACCAGAGGATGCGTGTTGAGGCCTTCCTCAACGCTTCACCAGCCAGCAAGCCTACGTTTACCGGAAACGCTCGGATTTACGTCCGACTCGACGGTGCTGGTCCCCGGGATTAGGAGGCTACCATGCATGAGATGCGCGGCACTGCCGAGGCGCCTGCCCGGCCGCGCTGCCGGGACGAATGAGGCCAACTCCGTAACCCACCTGCCCTGACTGACAACTGCCCAGCTTCCAACAGGCACGGGCTTTTTAGGAAGGCGCATCGAGCCCAGCGACACCACTACATTCTCACTGTAGAAGACGCATGTACGTGACATGCGATTGCGCCTGACGGGGCTGCCGTGGTCGCAGGGTAAAAACTCTGGCGAAATAAAAACCACGTCCGCGTACCCGTTCTTTTTGTCACCACCCAACTTTTAACTCTCACTAACTTCCTCCACCTGCCAATTTGCGTTCAACCAAAGACATTTGACTTCAACCGGAAGATGCCAAGCTTCAACATTTCTTTTAGCCCGAAGTAATTGCTCCTTCTGAATCTTATCAGCGACCTGATTCCCAAGGCAATCTTGATGTGCGACCAGAAATACACTTTTCGTTTTGTGGCCTGAAACAGAAATCTCAACAGATAACCTTGTGGCTTTCACAACACTGTCTTCGGTGTTTGATGCCAAATGCTTAATAATCCCCGCCTCGGTGATCATATCTACATACCGCACACCGCTTCGCTCTTTAATGAAATTGATGACAGGAATCTGTGTCCGTCCATCGATACAGTTAAGCGCTGCTGCAAAAGAATTGCTTTTCATTGTAACCGTCCTTCTTGTGCTAATAAGGCACTATCCAATTTATGCCTCGAAATAGCTTGATGTTCCTTTGCGCCCTAGGGTGAGTGGGACCAAGCATGGTAGCCGTACCTAGGCCTTAGTATACAACGCACGCCCGTACGTGTTACCTGCCGCCCATCCCCTACTGACATCTGAGCCGCTGCCTTTTTGGGGCGGGTCTTTCTTGTTGATCGGACCGTGTTTGCTTATGCGTTCGGTACGGGTGTATAGTTGCAGTGGTTATGTACCGCATTCAGTTATCAAGAGGAGGTCAACCGTGAGCACAACTGAGCCACTGTCCCGTGAAGACCGTAGTGGCATTCTTGAGAGGGAAGTAACGAAGTATGTCAAGCGGGGCTATCGTGTAATCAGCCGTACCGATACCACAGTGCAGCTGGCAAGGCCGGAGAAATTTGGGGCAAGTGGTTACATGGCGAAGAAAGACAGGGCGGTACATTTGGAGATCAACAAACTGGGGCGTATCAAGCGAACGTAGAGAGGCAAAGCAACGCGCAAGCCATGCCTGCTGACCCCTTGCGTCGGGTGTATAGTGTAGACAATAATACGGAATCCTAAGCTCGGAAGAGGCATAAAAGCAGCGCGCGTAATGAAGGAGGCCAAACAATGGAAAAGGTGAACATCGCCCAGAAACTTAGCCTGTTCCAAGAGTATTGGAGTCCAAGAATTGCAGGTGAGCTTAACGACACATATGTCAAACTGGCTAAACTCAAAGGGGCGTATGCCTGGCATCAGCACGACGCAGAGGACCAACTGTTTCTCGTCATACACGGAAACCTATTAATCAAACTCAGAGATCGTGACATCTTGCTAGCAGAAGGGGAATTCATGATCATCCCCAAAGGCGTGGAACATTTACCCGTTGCAGAAGAAGAGGTTCAACTGTTGTTGCTTGACCCGAAATCTTTAGTGAACACGGGCAATGTGGGGAACGATAGAACAGTCGATGACCAGTGGATCTGAAACATGAAGCGCGTCGGCGTATTTTTCTTGCTGGCCAAAATCATTGTGTTCTCCTGACTCCACTCCCCTGCCTGGCATCTGACCCACCTCCATAGTGAGGTGGGTTCTCTTTCTACACACGATGATAGCTGACCCGCTGCGAGCGGGTGCATAGTGATGAAGCGTATTGACAGCGTTAGCTCATGGAACGGATAGGCAAATTTGTAGTGCTAACTGCCATCATGCTGTCCTCCTGCGGGCCCTCCGCAGAGGAGAGTTCGCGGACGATGGTCGTCCACACCGACACACCAAGCATAAAATCTCGGCCGACTGACACTGCCGTTCCCGTGCCGTCGCATACGGCCGAAGCCGAGGTAGATGGGCAGGTCGCCACGCCCACCCCGCTCGCAAAACGACCTACAGATGCTATAGCCACTTACTGGACCCTAGTGAGCAATCGCGACTACGCATCCGCATGGAGACTACTTTCTGACAGTTTCCGACAGCATAACCACGGGGGTGACTTCTCTGCCTACCAGAACGGTTATCAAGAGATGAAGCTCTGTAGTGTGGAACCGAGCAGCATCAAGACCATTGTTAAAAGCGGGCGCAATGCCCGGGTGAGTTCGCGCATAACATATCGGATGGGAGACGCCTGCGATAACCAAGTGGACTTCGTTTTCGAGTTCTACCTTATCCACGAAACTCGGGCAACAGGATGGCAGATTGACAAGGTCACGCTTGTGGATGACCTAGACATCTCATTGGATGGTGCCGCCAATTGTGGCGATAATATGGCTTCTGTTCTCGCTTCATCTCTCAATGTCCGCGCCGGCCCTGGAGCTGGCAGAATCGGCGAGGCTTCGTACAAGATAAAGTCATATTTACAAAGAGGCGAATGCGTAAGAGTTACTGCGACCGATGTAGATCGCTCTTGGGTCCTGATTGCGAATACCCCTCGCGCAGCTGCGGAAGGTGGCTGGGTATCGGTATCGTTCCTTGACCTTGGTAATGACGCAAATGCGATTGAGCGTTTGCCAATAGTAGCCGTGACACCACAGCCGCCGACCCAGACCCCTCCACCAAATGTAGAATTGCCCAAACCCATCGGCATAGAGCACTTGGGAGGCGCAAATTATGTATGTTACAACATCCAGGGTAGCAATAGCGACCAGTTGACCGAGCAGATGGACAGACTCGGGCCGCTCACCAGTGGCGAGGATGAAGTCTGGGCTGTCACAAGCCTTGCGTATGACGCCAGTGGAGGTAGCTGTTACTCTGATGGGACTGCCGATCTCTCGGACGTCAGGGTGACCATCGACGCCACCATTACCATGCCTTGCTGGTACCCCCATTCCGGCACAAGCCAGGAAGAAGTGTCAAAGTTTGACCGTTTCATGCGGGTTCTAGCACGTCACGAACTCAGGCACGTGGAGATCGCATGGCAGCACGCGAGCACACTTGAGCAACAGTTGAGAGATGCCAACATCTGTGACGCTGCGATTCTAGGAAGAATCGAAGACCAAGTCTGGGCAGACTATGACGCAGCCCAGAACGCATTCCACGCATCGCCTGAGGGGCAGGCTATTCGTTATCCGTGAGCGGGGAGCTGTGCTCGACGAACGATCCGCTGCGGGCGGGTGGTGTATAGTTGGGACATGGCCCAATCGTGCACACACTGAAAGGAGGTGCTATTGTGGCTTACGATAAACTCACACTTTTGGAAAGACGTATTTTGGAGGCTCAGGCTATAGCCCCGGTGATCAGGGCTTTCACTGAGGTGGTGGGCATAGACGCGGCTAAGGAGGTGCTTCAAAGAGTGAACGAAGATCTGGGCAGAGAAAGTGGCTGCCAGTTGGCCGGGATTCCTGGGGATAATAGCCTGACGGCCTTAGCAGAGGAGATAGCCAATTGGGGCGAGGATGGTTCCCTGGAGGGTGAAATCGTAGAGGAGACAGATAGGACTTACGTCGTTAACGTAACGCGATGTAAATTCGCCGAAAAATACGACGAACTGGGAGTACGTGACTTGGGCTATGCTCTGTCCTGCTGCCGAGATATGACCTTTGTTGAGGGTTACAACCCCAAGATAAAGCTCCGCCGAACGCAGACCATTATGGAAGGTGGATCGTGTTGCGATTTCCACTATGCGATGGAGGATTAACCCGCTGAGGGCGGGTGTATAGTTGAGGTATGGCTGATTTCATGCGTGAGGAAGTGATTGAGGTTGTCTTGAACGGCCGAAAGCGTGTGGGTGCGGATCTACAGGATATCGACCTGAGCGAGGCCAACCTGAACGTTGTCAACCTGGAACCGGCCATGTACGACGCCGGGACAAAGTGGCCCGAAGGCTTCGACCCAATGGCGGCTGAGGCGGTGTTGGTGGATGATTGACCCGCTGAGGTGGGCCGTTAGGTAATATAGAAAATGAACAAATTGCGCAGAAAAGACCGTGCCATCACGGAAGAGGAAGCAAAAGTTTTATTAAACAAGGCGGAATACGGCGTGCTATCGACAGTCGCCGAAAATGGAACACCCTATGGTGTACCTTTGAATTTTTGCATTATTGACCATTGCATATTTTTTCACTGTGCTCTTGAAGGACAGAAACTCGACAATATCAAACAGAACAAATCTGTCTCGTTTTGCACTGTCGGAAACACAGAAATATTACCTGATAAATTTAGCACAAAATATGAGAGTGTGATAGTTTCAGGAGAGGTTGACGAAGTATTTGATGTGAACAAGCAGATTGCCCTCGAAGGACTATTGCACAAGTATTCTCCAGAATTTATTGACAAAGGCATAAAGTATATCAAGGGCTTAGACGAGAAGACCAGAGTATTCAAAATAGCCGTAAATAAATTGACTGGCAAGGCACGAAAACAATGATGCTCCCTAACAAAGCGCGAGGTCAAGTCCGACGCCAACCCGCGTAGGGCCGATCCTCGCAGGGACAACCTGCAATAATTGAAGTCGGAGTCGTTAATCTCTACGAAGTTGATATTGCGAAATGCATCTTCGTTTCACTCAACCGAATCGGCTCCAGCTCGCGCATTAGTGCAACATCCTCCGACCAGCCAGCGCACCGAACCGCATCAGGTACGGGCGTAACAACAGTGATAACCTGCGCTCGGATCGGCCACGACCTCGACCCCCACCCGTGCTACATCGGCTGATATGGGCCTGTTATCAGCATCTCTAGTGAGATACGAACATGCGCCTTGGGTCCTGCTGTTCATAGCATGCGAGGCTATTTCAGTTTCGTAATCTGATATAAAATCTTCCACCGGTTTAGTGATCATCAAGTCCTGTTAGGTACACCACCATGGAGACCATGTTCCCGTATCCTCCAGTGTTGGCCGCAGCCATCTTTGTGGTAGAGCTACTGCTCAACTTCGCCGTGAAACGAGTTTCATCAAGGATGTCTGGTTCATGAAACTTCTGTTCAGACTAATATTGGGCGGTGCAGTAATATGGGCTTTGGGCGAGCGGTTTTGAGTATTAATTCCATTTCGTACAACCTGTGTGATATTCAACGCACCTGTTTCGCGGAAAGGCAGGGACCTTGAGATTAATCAAGAACGTTTACGAAATCCTTCAAGGGTGTCGACTTCTCATGGCCGGGTCGGTCATCTGCGGGCTCCTGTTCGCCGGCACCAACCTAATTCCACCCTTGCTGATACGCCGTTTGATCCAGTGGATCACCGAAGGTGGCGCCGAGTCGTCCAACCTCATCAGCATGACTGTGTTCCTCTTTGGTGTCTACCTAGTGCGCGGAGCCACGCGCTACGGGTATGGGTTTTTCTCACACGTAACCGCCTACCGAGTGATGCACGACCTGATGACCCGCGTCTACACGCACCTACAGCGTCTGCCCCACCGCTTCTTCAACGATCAGCGCACGGGCAGCCTTATCTCGCGATCCATCAACGACATCGAAGCCATCGAGGATTTCATCGCCCACGGAATCCCGGAGACCTTCCTGGCCACCATCATTCCCTTCGCGATGATGGCCGTCCTCTTTGTCCTCAACCCTCAACTCGCCTTAATCGTGCTCGTGCCCATCCCGCTTGCGTCGTGGCTCGTCTACCGCTATGTCTCGCAGGTTCACCTGATGTGGCGCGGCATCCGTGAGCGCCTCGCCAATCTCGTAGCCCTTGTACAGGACAACCTCTCCGGCATTGCCGTCATCAAGGCGTTCTCGCAGGAGAACCGTCGGGCGGAACTCGTCCATGACCGTAGCAGTCGCTTCCGTGACGCGATGATTCGGGCGAACACCATATCCATGATGCCAATGGGGATCATCGAGGCAGCTGGTGGGCTCGGCCTTGTCCTCGTCATCTGGACTGGCGGTGCCATGGCGCTTCGCGGACACGCCAGCGTTGCTGACCTGTTCGTCTTCATCGTCTATATGAGCCACATCTACCAGCCCTTCTTGGCGCTCGCCTCGATAAACGACGTCCTGCACAAAGCGGCTGCCAGCGTCGACCGCGTGTTCACGCTGCTGGCGGAAGAACCTGACATCGCCGACCGTCCCGGGGCTATCGCGCCCAACAACGTGGTCTTCGACATTGCCTTCGAAAACGTCACGTTCGGATACGAACCTGACACCGCCGTGCTGCACGATGTAACCTTCGACGTGTCCCCCGGGGAAATCGTCGCGCTCGTGGGCCCAACGGGGGCAGGAAAGACAACCATCTCAGCCTTGATTCCCCGCTTCTGGGATGCCCAATCCGGAACCGTACGCGTGGCCAACCACGATGTTCGGCTCCTGCAGCTCGAATTCCTGCGCGGAAACGTCTCCTCCGTCCTTCAGGAGGTGTTTCTGTTCCATGGCACGGTACTCGAAAACATCCTGTTCGGCCGGCCCGACGCCACTGACCGGCAGGTCTTCGAGGCAGCCCAGGCCGCATACGCCGAGGAATTCATCCTCGATCTACCCGACGGCTATGACACGGTCATAGGCGAACGCGGCGTCCGCCTATCTGGAGGCCAGAAGCAACGTCTTTCCATCGCGCGAGCGCTACTCAAAGACGCCCCCATTCTCATCCTCGACGAGGCAACGTCCTCCATCGACGCGGAATCGGAATCCCTCGTCCAGCAGGCCATCACACGACTCGCCCGCAACCGAACCTCAGTCGTCATCGCTCATCGTCTCTCCACCATCCGCAACGCGGACAAGATCATCGTAATCGACAAGGGGTGTGTCGTCGAGTCGGGTACAGCCGTCACACTGATGGCTGCCAACGGCCTCTATTCCCGAATGGTCCAAAGCCAGGATCTCACCCGCGATTGGGACATTTACCGTGACACCTAGGAGATTGTCGTCTACTGATTTGCATGGGCGAACGTGGGCCTATAGCGGAGACCATAAAGACGCTGCTTGAACCCGGACCAGAAGATGAGTATCCTTCCGGTGCATGCCATCGAAAATGCGTACAATAGCATTGCTATACACCTCCCCCGACTGATAACTAGTCCCCTTCTAAATAGGTGTGGGTAGGCTCGCGTGGCGATACCGGCAGTTCCCTTCAGCTAGGATGCCCAGTCAGCCCGATCTTCATTTGGTCAGTCCGCATCGCTATCTTTACCACTGCCACGACCACCACCAGCATGCCCGCCATTTGCCACGGGACTATGGGCTCCTTGAACACGGCCAGCGCCAACAGGGCCGCAACAACCGGCATGGTGGATGTGAGCGTCGCCGCCACCCATAGTTCCAAGTGCGGGTGCGCCCAGTTCATCAGCAGGTGGCCGATGCTCGGTACTAGCGCCAGCAGCCCGACCCCCAGGGCCACTCCGGCTGAGTTCATGGCCAACCCTGTGCCGAATATCAGCGCTGCCGGTGTGACCGCAATCGCGCCCACGAGCATCATCGCCGACTGGTACTCAAGTGTACCCATACTTTGCCGCGCCCGCTTTGAAGCGATGAAATACGCTGCAAAGGACAACATCGACCCGACCGCCAGTAGATCCCCTTTGGGACTCCAGTTGAGCGTACCGGACGACCCGTACACCACCAGAGACACGCCCCCCAGCGCGGCGGCCACCCACCCAAGATCATGCAACTTAACCCGTTCTCCGAACATCCGCGGCGTCACGAGTAGGATGGGTACCGGTATCAGGGAGCAAATCACCGTGGCGTTGGAGACTGTAGTCAGTTTCACAGCAGTGAAAAAGAGGCTGGCGTCACTGACCAGGGCCAAGCCACCGGGCACGGAGGCCAGCACACACTCACGCGTCAGGCGCCCCCCACGCAGATAGAGCAGGACCATGGTTACTGCGGCTCCCAGCCACATCCGGTAGAATGCTAGGCTCAACCCGTCGAGCGCTAGCCACTTCGCAAGCGTCGGCGCCAGACCCCACGACAACGCGGCACCGGCACCGGCACTAACCGCCAGACGGCGTGTCCGCATCCGGCTGCTCAAGTGCCCTTCGTGCGGCGCCATTGGCTTAAGTCACGTTGCGAGAGTTTCATAGCATGCCAGCAGAGGCCGATGATAGCACTTTTTCTGGAGCAGTCATGCTTGCTGACCCCGTGGAGGCGGACGTATACTAACTCAATGTCTGGTTGGTCATGGTTTCTTGTTACCACGTCCTGTTTTTGATGATCGGCAAGATGCTGAGTCGCATAGGGGTTTTGTACGGGAAGGGGGAGTCCCTTGGGAAAACTGAGTAGCACAGAGATTTCGGAGCTCTTGTCGGAGCCGATCATATCATTCATAACTACGCTTAACCACGATGGTTCGCCGCACACAACTCCTGTCTGGCATATGATGCGAGATGGGAAATTATTCATAGCGACTGGCTCGTCAACAGTGAAGGCGAAGAACATCGCCAACGATCCCCGTGTCTCGCTGGTAGTGGCGGCGGACAGGGGGCATGGGATTAGCGCTTCCCCACAGCCCTGGCTTCAGGTGAACGGTAAGGCTTTTCTGTCGAGGCCTGACGATATTGATGCGATCATCACCGACCTTGCGCACCACTATCTGGCTCCGGACAAGGCAACAAAGTATGCTGAAGAGATATTGGGAGAGGTCGACTTTGTGTTCGTAGAGATCAACCTTACAAAAGTGCTAGGCTTCGACGGGGATGACTGATGACTGACCCGCCCAGGGCGGGCGGATAGTGTAGAACAGCGTGGGACTGTTCTGATCATGAAACGTGTTGGCGTATTTGTCTTGCCAGCTATAAGCATGCTGTCCGCCTGCGGTCTGCAAGCAGAAGACATGGCGCGGTTGACGGTGGCGATGACAGCTGAATTCCAATCGAAAGTTGCGGTAGCAGTGCAAGAAACTAGGACGGCGCATGCAGCACTCATTCCATTAATAGCCAACACGGCCCTTCCTACTCAAACTCCATTTCCCTCAAATACTATGCCACACACGGCCGCACCCACGGTTGCCTATACGGCTACGCCGACTGGGATTCCAATAACCTTCTCTCTTCCGGGCGCTACAGCGTACCCGCCCACTCCAACGCCAACCACCACACACGCTGCTACGGCAGCACATGCCGCTACGGCAACACATGCCGCCACACACACCGCCACGGCAACCGCCGCCGACACAACCACAGCTGCGGGCGTCAATCACCTCGACACCGAAAAGGTTGTCCTTGCCGATTATATGATGTGGTATGACACGTGGGTGTTCGGTGGCAGCATGACGTGGGATGTGCCGTCCGCTGGAGCGTATAATTCGGACGATCCGGCGACCATCCAACGCCATGTGAATCTCGCCCAACAAGCCTGTCTCGACGGGTTGTCTGCGCACTGGTACGGCCCGCAGGACGCCCGCACGACGAACAACTTCAATCAATTACTCGCTGCTTCCGCGGGGACCAACCTACGTCATGTCATCGTTTTCCAAACGAACATCCTGCCCGGAGTCACCGAGCAGGTTATTATTGATGCTTACAACTTCGCGCTCGCTTCTTGGGCGCAGGGTCCAAATTACTTGCGCCTTGGCGGGCGGCCGGTACTGATGTTTACCGATATGCCGCGCCCGTGGGGGAGCGATGCAGCCGCGCTGGATGGGTGGGGGCGCATTCGCGCTGCGGTTGATCCTGACCACAATTCCATTTGGTTTGCAGAGGGGTTGGCAACCACTTTCAATCCGCTTTTCGACGGCTTGTATGTCTATCGCATTGACCATGCGCAATACCCCAATTCCTGGCTCAAACAACCACGCTGGGCCAACGCGCTGCGCGCCGTCGAAGCTCAAGGCGACTTGCCACTCGGTGGCTTGTACTTCGCCGATACGATTGCTCCTGGCTTTGACGATACCCGCTCGGTGAACGCGCCGATCGACCTACGCTTCCGCGCCGAACACTTTGCCCGCGACCGCCGCAATGGCGAGTACTACGCTGACACTTACTCCATCATCCCTAAAACACACGGGGATTTGCTAGTGGTGAAATCACTTAACGAGTGGATCGAAGGCACCGAGATTGAGCCAGGCACAACCTACGGCGACAGGTATGTGACTCTGACATGTCAATACGCGAATAACTACCGCTCGCGTTAACAAACACGGAGGAATGGAGCTATGCAGATGAACACGATCGCGCCACCATCGAGTCGGAGACCGAGACGTTTCAGCGCGCGCAAAGACCGATGAATCCCTCGATCTCGCCGGGTATGGTGTCGGGAGCCACTACAAACCCATAACCCACTATGAGGTGCAACGAATACATGACCCGTCGCTGCGCCTGCTCGAGTAGGTTGGGAGGAACATGGTCGATCGCATGTCTGGGAGCACGGTCGGGCGGCGCTGACACAGATTATGAAAAATCATTATTCCCAATACATCGAAAGGAGTCCCGCGTTGCCCGGAACAAGGCCTAACGCCCTTGCATCGGATATATAGTGTCGACAATAATACGGAATACCGAGCTCGGAAGCGGCGTCAAGGCAGTGCGCGCCTAATGAAGGAGGGCAAACAATGGAAAACGTGAACATCGCCCAGAAACTTAACCTCTTCCACGAGCACTGAAAACCAAGAATTGCAGGTGAGCTTAACGACTCATATGTCAAACTGGGCAAACTCAAAGGGAAGTTTGTCTGGCATCATCACGAGGCAGAGGACGAACTGTTTCTCGTCGTAAAGGGAAACTTACTGATCAAACTCAGAGATCGTGACATCTTGCTAGAAGAGGGGGAGTTCATGATTATCCCCAAAGGTGTGGAACATTTGCCCGTTGCCAAAGGAGAGGTCCACCTGTTGTTGCTTGAGCCGAAATCTATAGTGAACACGGGCAATGTACAGAACGAAAGAACAGTCGACGACCGGTGGGTCTGAAAGTTGTAATTTGTGGGACTATTATTGCATGGCCAGACGTGAGGCTCTTTTGTGGCGTGAGTACCGGCAACTCCTAAAACGAGAGTGAGTTGAGTGTAGCGAGGGGTAACCTGGTTGAATACATATCAGACAGTGACGGCAATGACGCAGGTGCTGACTCTGCCGAAAAAGCGCTGCTGGAATTTCCGGACGCGGAGATTCTTCTCCATATAAAGACAAGCTCGACGAGTGCTGTGCCGGTATCCGTTTACCCGGACACGCCGCTATGGGGCAGACAGCGGCAGCAAGGATAGAAAAGGTGGATCGAATGAAGCCCGGGACGAAAACAGTCGAGATGTTTGAATTCGAAGCCTTCGACCCGGCAGCGACCTCGCCGGAGCAGGAGTTGGGGTACCGCGTGCAACCGCATCTTCTTTTGTAGATTCTGATGGGAATGCAGCCAAGCAGTGGGTCACTCTTCCTTCGAAGAAGAACCTGACTGCCGCCCTCGACGCGTCGCCGACCGGTAAGCCGATTCCGTAATCATTAGATTTACGACTGATGCGCCCCGAACATAACGTGTCTGTTTTTAGCACCCCGCCCCCCAAATTCTCCACCGAAGAGGCGGAAGCCATGGTTTTCAACTTCTACGGTCTAGTGGTCAGAGCTAGCGCATTAACCAGTGAGCGGGACCAGAATTTTCTCTGCTCAACCCCTGATGGTCGAAAAATGGTATTGAAGATATCGAATCCAGACGAGGTTGATGGCGTACTTGAAATGCAGAATAAATGCATGAGACATATTCATGACCATGGCGTCAAGGTGCAAGTTCCTTTAGTTATCGCAGGTCTTGAGCGCAATGAAATCATGGCGGCTAATCAAGGAGCCACCACTTATTTGGTGCGGCTTGTACGCTATCTGCCTGGGGCACAGCTTAAAGATGTCCTACACCACGAATCTATGCTAAGTGAATTGGGGTCATTCTTGGGGCGTTTGTGCCTAGCTATGTCTGGCTTTAAACATCCTAACGCGGATCGTGACCTTCCGTGGGACATCGCACGCACAGATTTCCTTAAAACTCACAAGCACTATGTGTCCCAAGATGTAGGAATAGTCGATCATTTTCTTGGACTTTATGAAAAGAATGTTTTGCCGATTGCTGCCCGCTTGAGAAAAGCTGTGATTCACAATGATTGTAACGATCACAACGTTTTGGTGCACAATGACGGGGATATACGTGGCATTATTGATTTCGGTGACATGGTCTGTAGCTTTGTGGCGTGTGAACCAGCCGTGTGCATGGCCTATGTAGCTCTAGAAACGGAGAAACCATTGATGGCTATTGGTCAAGTACTCAATGGTTTTCATGGAATTTTTCCATTAACTGCAGCTGAATTGCGATCGGTAATCTATTTGGTCTGTATTCGATCGTGTATTACGGTCACCATGGCATCATATCGTAAGAGTTTGTTTCCCGAAAATAAATATATATCTGTTACAGAAGCTCAGGCGTGGAATTTCCTGAGGAAAATGCAACATGAAGACCTGCAAGCATGGTCCCGGACCCTTACTGAATTATGCTGACCCATAAAGAATTACAGGATCTTCGCGACAAATACTTGGGGCCGTCGCTCCGTTTGGCTTATGATGAACCGCTGCATATTGTCAGAGGAGGGGAACAGTATTTATTCGATGCGGATGGAAACCAATATTTGGATTGCGTAAACAATGTTCAGCATGTGGGTCATTGTCATCCAAGAGTGGTCGCTGCCGCAAGAAGACAGTACGGAACGCTGAATACCAACACGCGCTACCTAAGTGCCGATGTCATGAGATACGCCAAGAATCTCATCGACACATTGCCCGAGGGATTGGAGGTATGTTTCTTCACCAATTCCGGAAGCGGATCGAACGACCTAGCCTTGCGTCTCGCTCGCCATTTTATGGGAAGTAAAGAGACCATAGTCTTTGGCGCAGCCTATCATGGCCACCTGTCTTCTCTAATCGAGATCAGCCCCTACAAACATGTCGGGCCCGGCGGCAGCGGACCACCGGATTTTGTCTACACTGTGCCTGCGCCCGACCCGTTCCGGGGCAAATACAGGGGGCCTGACTGTACAGGCGATTATGTACAGGAAGTTCAGAGGGTCATCGCGAGGATTAATCGTAAAGGGCTGCGAGTGTCCGCCCTGGTTGTAGAAGCCATTATGGGCTGTGGCGGTCAGCTACCAATTCCGGATGGCTTATTGCAAGGGGCTTTTGAGTTAGTAAGAAAGGCGGGCGGCTTGTGTATTGCGGATGAGGTTCAGATTGGTTTCGGCCGGATTGGATCACATTTCTGGGGTTCTGAAAACTGTGGTGTCGCTCCGGACATAGTGACCATGGGTAAGCCAATGGGAAACGGACACCTTCTCTCCGCGGTAGTTACAACACATCAGATCGCGGATACCTTCAACAATGGGATGGAATATTTCAATTCATTTGGTGGCAATCCGGTTTCCTGTGCGGTGAGACAAGCTGTGTTGGATGTCATCGAGGACGAGGCATTGCAAGAAAATGCCCTACTTGTTGGCTCACATTTATTAGACCAATTAAACACTTTAAGATCAAAACATGATTTGATTGGTGATGTGCGGGGGGCAGGATTATTTATTGGTGTCGAATTAGTGGATGACCGCTGTTCACTTGGTCCAGCAGGAAATGACGCCGACGTCCTGATTAACATAATGAAGGAAAAAGGATTCTTACTTGCCAGCGACGGCCCGGATCATAATGTCATCAAGATTAAGTCCCCGATGGTATTCACCAAAGCAAATGCGGATCTCCTGGTCAAAACATTAGACGAATGCATTTAGTGTACCAGCCCAACAGCTGGTACAGGCCATCGCAATTGCTGTTCGCGAAAACACACATCTTGCGTCCAGCAGCCAAAGACACACTGCTACGCAGTTGCCACGCCACCCAATTGGACTGTCGATCCCCCTAGCCTACTCCGCCACGTGACAGTCAGACCCAACTGACATCCAGCCCGCTTCAAGTAGGAGCGGGTCTTTCTTGTTGAACAGGCTGTGCTTGCTGACCCGCTGGGGGCGGGTGTATAGTTGGGGAAATCATATGCGACAGGGTAACAAAACCATGTTTTATGTATCCGCCATGCTTGCCGTTATTGGTGCAGTGACCTATCACTATTTTATCAGGCGTGTTCCGGCATCACTCAGCCCTGTGGTGGCAGTGATAGGTATATATATCGCCGTTCTGATGCTAGGAGTCACTCTTCTGCCCCTCTTCCCTCCTGAAGGTGGGCTGGCAAAACATATTCGGCAGTTGAGCTGGAATCAAATTGCCGTGGCTGCTTCGATATTCATGCTTGAATTGGGGTTCATGTTAATGTACCGCCACGGTTGGACCCTCAGCACCGGCAATCTCATTACAGGTGCTGTGGTCAATACTGCTTTGCTGGGATCAGGTGTAATCCTGTTAGGTGAAAAGGCGAGTCCTACAAATCTCATTGGTGTTGCTATCTGCATTGTTGGCGTAGTAATGATTGGCTATCGTCCGTGACCGCAATATTTGAAATACGACGGACTGCGGCAGACATCTTCCGGTGACTGGGCCGCTGCGCGCGGGTGCATAGTTGCGTAAGCGATGTTCTCCTAGTGTGGTTAATGACGCCCTGCACCAAGGCAACTCCTTTTTGCGGAGGCTCAGTTAGGCAATCATGGCCTTAACAAGCTACCTATCTTTTCTCTCACCTAGCGAAACGCAAGTAGTGATGTGCGCCGGTGAAGCACTGCTTGGAATCCCTAGGAGGGAGCTGGGAGATGATTTCATAGCTGAATTCGACCGGATAGCTGCAGGCTTGGAGAGCTTTCTGCGCGCTGACCTGCACCATCTCCTGCTCTTGCTGAATGTCGCGTCCCTTGGAAGATTCACCCGGATGGAAGTCTCACGACGTGAGAGGCTTCTCGCTGGATGGGGTCACAGCAGAATACCTCTCCTACGAACGAGTTTCGTCACTCTGCGGTCCCTTAGCGCCTGGTCTTGGTACTCGCTGAGAAAATCGTGGCCCGAACTCGATTTTCCTGGAGAGACCATCGGTAAAGAACATAAGCTCCCTACTCTTCTGTTCGGCAAGAGCCCGTGGACACCCCCCTCTCCGACACGAGATGACGGGAAGTCTAACAACGAGAGGCCACTGGGGGAGAAAGTCGAGTGATCCTAACTCCCGGGGAAATCACTCTCACCCGTTGGGAGGCTGATGTCTGCATTGTCGGAAGCGGGGCCGGGGGGGCGATTGCCGCCGCCAAGATAGCATCCAGCGGGCGGCGGGTACTGCTTCTCGAGGAGGGGAGCAGGGTCCAACAAGAGGATCTCAATCAGGATGCGACCCGATTGGTGCCTCTGATGTATCGCCGAGCGGGGGGACTTGGAACCGATGATATGTCAATCCGCATCCTGCAAGGAAGGGTGTTGGGCGGTTCTTGCACGATAAACTGGATGACCTGCCTGCGCACACCCGATATGGTACTCGACGAATGGGCCAATCGGTTCGGACTGGAGGAGTATCGCCCAGGAGAAATGGCCCCGCACTTCGAGGCGGTCGAACAACGCCTCTCAGTCCACGCCATTCCTGAGGAGCATCACAATTCGCAGAATCGGATCATCCTCGTTGGCGCCAGGAAATTGGGAGTACAGGCCGAGGCCTCTGCCAACAACTCTGTTGACTGCATCGGCTGCGGCACTTGTGGGCTCGGCTGCCCTTACGACGCGAAACAAGACATGCGGCTCACTTACCTGGCTGATGCGCAGACTCACGACACCACCATACTGACTGGGGTTCGGGCCGAGAGAATCCACTACCTCTCCCCAAGCCAGCATCGAGTCGAGGCTTCCATACTAAGTGATGAGAGCAGTACAATCGAGCGGAAGCTAGAGGTGACCTGCACACAGGTTGTTGTTGCTGCTAGCGCCATTGGGACCCCCCTCCTATTGCAACACTCTCGGCTGAATGGCTCCAGCTTGTTGGGCAAGTACCTGCACCTGCACCCCGTCACGGCCACCGCGGGGATCTATGAGGAGATTCTCGACCCGACCTACGGGATTCCACAATCCACTGTCTGCGAGCACTACTCAAACCTGAATGGGGAGGGGTACGGCTTCAGGCTCGAGGTTCCTGATGTCGAGCCATTCCTTGCAGGGGTGAATTTCCCCGGAGTGGGACGTAGCAGGCGAGACGGAATGCGTAACATGCGACGAATGGGGATGATCATCGCGCTTCTTCGCGACGGGGCTGACAGGCGGTCCAATGGCGAGGTTTGCTGGCGGCGCGGGCTGAACGTGCAGAGTGGCCATCTCTCGATATCGAAGGTCCCGTCAATCCGGTACCGACTCTCTCCGACCGATAGGGAACACCTACAACAGGGGATGGAGACGGCCGTCGCCTTCCACTTCGCAGCCGGTGCGCGCGAGGTGTTGACCCTGCACAACCGGCATCAGACGCTGACCTCTCCCAGCCAGATCCCACAACTACGCAATCTCGCTTCGGGACCGAACCAACTTTCGATGTTCAGCGCCCATCCCACGGGGACAGCTCGAATGGGCAAAGATAGGCGCTTTGGCGTGGTCGACGAAACAATGCAAATGCACCATCACCCTGGCATCTATGTGATGGACGGCAGCGTATTACCGACCGCTCCGGGGGTAAACCCAATGATCACTATTCTAGCGACCGTTTCGAGAGCCCTCGAGCTCGGTGACCTTGCCAGTTGAACTGCCCCGAAATCCTGCGGATGCCCATGGTTTCGAACCGGGTACGGTCTACGATATATCGAACTCTAGGGCCAAGGACCCAACTCATCCAAGACTGCCTTCAGGTCTTTACTGGCCCTAGAGGCACCCCCCTCAGTGACATGCAGGCCATAGAAAATCCTCGTCCCGAGAGCCATGTCCGGCCGACCCCTGAGCATCTGAGCAAGAATCCCATACTCCTCGGCCCACTCGATGGCGTGCGGCTTCGTTTCCTCCACTACCTCGTTGACCATAGAGGGGGCTGTGGCCGTGCCTGCAGGTAACTTAGGTCTGGATACAATCTCCCGTGGCAAAATGGGGGCGCACGTGAGCAGCAACGCCGCCACTAACCGCCCTGTCCTGACTGACATCTGATCCGCTTCAAATCGGAGAGAGGCTTTCTTTTAGCGCAACCGTTGCTTGCCGATTACCTGAGGGCAGGTGTATAGTGGCGCCAGCGAGTGAGCAGCAACTCAGCTGTGCCAGCCGATGTGTTGATTTAGGTGGCATTAGGAGGGAGTTTTAGCAGGTGGGTTTTATCGCCTTTGCGCAATGCAAAGTGGGTATCTAACCCGGGTTAACGTGACGAAACTAACAGATGCCCGCATTCTCGTGCTCATGGGTATCACGCTGTTGGTATTTGGTTGCACAAAGACCGTCAATGGCTGCGACATCAAACCTAACGCCCGGTGCGGAGGGGCCAGCCTACGAGATGCCGACCTCAACGCCGCCGACCTGAGCGGGGCCGTCCTGAACAGGGCTGTTCTCCGGGATGCCGACCTGACCGATGCCGACCTGAGCAGTGCCATCCTTTGGAATGCCGACCTCCGCGGGGCCGACTTGAGCGGGGCCGACTTGAGCGGGGCCGACCTGAGCGGGGCCGACCTGAGCGGGGTCGACCTGAGTGGGGCCAAATATAACGACAACACAAAGTGGCCCGAAGGCTTCGACTCGGCAACGGCGGGGGTTATGATCCCGTCGGCGAGCACGGCGTCCAGTACGGCCACCCTGTCGGCGAGTACGGCGACCAGTACCGCGACCAGCACTCCGACCAGCACTCCTACCAGTACCGCGACCCATACTGCGACCAGTACCGCGACCCATACTGCGACCGCCACTCCTACCAGTACCGCGACCCATACTGCGACCGCCACTCCTACCAGTACCGCGACCCATACTGCGACCAGTACTCCTACCAGTACCGCAACCCATACTGCGACCAGTACCGCGACCCATACTGCGACCAGTACCGCGACCCATACTGCGACCGCCACTCCGACCAGTACCGCGACGCCGTCTCCAAGCAGTACACCAAGTTGTAATGAGTGCACGATAGGAACCGGCATGCTTTACTGCAGGGACGGCACACATTATCCTCTGTCTCAAAATCCATGCGCCACACCCGTACCACCCACACCACTCACACCACCCACTCCAACTACACCCACTGCTACCCTACCCTCGCCGGTCCTCATTTTGGGTACAGCTACGCCGGTTACAGCCACCCCAGTTCCCACAGTCACCCCACAGGTCACGGCGGTCACAGCACCAGTACAACCTGCACCGGAGCAGCGTGCCGGGCCACCTCCCCTCCTGCTTGCGGCCCTCTGGACGCCGCTCGTCCTAGTCCTGCCGTATCTGATTGCGATGGCGTTTGCTCACCTGGCGTGCAAACGCGGCGTCCACCAAGCGCCATTACGCTACCTGCTGGCGCAGCTGCCGCTGCTGGGAAGCCTGTTAGTAATACTCTTCATCATCTCCAGTGTCAACCCGTGGCTGCTGGAGGCTCCAAGCCTGTGGGCAGTTGCCGTGATGCTGATAGTGTTGCTTCTAGAAGAGGTCGGCGTGCTCCTCTTCGTGATCACGCAGCACCGTGAGGAGAGACCGCCGCAGTAGGGACGCGCCTTGCACTGCTGCAAACGCCCCTCAGCAGCTCGCAGGCACCTTAATAGGCCATCTGCTTGCTTACCCGCTGGGGCAGGTGTATATTGGGAGGGGGGGGCATAGGTGACTTCAAACGCGAGAATACGTGAGATGGTCAAATTAATAGTAGGATTGGTCATAACAAGCATGGCTGTTTGGGTGCTTTTCAGGGCGGCAGTTAGCGTCGTTGCCTTCTTTTCCAATCAAGAATCCCCGTACTGTAGGACGCGGGTGGACAAACGCGCAACAGCATGTCCTCAATGTACAAGAGATCTACGATGACTCCCCATCGGTGGATGCATAGTTCAAAGCATGCACCGGCCTTAAGGAGTACAAGACAGAGTGCAACCGTGAGTGATTTTACCTAGATGGCAAGCATGTCTACCCGCGCCAACCTGTCTCCCTCGCATCTCTTCCCGCAGGCCTGGCAAACCTTCAAGCGCCGCCCCTGGATCTGTATCGGAATGTGGATCGTCTATGTGATGTTCTCGGGCCAAGGTGGCGCTGGTGGCGGTGGTGGCCAGTGACCATCCTGGGTGGAATCGCTCTCGTGCTGGCGGTAATAATGGTGGCCGGCCCCATCCGCGGCGGCTATGACATGGCGATGCTGCGACTCATTCGCGGCGATGACTCGGTGTCCTTCCGCGACCTGTTCGCCGGCTTCTCGAAGTTCCGCAAGCTCTTTCTGACCTTTCTTCTCTACTCTCTGGCAG
>Ga0187827_10003498_pt1 | contig 20249 bp, 14 predicted proteins | sample ETNtaG_39_FD_167969 | JGI IMG/M metagenome (GOLD analysis project Ga0187827, IMG submission 167969) | Marine microbial and viral communities from oxygen minimum zone, Eastern Pacific Ocean - ETNP2014_SV_150_PacBio MetaG (Illumina Assembly) | ecosystem: Environmental > Aquatic > Marine > Hypoxic... | reverse complement strand
ACTATGGCGTGGTGCCAGTTGAGAATTCATCAGAAGGCGTTATCACTCACACCCTGGACAACTTCCTCAATTCCTCTCTGCAAATATGCGGTGAAGTTGAACTGCGGGTGCATCACCATCTCATGATCGCACGGGAAACGGATGAAACAAAGATTGAGCGGATCTATTCCCATCAGCAGACACTGGGGCAATGCAGAAGCTGGCTTGATAGCCACTATCCAAATACACCGAATATTACGACAACCAGTAACGCCGAAGCAGCCCGAAAGGTAATGGAAGAAAAAGGTGCAGCAGCCATCGCCGGGGAAATTGCGGCTGAAATCTATGGTCTGCGTATACTTTCAAAGAAGATAGAAGATCAGTCTGATAACACCACGCGTTTCATAGTGGTGGGTCGGGACGATGTTGGCGTCAGCGGCAAAGACAAGACATCCATCATGGTATCGACACACAACCAGCCAGGTGCCTTGTTTAAACTGCTCGAGCCGTTTGACCGACACGATGTCTCGCTAACCTCGATAGAGACCAGACCCTCCAAGACCGGCATGTGGTCCTACGTCTTTTTCATTGATTTTGAAGGACATCGCGAAGACGAGGTGGTCAAGACAGTGTTGGGCGAAATCGACAAGGATGCGCTCGAGGTCAAGATGCTTGGCAGCTATCCACGGACCTTATCTTGAAAGAAAGTCTTGACAGAAAATCTTGATAAGCAGTCTTGATAAGCGGTCCTGACAAAAGGACCGGGCAGAAAAGCTACCGGTATGATCTTAATAAATAGTCAACTGAACAGATCGAGGCTATAGACATGGCAGATTTTATCAATCTTGCTTCCCCTGGCATAAGGGAGCTACAACCCTACATGCCTGGCAAACCGGTTGAAGAACTGGAAAGGGAGCTGGGTCTGAGCAATGTCATAAAACTTGCCAGTAATGAAAATCCGTTAGGAGCGAGCCCAGGTGTTTCTTCGAGTATTCAATCGGCCCTGGCCGAGGTCGCCCGTTATCCGGACGGCAGTGCTTATCTCCTGAAGAATAAGTTAAGTGAGTTCCTGGAAGTTGGGACTGACCAGCTTACTATTGGCAATGGCTCCAATGATGTCCTGGAATTGCTGGCTAGAGTCTATTTGTCCGTGGATAACGAGTCGATCGTGTCACAACATTCCTTTGTTGTTTACCCACTGGTAACCAGGGCTATTGGGGCGGGCTTAAAGGTCATTCCCGCGAAAAACTATACCCAGGATCTTGACGCAACGCTTGATGCTATTAGTGGCAAGACACGGATGGTATTCATTGCCAACCCCAACAATCCAACTGGTACCTGGGTCCCCAAGAAGGAACTGACTGAATTTCTTGATCGGATTCGCGAGGACGTGCTGGTCGTACTTGATGAAGCTTATTTCGAGTATGTTGAGGAGGCAGAGTACCCGGATGGAATTTCATTGTGTAAGCGGTATCCTAATCTCGTTGTGACCAGGACCTTCTCTAAAGCCTATGGCCTTGCATCCCTGCGAATAGGATACGCAGTGAGTCATCCGGATATTGCTGACCTGATGAACAGGGTTCGCCAGCCATTTAATGTCAATTCGATGTCCATGGTTGCCGCACTTGCTGCACTTGATGATCAGACCCATGTTAGGCAATCGGTAGAACTGAATAAAAAAGGGCTCAGCTATCTTGAGAGTGAATGTAGACGGCTTGGTCTGGGTTACATTCCATCCGTGGCAAACTTTCTTACAATTAATTTTGGTCGTGATGCGATGCCCATATACGATAGTTTGCTGCTTGAAGGCGTCATTGTCAGACCCGTTGGAATTTATGAATTGCCCAATCACCTGCGAGTGACGGTGGGCACAGAAGAGGAAAACAGGCGCTTCGTCGAAGCGCTGGAAAAAATTATATGAGTTCAGGGATCAACAAGATATCGATTATCGGCCTGGGGCTAATCGGTGCGTCGGTCGCGCTGGGACTGAAGAAGCGAGGGTTCGCGGAAAGAATATCGGCCTTTGATACCAGTAGCGAGTCACTTGAAATTGGGCTTAGTCGCTCGATAATTGATGATAAGGCCTCGTCCATCTCGCAGTGTGTAGAAGGAAGCAGCCTCATTTTGCTCGCAGTGCCAGTAAGGTCTATTTCAGGTTCTCTTGCCCAGTTGAAAGATGTTACTGCGGTCATCACGGATGTTGGGAGCGTAAAGTCTCCTGTCCTGAAAGCAGGTGAGGAGATTTTTGGAGAGGTCCCGGCAAACCTCGTACCAGGCCACCCCATCGCCGGTTCAGAACAGCACGGCGTTGAAGCTGCCGATCCCAGCCTGTTTGAAAATCACAAGGTTATCCTTACGCCAGCTGCAACTACCGACAAAGGTGCGATAAGTTTAGTGGAAGAAATGTGGCAGTGCCTCGGGGCAAGGGTCATTCAGATGTCAGCCAGGCACCATGATAGCGTATTTGCCCAGACAAGCCATTTACCTCACCTGCTGGCCTATGCTCTAGTGGATACACTTTCTGTCCAGGGGGATTCCCTGGAAATATTTGAATATGCAGCAGGTGGCTTCAGGGATTTTTCCCGTATAGCGGCCTCAGATCCGGTTATGTGGCGGGATATTTTTGATGCCAATGGGGAGCAGGTGCTGAATATTCTGGATAAATATGTCGATGAGCTGAGTGAGATTCGAGCCTTGATAGCAGACGGGCGGATGGAAGAACTGGAAGAGCTTTTCAAACGGGCGAAGGTTGCCAGAGATCACTTTGCTTCCATTAGTGGCCAGGCAGTGAAAGAGCGTGATTAACTGGCCAATTTTTGTTTCATGCTTACCAGGTGAGTCTGGTAGGAGACACTGTGGTGCCTGACGAAGTACCGGTTATTGCCATCGACGGACCCGGTGGATCTGGAAAGGGTGTGATTACCCACAAACTGGCAGTACATCTTGGGTTTCACATCCTTGACAGCGGCGCCCTTTATAGGGTTATTGGCTTTGCGGCCCGGAATCACAGCATTGACCTGGATGATGAGCCAGCGCTTGCGGAACTGGCGAGGACGCTGGATGTGCATTTTGAACCAACCCGGGATCCTGAATCACCCCTGCGAGTCTTGCTTGAAGGCACTGACGTTACCCAGGCACTGAGAACTGATGAGGCTGCAAGCGATGCCTCCCGGGTTGCGCCTCTGGCCCAGGTGCGTGAGGGTATAGGGGCGCTGCAGCATTCATTTAAACAACTGCCGGGGCTGGTGGCGGACGGTCGGGATATGGGTACTGTTGTTTTCACCGATGCGGTACTCAAAATCTATCTCACCGCAAGCGCCCAGGCGAGGGCCGAAAGGCGCTATAACCAGTTGATAGATAAGGATATTAGTGTTAGTCTGCACGACCTTTTTGAGAGCATCCAGGCAAGGGATGAGCGGGATATGAAGCGGGCAGTTGCTCCGCTTAAGCCTGCTCAAGATGCTTACGTGATCGATAGTACCGATTTGGATATCGATCAGGTGTTTGCGCTGGTGCTTTCAGCGGTGAAAGAAAAACTGGGTTAATCCGGGCTACCAACAGCGTGAGGTTCCGGAACATACCTGAATACTAATAGGACCCGCGCGGTTGGTGCGTGGTTAGAAACGGGGCTGTCGGCCCAGGAATAATTTAATGAGCGAGAGTTTTGCGGAGCTATTTGAAGAAAGTTTAAAGACCATCGATATGAATTCCGGTTCCATTATCACCGGTGTCGTTGTAGATATAGATAGTGAATGGGTCACGGTTCATGCCGGACTCAAATCTGAAGGGGTCATCCCAAGATCCCAGTTCCTAAGTGAAAGTGGCGTTATGGAAGTCGCGGTCGGCGATACGGTCCAGGTTTCAATGGACGCCGTCGATGATGGCTTTGGTGAAACGCGTTTGTCCCGTGAGAAAGCTAAACGCGCCGAAGCCTGGCAAATGCTTGAAAACGTGTACGAAGCACAGGAAATCATTAAGGGAACAATCAGTGGTCGGGTTAAAGGCGGTTTCACCGTTGAGATTCAGGATGTACGTGCATTCCTGCCCGGGTCCCTGGTCGATGTCAGACCCCTGCGAGAGAGCGAGCAGCTGGAAGGTCAGGAACTGGAATTCAAGGTAATCAAACTTGACCAGAAACGTAACAACGTTGTTGTATCGAGGAGATCGGTTCTCGAGGAAGAAAACAGTGTAGAACGAGAGGCGCTGCTGGAGAGTCTGCAGGAAGGTCAGGAGGTCAAGGGTATCGTCAAGAATCTTACGGATTATGGTGCATTCGTTGACCTCGGTGGTGTTGATGGTCTGCTGCATATTACTGACATGGCCTGGAAGAGGATCAAACACCCCAGTGAAATCGTCGCAGTGGGTGATGAGATCAATGTCAAGATTCTGAAATTCGATCGAGAGCGAAATCGTGTTTCCCTGGGTCTCAAACAATTGGGTGAAGACCCATGGGTGGCTATTACCAACCGTTATCCTGAAAGCACGCGCACCATGGCAAGGGTCACTAACCTGACTGACTATGGTTGTTTTGCAGAGCTTGAAGAAGGTGTAGAGGGGCTGGTTCACGTGTCCGAAATGGATTGGACCAACCGCAATATTCACCCTTCAAAGGTTGTCCAGGTAGGTGATGAAGTTGAGGTCATGGTACTGGATATCGATGAAGAGAGACGCCGCATATCACTGGGTATCAAGCAGTGCATAGGCAATCCCTGGGAAGAGTTTGCGTTGCAGCACAGTAAGAATGACCGAATCAAGGGCTACATTAAATCCATCACCGATTTTGGAATATTTATTGGCCTTGATGGCAATATTGATGGTCTGGTGCACCTGTCTGACATTTCCTGGAATGAACCAGGTGAGCAGGCAGTCAGGCGGTTTACCAAGGGAGATGAGATTGAAACAGTCATTCTTTCTATTGATGCCGAGCGTGAACGAATCTCACTAGGTCTCAAGCAGTTGGAAGAAGATCCCTTCTCTAACTACGTGGCCGTGAATGAGCTGGGTGCAATCGTCACAGGTAAAGTTAAGGATGTCGACGCAAAACAGGCAACTCTGGTACTCGCCAATGAGGTCGAGGGGATACTTAAAGCTTCAGAGATCAGTATGGATCATGTCGAAGATGCTCGAAATGCTCTAAGTGTTGGTGACGATATTGAAGTCAAGATAATCAGTGTCGATCGCAAGAACCGTATACTAGGCGTATCCATTAAGGCCAAGGACCAGGCAGATGAGGAAACGGCAGTTAAGGAACACAGAGAGAAGGAAGTTGAAGTTAGCCCAACGACTATTGGCGACCTGATCAAACAGCAGATGGATAGTGGGCCAACCGAATAGCAGTCTGATTTATGACCAAATCGGAATTGATTGAGAAAATTGCTGAAGTCCAGACCCAGTTGTCCGCCAAGGATGTGGAACTGGCGGTCAAGATGATGCTTGATCATATGGCTGAGGCACTGGCTGCGGGCGAGCGGATAGAGATTCGTGGCTTTGGAAGCTTTTCTCTTCATTACCGTGCGGCAAGGCTGGGCCGAAACCCAAAAACAGGTGAAAGGGTGGAACTGGACGGCAAGTATGTCCCACACTTCAAGCCTGGCAAGGAGTTACGGGAACGCGTGACTTTCCTCAATCTGCATTCCGAAGAATCCTGAAACACTGATTTTTAAACACTGTTCCTTAAACACTGTATCGGTTATCGGGGCGGCCGTTTTTTAAAACGGCCACGTCATGCCCCTGTATCTAGTAGAATGCTGGTGCCGCTGACAAGACAATAGAAGAGGATACCTCGCTTATGACACTGCTCAAAAAGTGGCTGTTCAGACTCGTGTTGTTAGGAATCTTTATTGTTACCTTACTGCTGGCATCTGATAACAGCACTGAAGTGCCGCTCACATTTCTTGAATACCAGACCCCCGTATGGCCGATATCCTGGTGGATGCTCTCGGCCTTTGTCACGGGTGTTCTGTTTGGAACCCTGCTTAATACCTGGTCGAATACCAAATTGCGTATCAGGGCAAGGAATGCGAAAAGGCAGGCTAAAAAGTCTGCCCATGAGCTGAATAATTCCGGGGACAGTTTGCCTATTTCGGATTCGAATTAGGTAAACTGTACACGGAATAAGCCCCGGAACAAGCTATGGAAACCTGGCTCCTTTATTTTCTGATTGTCGCAGCTATTGGTTGTGGCTGGTGGCTTGGTCGTCGCGAAAAACGCAAGGGCACAGATGCTGTTGGATCGAAATACTACCAGGGACTGAATTTCCTGCTGAACGAGGAGCCGGATCGGGCAGTCGCCACCTTTATCGATGATCTTGAGGTGAACCCGGATACGCTGGAAACCCACCTCGCCCTGGGTGGACTATTGCGCAGAAGAGGTGAACTCGATAAAGCCGTGGTGGTTCACGAGAATATATTGAATCGTGCGACCCTTGATAAAGAAAGCATGCAGCATGTGCAACTGGAGCTGGCGCGGGATTACCTGCTTGCGGGTTTGCTTGACAGGGCGGAGGAACTGTCCGTGGAACTTGAGGGCGCCAGTCCGTCGGTCAAGAATGATAGCTATAAAATCACTTTAGAGATTTACGAGCGTGAGAGGGAATGGGCGCAGGCTATTGAGGTTGCTAAACTTCTGGCAGTTGGAGATCGCACGGAAAAATATGAGAAGGCTATTTCTCACTATTATTGTGAAATAGCGGAGACCTGTCTGAAAAAAAATCGTATTGAGGAAGCGCGCTCTGCGGTTAGTGATGCTATCGGCCATGACGCCAATAGTCCAAGAGCTTCACTGATACGTGGTCAGGTCGATATCAACGAACAACTATTTGATGATGCCATCAAAGTACTACAAAAAATCAGGGACCAGGATGCCGTGTATGTCCCGGAATCGCTGGAGACCCTCTCGATTGCTTACCAGGGAAGCAATCAGCCCAGTGACGCATTCCGTGCTTACCTGAGTAGCTGCCTCGAAGTGACACCATCCATATCTATTGTGTTGACTATTGCGGCAAGTATCCGGGATGAACTTGGGGATGAAGCCGTTGCCAAATTTGTTGCCAATCATCTCAAGAAAAATCCTACCATCCGCGGTCTGACACAACTCATTGATCTGCACATGGACAACACGGAAGGGATCGCAAAAGAAAACCTATCGATACTGCGCAGTTTTACGGAAGCCCTGGTAGCTGATAAACCAGCTTACCGCTGCAATCACTGTGGCTTTGAAGGCAAGAAAATGCGCTGGTATTGCCCCAGTTGCAAGGACTGGTCAACTATAAGACCCATCTTCGGCCTCGAAGGTGAGTAGCTCCCACCTCCAGATTTCACTCGAAGTGGAGAAAACCAACGTGTCATTTGTACTCTCAGTACTGAACGAGTCTCTGGGTTAAGGATTCAGGTACCTGATTCTCCGTTCCGGGGGACATCCATGTCCCATCCCGCGTCCATCCCTGGCGCTAGTCTCTCCTAATCAGGTACCTGAATCCTCAACCCCGCAGCAGACTCATGTCACACAATATGTCAGACCAAGGCAATTTGGCTCTCCTTTAGTTTCGACAAAGTTGAATTCGTACAAATGCTGATGGTGGTGTCTCACGCCACACTACGATCTTAGCTAATTCTTCCTATCCAACCCGGTGATAACTTGACGGTGCTTTTAAAGCAACTGTGAAACTTAACCTGGGAAAGGAGAATATACATGAAAGCAAGAAGTCTATTTTTATCTTGTGTCACCGTACTGGTGATGTGCTGGAGCAACGTCCTGTTTGCAGACAATGTTGATCCGGTTGAACCTGATCAATTGGAAGTAACCGTTAATATCAATCAGGCCGATGCAGAAACGTTGGCATCTGTTTTGACGGGTGTCGGTATCAGCCGTGCAGAGGCGATCGTTAACTATCGTGAAAAAAACGGAAAGTTCTTTTCAGCTGAGGAGTTGTCAGCCGTTCGCGGTATTGGCATGTCAACGATCGAAAAGAATGAAGGCAGGATCGTTGTAAAATGAGTATTCCAGGAAAGGTCACGATTGAGTGACCTTTCCTGCTTGCCCCCAATCAGGGTTAATCCTGCATTAGGTACTATCTAGCCTTACCGATAGTATTAACCAATGTGATTTTGCTGCAAACTTCAACCTGGCATGGCATTCTGAGATAATATGCCGGGCTGCAATCATGACTCCACTCAGGATAGCCAATTACTAATTGGTAGTAACAATGGCAAAGAAAACAATGAAAACAAGCAAAGAAAGACTGATCGTTGTAATCGGTATGCACCGCAGTGGCACCAGTTGCATTACTCGGGGGCTGGAAGTCTTGGGGGTTGGTCTTGGAAACAACCTCATGCCTGCTGCCCCAGGGGACAATGAGAAGGGTTTTTTTGAAGATATTGATTTTAATCAGCTTAATATTGAATTGCTCGGGCACCTTGGTCATGACTGGGATACCTTACACCCGGTCTCTGCATCAGAATTGGAATCTGAATTAGTCACCCAGTTCAAGAACAGAGCTATCACTCTTGTCCATGAAAAACTAAATAGAACACCTGTACTAGGGCTTAAGGATCCACGTGCCACAAGGTTGTTGCCATTCTGGGAGTCTGTCTTTAAGGATTGCGACCTGGATGCGTCATATATACTCGCAATACGTAACCCGGTTAGTGTCTTTGAGTCGCTAAGAAAACGAAATGGATTCTCTTCTCTAAAAAGCACTTACCTTTGGCTGGAACATATCATTCCAACAATTCCGTTGCTCCAGAAAAGAAATACTGTAATCGTTGAATACGAGAACGTCTTGGCTAATCCCAAGAAGGAACTAACCAGGATGGCAGAATTCTTAGAATTAGCTAAGCCTGATTCCAAGAAATTAGCGAAATATGAGAATGAATTCCTCGACCTGAACCTTCAGCACCAAAAATTTATCGATCTATCAGGATTGGAGTTTGAGATCAATTTGGTGAAATCCGCTTATGATCTACTTCACTTGCTGTCTTCAAAGGAAACTCAAGCAAGTGCAGGACAAGTCTCCAGAAAACTTTCTAGCCTGCAGAAAGCCTTTGATTTAATTACTCCACAGTTGTCTTTGGAAGCTCGAAGGGAAACACAATCAAAAATCAATGACCTGAAAAACAGCAACAGCCTGGGCCTGTCCAAAATTGAAAACCTTGGGCAATTTTCTAAGGAGTTAAAGAACAAACTGTCAATACAGCAGCAGGAATTCAGCAGCCTACAAAAAGTATTGATAGAAAGATCAGAATGGGCAAGTTCACTCAACATAGAATTAGAGAAATTTCAGCTACTGCTAAAAGCTCAACAAAAAGAAACAAGAGATGCCAACCGCTGGGGGAAGTCTCTAGATAAACAGCTAAAAGATCGCACAAAATGGGCAAAAAATCTCGAACTGGAACTAAAAACAACCCGAAAAGAATTTGAGTTGCTACAGGGGGATTTCCTCGAGAAATTAGATTGGGCTAATTCACTTAATACCGAACTGGAGAAGACCAATATACTTCTTGTTGGTGAACAAAGAGAGACACAAAACGCCTTGAGATGGGGAACAAATCTCAATGAACAACTGGATAGACGCACAGAGTGGGCTCAAAAACTTGAATCAGAAATAGAAACCAATCGGCAACAATTTGAAAGGCTCGAGAAAGGATTCAATGAGCGAACCGATTGGGCTCAAAAACTTGAATCAGAAATAGAAACCAATCGGCAACAATTTGAAAGGCTCGAGAAAGGATTCAATGAGCGAACCGATTGGGCTATTGCATTAGACAAAGAACTCGAAAATAGTAAATCTCTAGTTGCTAGCGAGCAACGAGAAAAAGGAATAATAATTCAAAGGGCTCGAGAGCTTGAATCGGCCCAGGAAGAAGCAAAGAGAAACCTTGCCGAATTAGCACTTTCACTGGACAGCGCACTCTTAGAGAAGCAATTTCTTCTGACCTCCAAAAATCAGGAAATTGAAAATTTACATCAGTTGGCACTGGAAAACGATCAACAATTCCAATTAACTTTAGACCAGTACACTCAAGCACTAGTTGATTTAAAGTCATCAACTTCCTGGCGGTTTACCTGGCCAATAAGAGCTACAAAAGAGCGCTTGTCACGTGCGGTCAAATTTATCAAAGTCAATGTGTTGGGTTTTCCACGCGGTTTACCTATTGGTGCCAAGACCAAAGCACATTTACAAACAATCCTGTATACGCGCAATTTTCTCAGTACCACACAAGCCTATGAACTATGGAAATCTCGATGGGACTATTTGTTGGGCGATGACAATTGGGAAACGCTACCGGCGCTATCTAAATCACCAAGAGTTTCCATAATCATTCCTGTATACGGCCAACTTGAATATACACTTCAATGCTTGCGATCTATTTTCCTGGCTCCAGAATCATGCCAACATGAAATCATACTAGTAGACGATTGCTCACCTGATGATAGTTATGAGACTCTCCTGAAGCTGAGTGGGGTCCGGCTCTATCGCAATAATGAAAACCTTGGTTTCATTCGAACCTGCAATTATGGCGCAAGTTTAGCCAGAGGCGAATTGTTGCTATTCCTGAATAATGATACTGAAGTTTCACCTAATTGGCTGGATTCAATCATCTCGATTTTTGACAGTCGTGATGATGCAGGAGTTGTTGGTTCAAAGCTCGTATACCCAAATGGCCGGCTCCAGGAAGCAGGAGGAATCTTGTGGAGTGATGGTTCTGCATGGAACTTCGGACATAGTCAAGATCCAGACTCACCAGCTTTCAACTACGTAAAAGAAGTTGATTATTGCTCAGGTGCATCATTTGCCATGCCATCCACTCTTTTCAAGGAGTTGGGTGGATTTGATGAAAATTACTTGCCAGCTTATTGCGAAGATAGCGATCTGTGCATGAAGGTTCGCGCTGCAGGCTACAAGGTCTATTTTCAACCATTCTCGAGAATCAAACACTTTGAAGGCATATCAAATGGTACCGATATTACACATAGCATCAAAGCCTACCAGGTGGACAACCAGAAGAAACTACATGAACGATGGAGAAGCGTTTGGAATGAAGAGAATTTCCGGTCGGCTGAACATGTATTCCTTGCCCGCGAGAGGTCGAAAAACAAAAGCCTCATTCTAGTAATCGATCAATTTGTACCGCAATCGGATAAAAATATCCATTCGAAAATGATGTCCCGATTTATCGATGCATTCCAGGAAAACGACCTAATTGTCAAGTTCTGGCCAGCTGATCTACAGTACGATCCAGTGGATACCAAGCGACTACAGGAAAAGGGAATTGAGACTTTCTATGGTGATGAATATGCGGATTTCGGTGATTGGTGCAAAAATCATCTAGGCTACTTCGACTACATTTTCCTGGGCCACTCCTCTACCGCTGAAGCCAAACTCAGCACTTTGCTAGTATCCAAAAGGGCTGAGACACAGCTCATATTCTATGATCCTGAACGTCGACAACTGAGCGCAGAGTATCCAAAAATAAACGAACCTCAGGATCAGTATATTTGGGAAAATATGGACCTTTCTCTCTTTTCTTCTCGTGATGAAGCAGAATATGTTGGACGCCTTAATGGCAATGGTTCTACGTCATCCATTCAACCCTACTGTTTCGACAACTTCCCGCCATCAGCATCGCTGGTTCCTGGAAATCGAGAAGGGATTCTATATAGAGCAAATTTCGAGGATCCTGGAAACTCAGGTTCATCAACTTGGTTAATAAGAGAAATTATGCCAAGGGTATGGGACAAACTACCTGATGCAAAATTGTATCTCGTCAGTGATACTTTACCAGAGCAAGTTAGATCCCAGGCATCGAGTAGACTTGAGATAGTAGAAGGCATTACCCAAGAGGAACTTAGCAAATACTATAGTAGCTGCAAGATTGCAGTGGCCCCAATACAAAAAGGTTCGGGTCTAAAATATCAAGTTATAGAATCTCTCGCTAATGGCATTCCTTTAGTCACTACTCCTGTGGGAGCCCAGGGAGTGAATGATCCAGCGCGGTTCGTCTGCGTGACAGATGAGATTGATAAATTTGTTGACTCTATGATCTTGCTCTACGAGAGCGATGAACTTTGGAATGAATATTCTCATTCGTCTCTCGAATATGCCATGGAGAACTTTTCACGCAAATCTTTGGCAATTGGATGGCAGAATATATTCCAGGATCTCGCTCAATCGGGTGAACTAAAAAATACTGGTTAGCAATTTTGCAGGATCTCGAAAAGGTTCTGAATTATTATTGAATACGCCAGGAATGAGCGCCAATAGATGTAAAATGACAATTCATAATATCACCGCCAAATGATCTTAAAACCTGTTCAACCCTGGCCCGTTTCGGAGGATCAACCAGAAACATCATAAAGCCACCACCGCCAGCTCCGGATACTTTACCGGACAAGGCGCCAGCTTTGATTGCCGCTTCATAGATTTCATCGAGTCTATTATTAGAAATCGAGGCTGAAGTCCCCTTCTTAGCAGTCCAACCTGTATTCATTGCCTCGGCAAATCCTTCCATTTCTCCTCGAAGAAGATATTCCTTCATCCGGACTGTTTGTCGTTTCACTTGATGCATGGCATCCAGAGAAGTGCTCTGCACACCATTGGCCTCTTTTTCCGATACGCCCACCGAATTCATTTGCTCTTCGATGATATTCGCTGAAGAACGGGAAACACCAGTGAAATACAACACGAGCGATGACTCAATCTCAGACACTATCCAGGGTTTAATTCGCAGTGGATTAACTAGTACGTGATTATCAGCGCCAAATTCAATGAAATTAAAGCCGCCAAATGTAGCAGCATATTGGTCCTGTTTACCTCCTGACAGACCCATATCCCGACGCTCAATATCATAAGCAAGTTGAGCGATTTCATATTCCCCAAGCGGTAAATTAAGATACTCAACGAAACATTGCAATATAGCTACAACCAGGGTGGAGGATGACCCAAGCCCAGAACCGGGCGGCGCATCAGAAAATGTTGAAATTTTTAGTGGTAGCGCAATACCTTGGTTGAAATCTCTTACTACACGGTTATACACTCCCTTATAAAGGTCAAGATCACCGTCGCTTTCCAGGAAAGGTTCAGCCGCGCCACCCCACTCCTGGTCCTGGCAGGTAGCGTTGAATTCAACTCGACTTCCCTCCAGTTTTTCTAATGTGGCGTAGGCATATTTGTCGATTGTCGCATTCAGTACATAGCCGCCATGAATATCACAATAGGGTGAAACATCTGTTCCTCCCCCCGCCAAGCCTAGTCTTAATGGAGCCATTGCTCTTACTTTCATTTTGGCTCTACCTTGTCAGGAATGAATCACTGGCGTTCACCCTATCACGCCAATAGTCTAATAAATTTCTCATCGTATCCTCAAACTGGATTTCTGGTTTCCAGCCCGTGTGCTTCATGAATTTTTCTGTATTTGGTACTTGCAAATCAGCATCGATCGGGCGCAGCCTGCCAGGATCTGTGACAACCTCAATTTGGTCACCAATGGGCGACATCGAAAGCAAAGTATTCAACATATCTTCGATACTGCACGTGTATGTACCGCCGATATTGTAGTATTCGCCCGCAATAGGGTTGTGAGTAACCAGCAAATAGTATGCACGAACTGCATCCTTAACGTCAGCAAAAGTCCTTAGAGATTTTAGATTACCGGTTTTGAGTATAGCGGGAATTCTATTTGCCTCGATCATTGCGATTTGCTTTGCAAAAGTAGATTCTGCAAAAACGTCCCCGCGACGAGGTCCCGTATGGGTAAACATTCGAGTCGTCATGACCGTCATCCCATACGCTTCGGCATAGAAGCGGCCGATCAAATCGGTGCCTACTTTTGATATAGCATAAGGTGAAGCCGGGTGAAAACTACACTCTTCATCAATAGGAAGCTTTTCCTTAGGTACTCGGCCGAACACTTCAGAAGAAGCACAGACATGTACGATTGCATCTTCCTTGTGGGACTTAAGTGCCTCTAGTACCCTGGTAGTACCCTGGACATTTGTCTCCAGGGTATCAAGAGGTGAGTCAAAACTGGTTTGCGGGTAGCTTTGCGCAGCAAGGTGAAAAACATAGTCTGGCAGTGATTTTTGCACTACATCCTTGATTGAAACGTAATCACGCAAATCCCCATACAGTAATTCCAGCCTATCCCCTGAATTAATCCTGGAAACCAGGTGCGAAATATTGTCCAACGGACTTCGCCAACGACACATACCAACAATATGCCAATCTGTGTTTTCCAACAGGTAATCTGCCAGGTGCGAACCAACCATACCCGTTATACCGGTAATAAGAGCAGTTTTTGCCACTACGATCTCCCAAATTCTTGCTTATATGCTTCTTCAATTGAGCACGCGGGTCGTCCCAAAATATTATCGAGAAATCTGGAACGCATTTGAATAGAGCGTGGACGGGCCTCGTAAAACTCCTTCCCAGGCTCGGTTACATTATACGGCAACTGAATTCCTTGCGCCCTGCTAAAAGCAGTCAAAATCTGTAACCGACCCAGATCATCCGGGCCACAGAGATTGACCTTCTCACTGATTTCCCAGTGCTCGAATATGGAGTGAATGAATCTCAAGACATCATTGATCCAAATAGGCGAACGAATCAATGGGTCATATACGTCAACTTCTAAACTATCATCAAGGCATGACTGGAGATACGAAGTGTATTTGTCGCCCCGAGAAATTACATACGACATTCGCGCAGTTTTAAATAAGGACTCTGTCGTGAATAACGACTCAAGCTCAGCCTTCATTTCTGCATATGGGCCAAAGGGCGAAATGTGAGATTTTTCATCTACACACTGATTTCCAGTATCACCGTAAACAGTATCACTTGAAAAAAATAGTACCCTGCTGCCTAGTGCCAGACATCTTTCAATAAACTCAGCTGTACCTTTTACATTGACTCGATATGCAAGATCATAGTGATTGCTACAAACATCAGGCGAGGACTCCGCAGCAAGCATCACTATATCTGGGTACCGGCGAATAATTTCTGCAGGAACCTGGTCTTTATTGCCTAGATCTAGCTGGAAAATTCCGTTTTTTTCCGCGTGATGTGCTCTGGTTGTACATGCGAAGTCACGCCCCATCTTTTGTAAATCTTCAATCAAAGCCTGTGCTAAAAATCCATTTTTACCAATGACTAACATTCTTCCCCACTCTTCAATCTTGAGAGCATCTGACCAAGGCGCTTCTTACCCGCGGCCAATGAATAGTTTTTGTCCACAAAATCGAGCCCCAAATTGGACATTTTCGTCCAGTAGTCTTCATCAAAATACAATTTCACTAGAGCAGCACTAAATGTCTGTTCATTTTCTGCAATCAGGACACCCTCTTCTCCAATTCCCATGCCTTCAACACCGACGGCAGTAGATACCACAGGTACTCCATATGACAGGCTACTCCCTATTTTCCCCTTAATACCTGCTCCGTAACGCAGTGGAACCACTGATAATCTAATTGAGTCAAAGTAGTCACTCAATTCTTCAACAAAACCAACGATTTCTATCCCATCATGATTTAAGGCTTTTACTTCAGTTGGCGGGTTGCTTCCTAACACATAGAATTTTATATCTGGGTGACTCTGGTGGATCAACGGCCAGATGCTATTCGCAAAATACAAGACTGCATCCACATTGGGTGGATGGCCATAGCCACCAATAAACAAAATGTCTTTTCGCTTGGAGAAGGGATTATTGCGACCAGGTATATCGAGGATCAAGGGTATCGTGGTGATAGTCGAATCTTTTAAGGAGTCTTCATCATCCAAAAGATTCTTCTCTATTTCACTTAACACGATGGTTTCATCGGCTTTTAGCATCACGCCAATTTCCCGTTCCCGGGTTTGCTGCGCCGTCATTTTTAGCTGCCGTGAGTTTTCATGTTCAGCTTGCCGCATCTCCCTTAAAAAATGGAGGTCAACCGTATCGAAGATAATTTTTGCAGAAGGGCATTTTTCCCTGACCAGATCGACATAGGTTGCAGCAAACTCAACCCTGTATAGCAACACAAAATCAAAGTCTGTACCTTTTTGATCCAGGAATGATTCAACACTGGTCCAGTATGGGTAGTACAAACAATGGACCCCAATTCGCTGCAGATTTTCTGTATATTTTTCCATTCTGAGAAAATTATCGGCCGGAATAAAGGTGACGTCGTAACCCAGTTCAATAAAGAGTTGCATATAGTAGAAAGAAGTTACCGAGCCAGCATCTCTATCCGGCGTTGGGGTGACAGCATCAATAACCAGAATTCTGCTATTCTTCAAGTCACTTTTGCCCACCCCAGCTGTATCAATGCATGCATGTGCACGTCGCTGATTCATTGCTATCTCGCCATGGTGAACAACTTTTGACCAAGGCTGGAAAATTGAGTCCCGTTTTACTCTATTGATTTCACTTATCAGAGAGATCGCATCAAGGTAGGTACAATCTACTTTCCCTTCAAATGCATGAGCCCAACCAAAAGCCTCTTTATCAATCAGAATAGACTCCGGCGAACAGCCGTCTATTATCCTCGCATAGTTATATTCTGGTCTGTCCGGGTCATCAATACTCCCGCTGCCTAATTCTGTAGCATCTGGAACCAAAACCTCACCAGCCTGCCCCTGTTTAAATCGTCCATCTGTACGCAAGAGCATAGATCCTACAATCCCCGCATTGGGATAATCTTCATATGAGGCTACCAGCGCGTCTAACCAACCTTTCGTCACTTCAACATCATTCTGGAGAAAATGGATGAATTTCCCTCGGCTTGAGCTAATTGCCTTGGGAAGGGCAGGTACAACCCGGCGGATAACTTCTATCGTCAGCATTTCTGCCAGAGCCACTGATACTTCATCTGACTCACCGTCATGAACAAATATGATTTCATAACTAACGTCAGGGCTGGCTTCCCAAATTGAGATAAGGCACCGATAGACATAGTCAATATTACCCTCCACGAAAATGAGGATACTTACCAGGGGTTCTGGCTCAACAGGAACCTCTCTCCCTGATATTAGAATCTTATGCCTGAATACCCACTCCTTATAGGAGCGTGTACTTTTGAACAGTCGAGGAAACCTTACAAAAAAACCTGATTTCAGGCGGCCACGGTAATGAGGTGGAATACTTAAATAGAGCCCCAAGATGCTTCTTTTTGGAATTCCAACCAGGCTATGCAACCAGGCGATTGTGACACGCAAAGGGCGAGTGATTCGCCAGGAAATCGATCCATATACAGCTTCCAGTTCCAGTGAATCAACACTAGAATTTGTATTCAAGTAGGCCACTCTGACCTGTTCCAGTTCAGAGCGGGCTTCACTTACTTGAGTCTCTAGATCTGACACTTTTGATACAAAGTCAGTGTTTTCGTTAGACAGTGTTTCGACTCTTCTCTCAGCTTTCTCTAGCTGTTGTTCAAGATCCCGGAGCAGCTCTAGGCTAACCTCTAATTCTGAATCGTCTGGACTCGATGATCGAGACATATGACTAATAATCCCAAGTTACTTTCTGGTGCGCAATTTTCTCAAAATACCCTTCCTGCAGGGTAGCTGAAAGGGCCGATATTTTACTCGCTCTCTGCCTCAAATACATCGCTTCTGGCAATTCGTGAGTGTTTCTGGTCCCTTCTTTCCACTTCGATGCCTGCATAAGAATATCGACGTGAAATGTTGTATAAAGAATGGAAACCACAAATGCTTCAGTACAAAGAAATTATTAGCAAAGGAATAATAGGTTGATAGAAGCTATTTAGCAGCCGTAATGATAACTTGATACCCACCAAAGTAACCGTATTTTCGGGACCAGTACAAATTGACACAACTTCGATGAAAGCCGGCCTCAATCAACTGATCAAGTAAATCCCAGCCAAAGTGGTAGTAACAGAGTATACCTGCTTCAGGGTTTGTTGGGTCACCGTGATATTCTTCCGGCAAATGATGGGTAACCTGACCATCTTTTCCGACACTCGCTCGTACTTTCGTTGAGTTCGAAGTAATCACAAAAGGGGCTGTTAAAAACAGAGTTCCATCCTTCTTCAAACACCGAGCGGATTCGCGGAGTGCCTGCTGATAATCGGGAATATGTTCAAGAACATCAAAGGTGAGGATGCTAGTAAAACTCTCATCCTCAAAACTTAATGCGGTCATGTCCTCATGGCGAATACCATTTTCATTCAATTCTCCGGCATTCAGATGTTCACCTAAAAACTCACTACCAATCAAATTTGGATAACGGGATAAAAGTACCTGATACAAATAGGTGAGTTGCTCTGTAATGTAGATATTATCCAACTGACTAGTTTTACCGAGGGATTCCATAAGATGAATTACGGCTCTCATTCGGTTATTTAGGTTACACCTTGGGCACACTAGACACTCACGCCAGTTTGGAATTTTCTTGCCTTCTTCCATCAAACCCGTGGCCGACAGGTAGTCCACCCGGAACTCGACAGGGTGATCGCAAACGTGACAATGCCCCGCGACACTAAATTCTGACTGATCCAAAATCTGGCTAAGTTCTTCTTTACGTATTTTAGAACTATCAGAGTTGGATATGAATTCCTGAAACTGTTGAAAATCGCTCAAACTATGTAGTTTCAGTTTATTGTCTTCATTCATGCTATTGCCCTAACTTCATTCAGGCGCAGAACGCTATCGTTCCACTACCTAGTATTTAAAATAGCCTCTCCATCCAACATTATCCCCAAATACAATGGATAACCCAACCACATTCAATGCCAAAACCTAGTTTCCAGTGTCTATGCATGATAGGCAGGAAACTGTCATCCTGATCTCAAGTGTCGGACTCTATTGAAGCAAACCCTTCCGGTGGTATTATCAATAGTGATTAGTTGCTCTTGTGAGCACGATAAAATAAAAGGCTACTAAGTGAAAAATATTCAACCCAGATACTTCTTTCTGTGCCATCTTGCCTTCTGGTTCCCACTGCTCTTTGCGACTCCTGTGTTTGTCACATTGAAAAACTTCAATGACTTGCAGCTACCGCTAGCACCTCTTCTGACGATACTATTTACATGTGTATTTGCAGTTTCGGCGATCACCTGTTTCGTATCCAAACTTCTTGGCACGAAACCAAATTACTACTTTTCGATATTCTTACTGTCTACAAGTCTGGTACTGGTTATTCAGGGGAATATAATTCATGACTTTTTTGACTACGGCCAGTTTAACGGTGAGGAGGTAAATTGGAGATCAAATGGTTGGAAATTTTGGTGGGAATTGGTCATCTATTTATTGTCCGTCCCACTTGCCTATTTCACTTTACTAAAATTCAAACCAACTGCAAATTATCTTGCACTGATTCCATTACTTTCATCCAGTGTCCTGGTCTTCCCTGAACTACTGGCGTTTGAGCCACCAGTTTCTGAACCGACACCGGCAGAATTTGTAGATCGCGAGGTATTCAACTTCTCCAATGAAAGAAATCTAATCCACCTTATACCAGATGGTCTTCAGTCTGACATAGTCAAACAAGTATTGGAGGAAAATGCAGGGTTAGCAGAGAATCTCAGAGGTTTTATTTTTTTTGACAACCACCTTGGCCAATTTCAAGGTACCGCTCCTTCCATACCAACGATATATTCAGGAAATACATACAATCTTTCGGAAGGGTATTCATTCAAGCAAGTCAAAGAAATTTTAGATCAGTTCGCCTACCAAAATCTTCTTGCTGACCACGGCTACAGGCTGGATTTTGTTTCTATTGTTGCACCATATTGCAGCAAAGATGCCGCTACATGTGTTGTTCGTGGGTTTGATGATCTCAAAGCCAGAGGGTACTATGAGTACGAAACATCGAAAACTCTTTTCAGCACAAAGCTCGTAGCTGACTTATCATTGTTTCGCCACGTTCCAATGTACTTTAAAGAAAAAGTGTATAACAGTGGACATTGGCTATTCTCCGATAATGATCTCAACGGCGCATCTCCCTACCCTGATCCTGTAATTCGTGAATGGGTTGAAAATATGAATGTCACTTCTGATGGCCCACGCTACAAATCCTACCACTATATCGGCACTCACATCCCCCCTCACTGGGACAAAAATTGCGAATACTCGCCAAAAAAAGAATTGGTTCGGGACAACTACAAAGAGCAAACTTACTGCTTGCTAACTGGTCTGGTAAGTTTTCTTCAAGCACTGGAGGAACACGATATATACGATCAAACCGCGATCATTATCACCGGCGATCATGGCAACAATACTGCGGCGAATGACCTAAAGGGAGTCCCCGTAAACGACCTATTTAATCCAAGATTCATTG
>Ga0187827_10003495_pt1 | contig 20273 bp, 16 predicted proteins | sample ETNtaG_39_FD_167969 | JGI IMG/M metagenome (GOLD analysis project Ga0187827, IMG submission 167969) | Marine microbial and viral communities from oxygen minimum zone, Eastern Pacific Ocean - ETNP2014_SV_150_PacBio MetaG (Illumina Assembly) | ecosystem: Environmental > Aquatic > Marine > Hypoxic... | reverse complement strand
ACAGCTTTCCCTAAATATCCGGGGGAATAAAAAAATCAACGTAGAAACCGGTATCGGTTTTTTTGACCATATGCTTACTTCTTTAGCTTTTTGGGGCAATTGGGATTTAAACCTGAAATGCAAAGGTGATCTGTATATTGACACTCACCACACCATTGAAGATGTTGCACTTTCTTTGGGAAAAGCATTTTATAAAGAATGGTCAAAAAATAAAAACATAATAAGAATTGCTTACGCATTTTGTCCGTTAGACGGAGCATTGACTCGCATTGTTGTGGACGTATGCAATCGCCCCTATAATACATTCGAAGCAGTATTTAATGTTGAAAAAGTGGGCGAATATGAAACAGCAATGACCGAACATTTTTTCCATTCGTTTGCACAGGAAGCCCGGATCACACAACATATTCATATGCTTCACGGAAAGAATGCTCATCATATTATTGAAACAATGTTCAAAGGTCTCGGACTTGCCCTTAAACGAGCCTGTACAATCACTGGAACTGAAACCCGATCTACTAAAGGGATATTATGATTGGTGTAATACAATATGGAATTGGAAACATTGGATCTGTAAAAAATGCATTGGATCATTTAAATATCCCCAATGTGGTAACGGCTAATCAAAATCAATTATCATCCTGTGATAGATTAATCCTTCCCGGTGTTGGTGCATTCGAACCTGCTATGAACATTTTGTCGGATTCGAAATTTGATTTATTTATCAAAGATTGGGTTAATGATGGAAAACCGATTTTAGGAATTTGTTTAGGCATGCAGCTTCTACTCTCCAGTAGTGAAGAAAATGGAGTTACAAATGGGTTAGATCTCATCTCAGGCCATGTTTCACAATTACAGAAGGGTGATCGAAGAATTCATATTGGATGGAATAAAGTTGAACCACTCGGGAAAAATGATATTATTACTGAATCGGGGTTTGCTTACTTTGTTCATTCTTATGCTTGTCGGCCAGAAAATGAATCCCACATTATTGCCAAAACTACATACGGAGAATCATTTACATCTGCTATTCAAAAAGATAATGTTATAGGTGTGCAATTCCATCCTGAAAAATCACAGGATTTTGGATTAAGTATCTTAAGGAGATTTTTTCTTGGAGAAATTTAAAATCATTCCAGCCATCGACTTAATTGATGGAAAATGCGTAAGACTCATCCAAGGTGATTATGCACAAAAAACTATTTATAATGCTGACCCAGGATCTACAGCAGAACAATTTTTAGACGCAGGATTTGATTTGGTACATGTTGTGGATTTGGATGGAGCAAAAGATGGCGAACCAAAAAATTTAAAATCTATAGAAGATATTGCTTCCTGTGGAATCACCATAGAACTTGGTGGTGGACTTCGAAGTGAGAGCCATCTTAAATCTGCTATAAATGCTGGTGCTCAAGATTTAATTCTTGGAACAAAATTATTAAATATTGGATCTGTAATCGATGAATGGGTTTCAATGTTCCCTAATCAGTTGATTGCTGGGATTGATGCGAAAAATGGATTAGTTGCTGTGGAAGGCTGGGAAGAAACATCAACTGTGTATGCCATTGATCTAATAAAGCAACTTGGTGAAAAAGGCTTCAAGCGAACAATTTATACAGACATTCAAAGAGACGGAATGTTGTCCGGCCCAAACCTGGGACAATTAAAATCATTTGCAGAATATTCTCCGATTCCCACGATTGCATCAGGTGGTGTTGGTTCTATAACCGATATTAAAAATATTAAATCAATATCAATGAACAATATTAATGGTGTCATCTTGGGCAAAGCTATTTATGATGGAAAAATCACATTAAAGGAATTAAGCAAATGTTAGCAAAAAGAATTATTCCCTGTCTTGATGTGAAGGATGGGGAAGTTGTAAAAGGTGTAAACTTTGTTAATTTAACATCGGAAGGTAATCCTGTAGAACTGGCTGAAAAATATTCAAAAGAAGGCGCAGATGAACTAGTATTTTTGGATATTACCGCCACATTGGAATCCAGAAATAATGTTGTTGATTTAGTAAAGGAAGTCGCCAAAAAAGTATTTATACCATTTACCGTTGGGGGCGGTGTTCGGTCTGTTAAAGATATTTCTGAATTATTAAATGCCGGTGCTGACAAAGTATCTATTAATTCTGCCGCATTAAAAAATCCTAAATTGCTTAATGATGCTTCAAATCGGTTTGGTTCCCAGTGCATTGTTTTGGCCGTGGATGTAAAACGAACTGGAAGTTCATGGAATATTTTTTCTCATGGCGGAAGCCGGTCGTTGGACATAAATGCTATTGAGTGGATTAAAGAAGCAGAAGATCGTGGCATTGGTGAAATATTACTCACAAGTATGGATGCCGATGGAACACAGGCAGGCGTTGATTTAGAGATTACAAGAATGATTAGCGATATGGTATCAATTCCTGTTATTGCTTCGGGCGGCATTGGTAGTCTGGATCACTTTAAAGAGGCATTTAATATTGGAAAAACAGATGCAGTTCTTGCGGCCTCTGTTTTTCATAGAGATATAATTCCTATGAAAAAAGTAAAAAAATATTTAACAAAAAACGGCATTCAAGTCCGATAAAAAAGGAAAACAATGAAAGAAAAAGAAGAAGGTCTAAATCTCAATTTGGATTACTCAAAATTAAAACAGATTGTATCCATTGATGAGGATGTAATTCCTGTAGCTGTACAAAATGTAGAAACTGGAGACGTTATAATAGTTGCTTATGTAAATCAACAAGCGTTGGACTATACATTAATGAATAATGTGGCAGCTTTTTGGAGCACTTCACGAAATGAAATTTGGGTAAAAGGATCTACATCAGGGGATATATTAAAATTGGTAGACGTTCGTGTGAACTGCGATCAAAATTCCCTGCTTTACCGAGTTATCCCGAAAAATAAAAATGCCTGCCATACGAATAGACCCACTTGCTATTATAGAAAAATAAAATTAACTAAAATGGAGTTTATACATGAGTAAAAAAGTAGTACTTGCTTATAGTGGCGGGCTAGATACTTCGGTGATATTAAAATGGCTTTCTAATCAAGGTTATGAAGTTATTTGTTTTGTGGGCAATGTGGGGCAGAAAGAGGATTTTGATACAGTGGAGAAAAAAGCAATGGCTACTGGTGCATCCAAAGTATATACGGAAGATTTGAGACGAAAGTTTGTTACCAACTACATTTTTCCTGCCTTGCAGGGGAATGCATTGTATGAGGGGCGTTATTTGCTGGGAACATCCTTGGCAAGACCTATTTTGGCTAAAAAACAGATTGAAATTGCGGCCAAAGAAGATGCGGAATATGTATCACATGGATCTACGGGGAAAGGGAATGACCAAGTGCGATTTGAGTTAGGTTATTATGCATTAAATCCGAATATAAAGGTGATTGCTCCTTGGAAGGACCCAGAGTTTCTTTCCCAATTCAAAGGACGGACAGATATGATACATTATGCAAAAAAGTATGATATTGAAATCACCGCATCCGAGAAACGGCCTTATAGTGAAGATGAGAATTTAATGCATATTAGTCATGAAGCAGGCATTTTGGAAGATCCTTCAAAACGCCCGAATGATGATGTATTTAGGATCTCCAATACAGTTAAAAATGCACCTGATTCTGAAACATTGATTGAAATAGAATTTGAGAATGGAGTCCCTGTTCATGTGAAAAACTTGGATGATGGAACGAAAAAAACAGATCCACTTGAATTATTTAATTATTTAAATGAATTGGGCGGAAAAAATGGGATTGGTCAATTGGATATGGTGGAAAACCGTTTTATTGGAATTAAATCTCGAGGGATATATGAAACTCCCGGAGCTACAATTTTATGGGAAGCGCACAGGGACTTGGAAGGTATTGCCATGGATAAAGAAGTAATGCATCTACGGGACATGCTCATTCCCAAATTTGCTGAACTCATTTATAACGGCTTTTGGTTTTCGCCTGAAATGGATTTCATCATGGCGGCGTTCAATAAAAGTCAGGAAGCCATTAATGGCACGGTTCGGTTAGCGCTATATAAAGGGAATATCATTCCCGTCGGTCGGGAATCATCTACATCTTTATATGACCAGGATTTATCCAGCATGGATATTGAAGGCGGATTTAGACCTGTGGATTCACAGGGATTTATTAACATCAACGCTATACGCTTAAAAGCGCATCATGTAGTCCTTCATAAGAATAGACCCTATCATTGGCGAAAGGAGAGTTCATGAAGAAACTTTGGGACAAAGGGTATGATTTGAACAAAACAATTGAATCATACACGGTTGGAAATGATCCCCAGTTAGATCAAAAATTAGTTTATTATGATTGTGTCGCATCCAAAGCTCACGCCAAGATGCTGGGTAAAATGAATTTATTGACCGATGATGAAGTACAGGATTTAAATCGTGAATTAGACAAAATTATTGAACTGAATAAACTAGGGGAGTTTGTGATCAGGGAAGACCAGGAAGATTGTCACACAGCTATAGAAATGTTCTTGATAGAATCATTAGGTGATGTGGGAAAGAAAATCCATACAGCTCGTTCTAGAAATGATCAGGTCTTAACCGCATTGCGGCTATATTCTAAAGATCAGTTGGATTGCATCGAGCAATTAATTAATGATTTCACTGATGCAGTAAAAGAATTCACCAGAAATTATGGTCACGTTCAATTCCCTGGTTACACCCATATGCGCAAAGCAATGCCATCTTCATTCGAACGATGGGGTAACGCCTTTATGGATTCTATGAATGATAATCTTGTATTGCTTTCCACGGTGAAAATGTTGGTTGACCAATCCCCATTGGGAACAGCTGCTGGTTTTGGTATTCCGTTGGATATCGACCGGAAATTCACTGCAAAGGAATTGGGGTTTTCACGCGTACAGGAGAATCCAATATACGCTCAGCACAGCCGCGGGAAATTTGAAATTTCCATCCTGCATATGGTATCTCAAATTATGCTGGACCTGAATAGAATTGCGTCCGATTTGATTCTATTCAGCATGGCTGAATTTGGTTATGTGGAATTGCCGGATGAATTTTGCACAGGGAGTTCCATCATGCCCCAGAAGAAAAACCCCGATGTGTTGGAACTTCTTCGGGCAAAATACCATGTTGTTTCTTCCTATGAATTTCAAATTTCCAGGATTTCATCGGATCTTATTTCTGGATATAACCGGGATGCACAACTTACGAAAGAGCCTGTCATGAATGGGTTTTCAATCATATCAGCTAGTCTAAGAATTGCTACCTTGCTTTTTCAAGGACTTTCCGTAAATGAAGAAAAATGTAATAATGCAATGACTGATGAAATATATGCCACAGCGCAGGTGTACAATTTGGTAAAGCAGGGAATTCCATTTCGCGATGCGTATCAACAAGTGGCTAATTCAATGGAAAATGTAAAATGACCCGAGATTTACCAAAACTAAATCGTGTTGTCGTTAAGGTTGGCAGTTCCAGTTTATGTCATAAAAATGGCAAAATTGATCCAAAGAGGATCGAAGCTATTGCGGAAGATATTGCTTCACTCATTCAGGAAGATATCCAGGTTGTTCTTGTCTCCAGCGGCGCAGTGGCAGCTGGGCGTCATATATTGAATGAAAATGAAACTGCAATAGAAATCAAACAAGCGGCTGCGGCTATTGGTCAAATTATCCTTCTTGGAACATTTCAACAAAATTTCCGAACCCATGATTTAACGATAGCGCAAATATTATTAACCCATGAAGATTTGCAAGATCGTCGCCGATATTTGAGTGCCAGAAATACCTTGGTAAACCTATTGGATCATGGTATAGTTCCAATTATAAACGAAAATGATTCAATAAGTACGGAAGAGATTCAATTTAGCGATAATGATTTTCTTGCGGCACTTTGTACGAATCTTGTAAGCGCTGATTTATTTATTATTTTGTCCGATATTGATGGGATTGGAAAAAAGGATCCCAGAACAAATCCTGAAACGGAAATCTACGAAACGTTAAGTGTTGAAAAGCTTGAGCAATTAAAAAAACAAATCCCAAAAAATAAATTGGGTGGTATAAGCAGGGGCGGGATTTATACAAAAATGGAAGCACCCATTATGGCTGCCCAATATGGTATTCCCACCATCATAGCAAACAGTCGCACCGAATTCGTTTTGAAGCGGTTAATCCAAAACGAAAATTTCGGTTCATATATCCATCCAACAGAATCAAAATTAAATTCCAGAAAAGCATTTATAGCCCACGCCTTGAAACCGAAAGCAAAACTTATCATTGATCAGGGGGCTGCTAATGCTATTCGATCAAAAAAAGCCAGTCTTCTCCCATCTGGGATTTTGGAAACTGAGGGTGCTTTTTTGCGGGGAGATGGTGTGATATGCAGTTTGAAAGATGGATTAGAAATTGCCCGGGGGATTGTGGAATACGATCGGGATGAAATAGTACAAATTGCTGGACAGCAATCAGCAGCAATAGAATATATCCTGGGATTTAAACATCACAGAGGAATTATTCATAGAGAAAACATGGTTATCATAAAGGATTAATAAAATGGGTTTGAAAGAAATAGGAACTAAAATCAAACATGCGAGCCGCGTACTACCCACTATTACAACTAAACAAAAACAAACGATATTACGAGAAATAGCCAGTGCAATTCTTATCAATCAGGAATCTATAAAGAAGGCTAACCAAAAGGACCTTAAGGCAGGTATAGAAAAAGGACTTTCAATAGCAATGATTGATCGATTAAAGTTGACGGATGACCGAATTCAAACCATGGCATCAAGTGTAAATGAAGTTTCTGGTCTTTCTGATCCTGTGGGTGAAATTACAGAAGATTATACTCGTCCAAATGGGTTGCGTGTCCAGCGCCGCCGCATTCCACTGGGTGTTATTGGCGTCATTTATGAATCGCGCCCCAATGTGACGATTGAAGCTGCTTCTCTTTGCTTTTTTGCCGGAAACGGTTTGTTGTTACGGGGTGGGTCCGAAGCGTTTTATTCTAATATGGAATTAGTAAGAATATTCAAATTTGTATTAGAGACCCACAACCTTGAAGATGTAATAGATATTGTGCCTTCAACGGATCGAGCAAATGTAGATGAAATGGCTAAAATGAATTACGTATTGGACGTCATTATTCCCCGTGGCGGAGAAGGACTCATTCGACATATATATCAAGTGGCAACTGTTCCAGTAATTGCTCATTATAAAGGGAATTGTCATGTATTTGTGGATGCTTCTGCAGATATGAAAAAAGCCAGCGCCATTATCATAAATGGAAAAGTCCAACGTCCGGGAGTATGCAATGCTCTGGAAACGGTGCTTGTTCATCGGGGAATTGCCGATGCCTTTATACCGAATATAATTGACGAACTTATTTCATCAGAAGTAGAGATTCGAGGTTGTGAAAGAATACAAAAATATTCTGATAAAGTTAAACCAGCATCAGATCAAGATTATGATACGGAATATTTGGATCTTATTTTGGCCCTGAAAATAGTGGATGACTTAAATGATGCCATCACCCATATCCATCGATATGGCAGCGATCATACAGAAGGAATTGTAAGTCAAGATCAAAAATCAATCGATACATTTATTCAATCTTTGGACAGCTCGGCTATCATGGTGAATACATCGACCCGATTTAACGACGGCGGTCAATTAGGATTAGGTGCAGAAATTGGAATCAGTACAACAAAATTACATTCCTTTGGGCCCATGGGTTTGCGTGAACTCACAACCACTAAATTTGTGGTCATTGGCTCAGGGCAAATACGTCAGTAATGACCAGAAAAATGAAACATATAACACTTAAGAATTGGAGAATAATATGACAAACAATCAAATAAAAAAAATTGCAATCATTGGTGCTGGTAAGATTGGGCAGGCCATCGCAAATGGCATGACAAAATCAGGTCAATATTTGCCATCACAAATAACCATGACCAGAAAAGATTCATCCATGCTTACACATCTGCAAAATGCCGGCTATGGTGTCACTATAGACAATTCTAAAGCGATTAAATCGGCGCAATTAATTGTTGTTTCTGTTGGCCCGCAGGATGCTAAAAACCTATTGAATGTGATCAAAACTGACCTTGATCCTAAAATGCATATTTTGGTATCCACCGTAGCAGGCGTAACAATTGAGTTTATTGAGAATATTATAGGTACAGGATTTCCAATTGTCAGAATAATGCCCAACACGGCAATAAGCATTTGTGAATCCATGACCTGTCTTGCAGCCAAGGATGAGCACAGCGAATCAATGGAATCTGTAAAACGTATTTTTGACCAGTTGGGTCTTACACTTGTTGTCAAAGAAGAATTGATTGGTCCTGCCACTGCACTGTGCGGATCCGGTTTGGCTTTTTTCCTGCGGGCAGTTCGGGCGGCTTCCCAAGGGGGCACGGAAATTGGTTTTCACGCGGAAGAGGCTATATTATTAGCAGCTCACACAGCGCGAGGGGCGGCATCATTGACTCTTGAATCAAAAATGCATCCTGAATCAGAGATCGATAAGGTTACAACACCAAAGGGGATAACTATATCAGGATTAAATGAAATGGAACACCAGGGTTTCAGCTCGGCCATGATCCGGGCCATTGTTCGATCTGCCGAAAAATTAGGCAGTATCTTTTAAAGTAATTTCGATTTATTATCCGGTAGTTTGCATTGCTGCCGCAATTGCATTAATGGACATATAAATTGATCTGTCCAAATCTTGGTTCACCCGGTCTATATTTTTTCTCTGACGTCTTAACAGCAAAACTTGAATGATATTTAACAAATCAGTAAACGGATTTCGGAATGCAATAGAGCTGGAAATAACAGGATTTCGATCCAACAAATTTTCATAGCCGCTTATACTTTTGTAGGCATTTAGACATAATTGGTATTCTTTCATTAAAATCGTATGGAATGCTTTTTCATTTTTGGTTTTTGCGTACAACTCTGATATGTGTAACCTGGATCGAGCCATCTCAAAAGACATATTATCCATAAGCTGTATGAAAAATTTTGATTTTTTATATAACATTTTTACTTCATTCAGTTTTGATGATTTATCAATCGAATGGAATAATGCTGTGCCCAAGCCAAACCATCCGGTCAGATTATACCTTAACTGTGTCCAGGAAAATACCCAGGGTATCGCTCTCAAATCATAAAACCCGACTGATTCATCTGCTAACTTTGCCCTTGCTGCAGGCCTTGAAGCGATTGGTAAACTACTAATATGATTAATGGGGGTCGCATTTATGAAATATTTCCAACACTGTTGGTTTATTATATTTTTCTGATAGGTGTCAAAGGCTCTCATTGAAATGTCTAGGTTCAGCGGGCTCTCAAATTCTTTTTTATCATCAATAATACCAGCCAGCCCAATCATTTGTGCATGGATAAGTTGTTCCAGATGCCGTTTTGCAATTCGAGAAGATCCATATCGATAAGAAATGACTTCTCCCTGTTCTGTCATCCTTATTTTTCCATTATGGCAAACGGAAGGTAAACTAATTATTGCTTTATTTGATTTGCCTCCACCTCTACTTATTGATCCGCCACGACCATGGAATAATCTAAAATCAATATGATTCTCATTACAAATTTTCGCCAAATTTTCTTGACATTTATACAGAGAATATTGGGCCATGCCCATACCTCCATCCTTGTTGCTGTCAGAGTAACCGAGCATGATTTCTTGAAAAACACCCTGACTTTGTAAATATTTCTTATATATGTCATCATCCAATAATTCTGAAAATTGTGCTGGCGCTGACTGAAGGTCAGCGATGGTCTCATAAAGCGGTATAATATGCAGCCCACAGTCCATTTTACCATCGTGATAATGGATAATCCCAGTAAGTCTTGCCAAAAAAAGTACTTCAAGAATATCACTTTTGGTATGGGTCATACTCACGATATAGGATGATATTGAATTAGGGTCAATCAATAACTCTTTTTTGATAACTAGGAAAGTAAGGAGCGTCTCCTGGGACTGCTCCGATAGGGTATTAATAAATGATTGTTCTAGTTCATTCTGAAATTTGATGCCTTCAGTAAGAATTTTATTTTTTTCGGATTCATTCAGAGCAATATAATTCGATTGGCAATTTAAATTTTTTAATATTTCATGAATCACTGCTTCGTGCGCATCAGAATGTTCACGTATATCCAGGCTCATCATATTGAAACCAAATATTTCCGCTTGAATAATTAAATCGCGGGTGGGTCCTCTGTCTATACTGGTTTCATGCGATAATAACTGGAAAGATGCTTGAATGAGCTTCAATTCAGATATGAATTCATCAGATGTATAATCTGTTTTTTTGGAAGTGCTGGTTAACTTTTCTTTGTGACGCTCTAATTTTTGTTTTATACAAAAAATTTTTAATCGGAATGGTTCAAATTGTAGTTGTTCTTGAATTTTTTCATCAATACTCAAGTTTATTACGTCAGCTTTAATTGAATTCTGAAGTTCTGTAATCTTCGTTGGGTCCTTCACTGTGATGCTTAGCTCATCGTATAACATTTCCAGGGAATTGATAAATTTTTCCGTGATACGGATTTTTTGAGTTTGGATTGCATATTCTGTAATTTTATATGTTACTGCAGGGTTACCGTCTCTATCACCACCAACCCAGTTATGGAATCTGATGAAATTGGAAATAGTAACTTTTTCATTATAATAGATTTCAAATGCTGATGTCATGTCATATGAAAGTCTGGGTACCGCATCCCAGAGCGCATCTAAAGTATTATTAATTGTATTATTTATTTCATCTTTTATTGATATTCTTTGCGAACGGATATCATCAGTCATCATAAGCAATGCACAAAGACGCTTTGCCTCATTCATTAGATCTGATTTTTCTTTTTCGCCAAGTTTATGAAATAAAATTTGATCGATCTTTTTAATGATTTTTTTTTGTTTACTTATGGCAGATTGCCGTCTTGATTCTGTGGGATGGGCGGTAAATGTCGGGTGTATCCTGATACGTTTAATAATTGTTTTTGCGGTATCAAAATCTATGTTTTTCTGTTTTAAATCTTTAATGCCTGCAAAAATTGAATCTGCTTTTGGGTTGTTGAATGTAGCGTTATTCGATCGATTCCTGTTTATTGATATGATTTCACTCAGTTCTGCCTGATTAAGCAGGTGAAAGTAGGTACCAATAAATTTCAATACTTGATACAGATCACCATTTGACCATGTTTCCAGTGTGGACAATATGGAACTATTCATTGAAGTATGGTTTCCCGAAGATAAAAGAGAGTGTAAAAAATTCTTGAATTGAAGTTCTTTAGAATTATCTAAACTGGAAAAAACTGTTTCCAGCAATTCAAATATCAATACCGATCTAGCTTGCATTTGAGCTGATATACCGCATTGCTTCGCGAAGGTATGTAGATTATCCTTTACCACAATAACAGAGACACAAGAATTATTTTAAACTATTCTATAGAAATTTTATATCATGCCTGCACATGATTATAAAAAACTGAAACGAAGTTAGTAGTAGATTCGAAAAATCCATGGGTGCTTCACATATTTCCTTCTTTAAAAAGTAAACCGCCTGGACCAAACCATCAAAATAAACATAATACATAACTAAAATGGAATTCTTTCAATCAGATTGAAAATACCTTTGCAATGTCATAATCCAATCTATGGTAGCATCCTGCTTTAGGCATACATTATGACTTCTTCAACGCTGTTTCAAGATCATGGATGATATCATCCATATTTTCGATTCCCACAGATATACGAACCAGACCGTCTGTTAGTCCTCTCGCCAGGCGTTCTTCTTTTGGCACTTCAGCATGGGTCATGGTTGCAGGATGAGTGATCATAGTTTCTACCGAACCCAGGCTTTCGGCCAGTTGTGCCAGCTGAACGGAATTCATTAAGGTTCTGCCGGCTGGTATACCACCGGTCAATTCAAAAGAGATCATGCCGCTGAAACCGCTCATTTGTTCTTTGGCAACATGATACATGGAGTGAGATGGGAGTCCTGGATAGCTCACTTTAGATACTTTTGGATGGTTTTCTAAAAATTCAGCAACCCCCTGGGCATTCTCCGCGTGCTTTTTCATACGTAAATCCAGGGTCTTAATACCTAATAAGGTGAGCCAGCAGTCAAAAGGGCTTGGTACAGCACCAATGGTTTTCTGGACGAATTTGAGCTGGTCATAAAGATCTTCCCTGTTGGTAATAACTATTCCGCCAATCAATTGGTTGTGCCCACTCAGATATTTTGTGGTACTGTGCATTACCAAATCAGCGCCATATTCCAGAGGACGCAAGAATACCGGTGTTGCAAAAGTAGAATCTATTCCAAAAATCAGATCATGGTTTTTAGCAATTTTAGCCACTGCCTCCAGGTCTGTTACTTTCAGCAGGGGATTGGTGGGTGTTTCCACCCATATCATTTTTGTTTCTGGCTGGATTGCAGCTTCAATATTCTCAGGAAAAGACGTATCCACATAGGTAAAGTGCAAATCATAATTAACTAAAATCTGGTTAAAATGCCGGGAGACACCGCCGTAGACATCATCAGAACAGATCACATGGTCTCCAGCTTTTAATAATTTCAAACAACTGTCTACAGCAGCCATGCCGCTTGAATATGCGACGCCATATTTTCCGCTGTCGATCGCAGCTAAATGGTCTTCCATCATTTGCCGTGTGGGGTTGGCAGAACGTGTGTAGTCGAATCCTTTATCTTTCCCAACTTCTTCCAAAACGTAAGTGGCCGTCTGGTGCAATGGCGGCAGAATGGATCCGGTAATTGGATCTGGCTTGATTGCGGCATGCAGCACTTTTGTGTCAAATTTCATTTTTTCTCCCTAATTGTGGATTAAAAATTCTTTTAAGTAAGAATAATGAGCAGGGATAATAATGCTATTTTTTTCTTTTTCCATTGATTTTTGAAGCTGTCTAGGAATGGCAATTTGTTCATTGATGACCGGTTCGACCACCTGAGGGAATTTACCTGGATGTGCTGTGGCCAGGGCAATACCCGTGAGATGTGCATTTACTTCCTGTCGGTATTTTTCTATACCTGATAGCCCTACGGCCGTGTGCGGATCGGTAAGATAATTTAATTTATCCTTTGTGTATTGGATGGCATATTTCGTTTCATCATCCTGGAAACTCCAGCTGATAAGATCGCGTCGAACTTCGTTCACATTCTCATTATAAATTTTCAGGATACGATCAAAATTACTGGGCCTGCCCACATCCATGGCATTGGAAATAGTCTGTTTGGATGGCATACCATTGAATTCGCCTGTTTCTAAGTATTTGGGGAAAACATCATTGGCGTTTGTCGCGGCGATAAATTTTTCTACGGGCAGTCCCATATGCTTAGCAATGATACCCCCGGTAAGATTGCCGAAATTCCCACTGGGCACACTAAAAACGATGGGCTGATCGGTGTTGATCTGTTTCCAGGCCCAGGCATAATAGACGGATTGGGGCAGAAGGCGGGCAATATTGATGGAATTGGCAGAACTAAGAGAACGCCGTTGATTGACACTTTTATCAAGAAAAGCTTCCTTTACCATGTGCTGGCAATCATCAAAGCTGCCTTCTACTTCCAGGGCGGTTATATTGCCGCCGTAGGTGGTTAATTGCTGTTCCTGGATGGCGCTTACACGGCCCGAAGGGTAAAGGATTACAACTTGAATTCCATCCAGGCCAAAAAACCCGTTGGCTACAGCACTGCCTGTATCACCGGATGTGGCCACCAGTATTGTGATTTCTTCCGACAGCAAATGTTCCATACAGCGGGCCATGAATCTGGCAGCGAAATCTTTGAAAGCCATGGTTGGTCCATGAAATAACTCCAATACATAAATATCATCGATCAAACAAACCAGAGGGATATCAAAGGTAAAGGCAGCGTTACAAATTTCCATAAGTTCTGCGGAAGAAATGTTTTTAGATACAAAAGGCTGGATCATTTCAGCAGCCAGTTCACTATAGGTCATTTCCCTTTGGTAAAAAGAACGGTCAAACTCCGGGATTGATTCTGGAAGGTATAGCCCCCGATCAGGTGCCAAACCATGGAATAGCGCTTCCCTAAAACCAACAGCAGAACTGTGTTGGTTGGTACTGAAATACCGCACAGCCTTAGTCCAGTATTTCCGGGGGCTTCCTGTGAATGGGTGATGGATATGCGATACTGTTCAGACCGTTTTTCCTAAATGACTCCACCATAGCAATTCCAACTTTCCTGGATATTTCTTCCGAATCACTTAAGGCAAATAAGGCTGGCCCTGAACCGGAAATACCACAACCGATAGCGCCAGTATCCATAGCTGCCTGCTGGACTATATGGTAGCCAGGAATCAGTTCAGCACGTACTGGTTCAGCGAATAGATCTACCATGGATCGGCCCAGTAAATCAAAATCAGCTTCATGCAGTCCCAGGGTAAAACCTGCCAGATTCCCAGCCTGTTCAACAGCAGATTTTAAAGGTACCCGTTTTGGCAGCATCCTTCGAGCATCTTTGGTATTAACTGTAAAATCCGGCAGTATGGCGGTGCTGAATAAATTATCGGGGATGGGTAATTGCAAAATATCCAGGGGATCGTAGCTGCGGATCAGGATCATACCGCCTAATAGAGCCGGTGCAATATTATCGGCGTGAAAGCTTCCCGAAGCTACAGCCTCTCCAGCCATACCATGGACCAGCAAATCGTTCAGATTAAAAGGATTACCTAATAGTTCATTGACACCCACCAAAGCCGCCGCCGCACTGGCAGCACTGGAACCAATTCCACTGCCCGGCGGTATTCCTTTTTTAATTTTTATTTTAAATCCTTGTTGACTATCGACCGTATTTAAGAATGATAAGATTGCTTTTCCTGCTGTATTATTTTCAGCAGCAGTTGGTATTGAATCAGCTTTAATACCAGACATGACAATTTCGATACCCGGTTTCTCCTGGGTTTCAATGGTTAAATCATCTGATGGTTCAGCAATGGCATAGCCAATGCAGTCAAAACCGCAGGAAACATTTGCTACTGAAGCGGTTGCACGAACTCTAATTGATTTTTCAGGCATGGATATATCCTTTTTTTACCAGCAATTCTGCCATGAGGATGGCACCGCCGGCAGCACCTCGAACTGTATTATGTGAAAGGGCTACAAATCGAAAATCAAAAATTTTATCTTGGGCCAATCGGCCAATTGTAACAGCCATTCCATTTTCCAAATCGCGGTCCAATTTGGGCTGGGGTCGATTTTTCTCGTCGATATAGATGATTGGTCTTTCTGGGCCTGTTGGAAGATTTTCAATCTGTGGCAGCCCTTTGTATTCGTTCCAGATGGATTTGATTGTATCAATAGATATTTTTTTATCCTTGAATCGAATATATACCACAGCCAAATGGCCATCAATTACTGGCACTCTTGTGCAGGTAGCGGATATATTGATTCTGTCTGTGTTTTCAATGCCATCGTTTGTTATCTGGCCCAGTATTTTTAATGGTTCATTTTCGGTTTTTTCTTCTTCACCGCAAATATAGGGAATAACATTCTCCTCCATTTCAGGTGAGGAAATCGTAGCCTGTCCGCCGCCAGAGAGAGCTTGCAGTGTAGTGACTTGGACTTGGTCTACAGGAAAACCCGCTTCTTCCAAGGCGTGCAATGCAACCAGATAGGATTGAATGGAGCAGTTAGGTTTCACAGCTACAAATCCATTAGTTGGTAACCCGCGTCCGGATTGCTGAATCGGGATAATATCTGCATGACCAGGATTAATTTCCGGGATAATCATGGGTACATCATTGGTCCATCGATTTGCCGAACTATTACTGATTATGGGAAAACCGGCATTTGCATAATCAAATTCCAAATCCTGCGTTTCTTCCTTTATTGGCAGGTCCATGGCAGAAAAAACACACTCCACATTTTTGGGAATGGTATCAAAATCCCGAACATTACGAACGATCAAATGATGAACAGTTGCGGGAATTGCACCCGGCATCAGCCAGTTTTGGCCCACTGCATCAGAATAATTTTTTCCCGCTGAACGAGGGGAAGCAGCCACGTCAACTATCTGGAACCAGGGATGATTATCCAGTAAACGAATATAATTCTGTCCAACCATCCCGGTGGCGCCCAAAACACTGACTTTGATTTTTTGATTCATGCTAACTCTTTATACATGCCTGGATATCCTGGAGCACACCCGCAGCGGTAACGGCGGCACCGGCACCGTATCCTTTGATCACCAGGGGTACATCATGATATCGTCTGGTTTTAAACAGGATAAAATTCTCACTTCCGCGCTGATGAAAAAACGGGCTTTTTTGATCCACGGCTTCTAGGCCGGCTTTGATCTTGTTTCCATCCCAGGATCCTATGTAGCGTAACACTTTCTGTTCAGCTACTGCTTTTTCAAGACGATCAAGGAAAAACGAATCAAAGTCGGCAAACTGATCTAAAAATTCATCCACAGACAAGTCCGAATCCAATGCTCCCGGTATCAAACTTTCCACGGATACATCATTCAGTTCCAATTCAGCCCCTGTTTCGCGGGCCAATATTAATATTTTTCTGGCCACATCCATGCCGTTTAAATCTTCCCTGGGATCCGGCTCAGTAAAACCTTTTTCCCTGGCATAACTGACCAGGGAACTGAAGGGAGTTTGACCATCAAAATTATTGAATAAATAACCTAGGGTGCCGGACAATATACCCTGGATCTCGATGATCTCATCTCCGACGGCCAGCAATCCCTGAAGCGTATTAATAATGGGCAATCCAGCACCCACATTGGTTTCATATCGAAAATGAACCTTGTGCTTCTGGGCTGATTCCCGGATAGACCAGTAATATTCCTGGTCCAGGGTATTGGCAATCTTATTTGCTGTGACCACTGAGAAACCCTTATCTATGATATCCAGGTATTTTTCTGCAATGCTTTGGCTGGCAGTACAATCAACAAATATTCTTTGGTTCGATCCTGTATTTGCATATTGTAGAAATTCATCCAATACGAAAGGAACGGAAGAATTCATTAAATCATCCTGGGCTGTGACCGGATTGATTGCGTTGTCACCCAGGAGCATTTTTTTACTGGTACTTAAAGCACGGATGCGTATGCCCTTAAGATTTTCCTGCCTGATGATATTTAACAGTTCACTGCCAATGGTACCCGCACCCACCAGGTAGATATCCAGCGAACTCTCTTTTTTTTCAAAAAATTCATTGTGCAAAACGCTCAAGGTATTTGAAACATCAGCATCATCTACAATGAAAGATATATTTCGCTCTGAAGATCCTTGTGCAATTGCGATGATACTGATGTTATGGCGGCCAAGGGTTGAGAAGACCCGACCGGAAACTCCCGGGTTTTGACGCATGCCTTCGCCAACTACAGCAACAAGTGATAATTTTTTTTCTAATTTGATTCTATCAATTTGTTTGTGTTTAATTTCAGTTTCGAACTCAGTTTTTAATGCCCTCAATGCAGCAGCATTATACTTTGGCTTTATGGCAAAGCAGACAGAATGTTCACTGAATGCCATTGAGATCAGGATTATATTAATGCTCTCATTTGCTAAAGAGGAAAAAATACGTCCTATGGTACCTTTCAAACTCACCAGACCAGCTCCTTGAAGCAGCACAAGCGAGATATTGGATAAGGATGATATTCCCACAACAATCTCATCTAAATTTGCACGGTCTTTGCCGATCCTAGTACCTGGTTGTCCTGGATCAAATGTATTTTTGATATAAATGGGTATATTTTTGTAAAGGGCTGGTATCATGGAAGGGGGAAATATGACTTTTGCCCCAGCGTGGGCCAATTCCATTGCCTCCTCATAGGTCATGGTTGGAACAGTTTTTGCTTGCTTTACAATATTAGGATCTGCGGAAAGAATCCCATCGACATCGGACCAGATTTCAATCAATTGTGCGTTCAATGCGGCACCAAAGATGGAAGCAGTATAATCTGAACCGTTTCGGCCCAATGTTGTTGTTTTCCCATTTTCAGTGGCTCCCAAGAAACCGGTGATTACCTGGACTTTGGTACGCTCTTTGCAATAAGTACGGATGCGGTCGTATGATTGCCGATAATGCACATATGCGTGCCCAAAATTGTTATCGGTTAATATGACATTTCTTGCATCTAACTGTTCTGCCGCAATTCCAATATGAGATAAATACTTAGCTATAATTGTTGTTGATAATAATTCACCATATGACAGAATTTTGTCCTGTAGTTGGGATGAAAGCTGTTTTGCTTTTGCGATCGATGACAGATCTGATTCCAATTGTGAAAAATATTCATCAAGATGACATTGATCATTAATCTCAACCTGTAAACATAAATCTTGTATACATTTCCTGTGTCTTTTGACCAGGGACGTCAACATTGGATCTTTGGGCTTACCTGATGCTACTGTTTCTGCAAGATTTTTCAATGTATCTGTGACGCCACCCAAAGCAGAAATCACAATGACTAAATCGTCATCTTTATTCTTATCCTTGACAATATTGGCCACATGACGGATTTTTTCTGCATCTGCGATAGATGATCCGCCAAACTTTATTATTTTTAATGCCAACGCCTGCCTCTTTTAATAATCCAATATATAGATAAATATAACTTTAGAAATTAAGTAAACTATAGATTGTAAATCAGTTCAAAATTCAGGTTAGAATAAGGCTATCTCCCCTGATTTAATATCAATACTGCCAGTTATTCTGCTTTATTCGAATTAGAATGGGCATACATATTCTGTAACCAGTTATTAAAAAAGAGAGTTCCGTGGATGTCCCAGCATTTAACGGGATCGTTATTGGGATCATTATTTGGAAAATAGTTTACAGGAATATCTATTTCCATTTCGTTTTTTATATCACGATGGTATTCTTTAGACAATGTATCCGCATCATATTCAAAATGATTAAAATTATAATATTCATTATGTGTTTTACTGGCAATAAGACATGGACCGGATTCCTCAGAATACAATAGTAACTCTAAATCCGGGTCCGCATCAATATCATCCTTTCTTACTCCTGCAAACCTAGAGACTGGTATTTTGATTGTACCACTTAAACCATCCATTAGATTTGCACCAGGATTAATAATTTCATGATCATAAACCCCTGAAAATTTCTTTTCATATAGAATTTTTTCAATTCCGTAGAAATAATATAGTGCCACGTTCGCACCCCAGCATATGTAGTAAGATGAACTGGTTTTGTCCCTGGCCCATTGTATTATTTGGGTTAACTCATCCATATATAAAACAGATTCGAAAGGTAAGGTTTCTACCGGAGCACCAGTACAGATAAATCCCTGAAAATTTTCTGAGAGCACATCATCAATAATTTTATAATTTGCTTCCAGGTATCCAGGATCAGAATTCTTGGACTGATAGGTGGCAGTCCGGAGAAAAGTAAATTCCAAACCGTAATCATTTTGACCCAGACTTTTTTGCAATTGATTTTCCGTCTCAACTTTATTTGGCATGAGATTTAAGATAGCAATTTTCATGAACTGCTCCAGCTGGATAGTGCTATCAAAGCTCGGCCCCGATAGCACTATCCCTATATTTTAGTCTTTTTATTAACTGCTTTTTGCCTTTTCCAGGGCCTGACCAATGTCTGCTTTTATATCATCTATATTTTCCAGGCCGACGGAAATACGAACCAGGTCATCTGTAACACCAGATGCCAACTTTTCTTCATCGCTTAACTGCTGGTGTGTAGTCGAATTAGGATGAATTACCAGTGTTTTTGCATCGCCAACATTTGCCAGGTGGCTGGCCAGCTGCACGCTATTAATAAAGGTTTTCCCAGCCTCCATTCCACCGGCAATACCAAAAGAGAGTACGCCGCCGAAACCGTTGGTGAGATACTTGGAAGCAGTTTCATGGGATGGATGATCTGGCAACCCGGGGTAACTCACCCAATTCACATTACTCTGGTCCTGCAGCCATTTGGCCAGTTCCATGGCATTATCCACATGGCGCTGAGCTCTTAAGGAGAGTGTTTCCAGTCCCTGCAGCAACAGAAAAGAACCAAATGGATGTTGTGCAGGCCCAAAATCACGCAGACCTTCCACACGTGCCCGGATAATAAAAGCTACATTTGCACCAACGACTCCATCTGGACCAAAGGCTTCCCAGAAATTCAGGCCATGGTAGCCAGGAGATGGAGAAGTGAATTCAGGGAAGCGTCCATTATCCCAGGGAAATGTACCAGCATCGACGATCACTCCGCCAATGGTATTGCCGTGACC
>Ga0187827_10003494_pt1 | contig 20273 bp, 18 predicted proteins | sample ETNtaG_39_FD_167969 | JGI IMG/M metagenome (GOLD analysis project Ga0187827, IMG submission 167969) | Marine microbial and viral communities from oxygen minimum zone, Eastern Pacific Ocean - ETNP2014_SV_150_PacBio MetaG (Illumina Assembly) | ecosystem: Environmental > Aquatic > Marine > Hypoxic... | reverse complement strand
TATTGAAGAACTCGCCAAATATTCAGAGATACAAGCCACATATTTCCCTGACGGATTCCCCGCCCAGACTGTTGTAGAAGTTAACAAACTCGCTCTACCTGAGCTCAAGGTTGAGGTTGAAGCAACAGCTGTACTATCATAAGAAAAAGCTAATAGCCTACTGCTTCTCCATCCCTACGAGGATCAGCTGCGCCAACAAACCCACCGGATGATGCCCTAGCAACAGCATGAACGCCGCCAAGTGAAAGTTCTTGCATAGATCAATAAATATGTCAAATAGCTTAAGAGTTAGTAAAACCTAATTGTTGGTATGAATTTTCGGCCAACGAAGATGCCTGTAACGAGTAAGTTACTTCAGAAGAAAGAATGGGGTTTGTGGATTGTATCCGGACTCGTTGAATTTGGACTTAAGGCCGAAGAATCTACGCATGGAATAGAGTATTGGCTTTGTGGGAACCCTAGATGTGGTATACTACTAGGCCTCCAAATTGATACAGTTCCAAAGGTTTCGCATTCTTCCGAGGCGTAGAAGAGTATAACACAACACTTTTTTGCATCCATTTTTGTATATTGATAAAGAAAATATTGAGATGAAAAATTATGGGGTTCAGAGAATATTTGGAAAAGATCGGACAGAGAGGGGTTCTTCAAAAAGTAGATGTTGAGGTATCTAAGAAATTAGAGATCTCTGGAATCTTGAAGGAAACTGAGCCAACCCCGATAATGTTCAATAATGTCCAGGAATCTGAATTTCGTGTCGCTGGCAATATGTTCTGCACCAAAGACGTAATCGCCGAGTATTTCGGTGTGACCCCCGCAGATCTTATACCAATGCTTTCTAAAGCTATCTCTGAACACTCAGAACCAGAGAAAGTTTCAGAATCTCCTTGTCAAGAAGTTATCCAATCCAGTGTAGATTTAGACAAATTACCAATTCTGTTCCATTGCGAAAAAGACGGTGGAAACTATATTAGCTCCGCTGTTGTCATTACCCAAGATCCTGATTCTTGTCAAAACGTTGATTTTCACCGTGCGATGCAGTTTTCTAAAGATAAATTTGCGATGAGAGTTGTTAGAGGTCGCCATTTTCACCAACTCTTGGAAAGAAACGACGAAATAGATGTAGCGTTTTGCATAGGGAATACGCCTAATGTTCTAATTGCTGGAGCAACTTCCGTAGATATAGGAATTGATGAGTTGCATATAGCAAACGCATTAGAGCCCTTCAAAGTTGTTAAAGCGTATTCAAATGACCTCTTAATTCCTGCTGAAACAGAATTTGTTTTGGAGGGACGTGTTTATTTGAAGGAAAGACACGCTGAAGGTCCTTTTGTCGACTTAACGGGCACATACGATACGATTCGAGAAGAACCTGTTTTTGAAGTTAAAAAGATCACTCATAGAAAGGATGCGATATGGCAAGCTTTGTTGCCAGGCGCACTTGAACACAGAATATTAATGGGAATGCCTAGAGAACCCACAATTTTCAATAAAGTAAATGAGAGAGGTGTGAAGTGTCTAGATGTAAACGTAAATCCCGGTGGATGTTCTTGGTTACACGCGGTCATTCAGATTGACAAAAAATCAGAAGAAGACGGCAAAAAGGCAATAGAAGGCGGCTTCGCCGGACATAGAAGCTGTAAACATGTCTTTGTGGTAGATAAAGATATCAACATTTACAATCCTATATCTGTAGAATGGGCAATGGCAACTCGCTTCCAAGGAGATGTCCGAATGATTATAAAAGACAAAGAAAAAGGAAGCAGTCTAGACCCTAGCGCTGAACCTGGAACAAACATGACTACAAAAATCGGGTTTGACTTAACCCAACCTCTCAAGGCTGAAGGAAGTTTTAACGTCGTAAAATATCCAAAAGTAGATTCCAAAAAATATCTTCATCAAAGGATTGAATGAACATGAAGCTAACACCGGAAGAGCAAGACATGCTGGATGGCAAGCATGGAAAAGCAGCTCAGAAATCCATGGAAATATTGACCACATTAGGTGAAATTTTTTATGCCGAGCGCATGCTTGATATTTGCAGCGTTCAGATAGCTGGGGTTTCCTACGCCAACCTAGGCGAAGCAGGGCTGGAATTCTTAAGCAAAATGGCTGAAGATGGAAAAGTTAAAGTTTTGACGACCTTAAACCCTGCAGGAATAGATCGCGAAAACTGGCAAGTATTAGGAATAACTGAAGAATTTGTCAAGAATCAGATCCGCGTTATTGACGCCTTCGCCAAAATGGACATAATTACTACATGTTCATGCACACCATATTTTATTGGGAATGTCCCACATTTTGGACAACACATCTCATGGGCTGAAAGTAGTGCTGTCTGTTATGCAAACTCCGTTATTGGAGCTCGAACTAATCGTGAAGGCGGACCAAGTGCATTGGCTTCAGCTTTAACTGGGAAAACACCAAAATACGGTTATCATTTAGACGAAAATCGCCATGGCCAAGTTCCAATAAATGTGAACGCTCAAGTCAAAGGCACTGACGAATTTGGCATGCTAGGAAAAACAATCGGAGATAAATTAATTAAATTAGGAAAAAAAACACCGTTTATCACAGGAATCCCTTCCGCCACCGTCGAGGAGCTAAAGTCGTTTTGCGCATCTATTGCTACTTATGGCGGAACCGCATTATTCCACATGGAAGGCATCACTCCTGAGTTTGATAAATATCCGAAACCAATTGGTAACGTTTCTGAGATTAACCAAGAGGACCTAGAAAAAGCCAGACTTGAACTTGTTGATGATGGCCTTGAAATAGATTTTGTTAGCATTGGTTGTCCCCACGCTTCAATTAATGAGCTAGAAAAAATCGCGAGTTTGTTAAAGGAAAAGAAAGTTAAGAAGGAATTCTGGATTACTACAGCTCGACCTATAAAGAGAATCGCCGATGAAGCAGGTTACTCCAAAATAATTGAAGACGCTGGAGCAAAATTCGCAGCGGACACATGCTGCGTTGTAGCCCCAATAAAAGGACGCTTCAAGGGCATGATGGTAGATTCCGCTAAAGCATGCTATTATGGTCGTGCAAAGAACAAGTTCAAAGTAAAAATTGGGTCAATCGAGGAATGCGTTGAGGAGGCGACAAAATGAAGCTTAAAGGCCGAAAAATCTACAAAGGCGTTGCAGAAGGAGAAGCGATTGCAACTAAAGATGGAATCTCATTCTTTGGGGGCGTTGATCCTGACACTGGCAAGGTTGTTGAGGTTGGGCACAAACTTGAAGGGCAATCAATAACTGGAAAGATTTTGGTATTTCCAACTGGCAAAGGTTCCACAGTTGGATCCTATACATTGTATAGGATGAAGAAAAACAACACGGCTCCAGCAGCAATAGTAAACGAGCAGATCGACACAATCATAGCAGTAGGTTGCATAATTAGCGAAATTCCATGCGTGGACAAGATTGATGTCAATAAAATTAAGACTGGGCAAAAACTGGTTGTTAATGGTTCAGAAGGGACTGTTGAGGTGAAATAGGTGGGCACTGGGAAGGGCTATGGAAAGACGATTCTTTTCGGAGAGCATTTTGTGGTCTATGGACTGCCATCAATCGCATCGGCGTTAGGGGCCTATACAACCGCTGATGTTAAGGTGGTCAAAGGAAACGGATGGACTATCAACGATCAGAGACCTGCCACTCCCGGCTACAAAGAAAAGAAAAACAATGAGGTAATGCAGTCAATTGCCAACGTAATCAATCATCTGAAGGTGGATATTGAGAATCAAAGACTTGAAATATCTTTTGCCGGTGATTTGATTGCTGCAAGCGGAGTTGGTGCTTCTGCTGCTCAATGCACTTCTTTGGCTCGCGCTTTGAATGAGACCTTTAATCTTAATCTGGATGACGAAAAGATAAATGAGGCCGCCTATGAAGGCGAGAAAGCATACCATGGAACACCTTCGGGTATAGATAATACAGCCTCCACTTATGGCGGTTTGATCTGGTTTGTAAGAAACTTGGGTACGGGAAAGAATACAATGGATCTCCTGCAATCACCAAGAAAGATGTTAATAGCAATAGCAAATTCAGGAATAACAGCCTCAACAACAGAAGTAGTCGCTGATGTCCGGCGATTAAGAGACGAAAACCCTGAAAAATTCAAAAAGATTTTTGGTGAATATAGGAAACTGGTAGAAGTAGCAAAAAAGGCTCTGCTTAAAGGAGATATTGCTACTATCGGTAATTTGATGAATAAAAATCACAAAATGTTACAGCAGATTACGGTATCAGGAGAAATTAATGATGAATTAGTAGAAATAGCTTTGGAAAATGGGGCGATTGGCGCCAAATTGACAGGAACTGGTCGAGGTGGCTTGGTAATAGGTTTAGCTGAAAATGAGGCCACACAAGAAAAAATCATCAATGTTATAGAAAAAAAGGGATACAGTGCTTGGAGAACAACTATAGGATGAACGTAATTAAGTTAGCTCGAGCATGGCTTCATAAGAGTATTCAATTATCAAATTAATCATCTACCTGGACTTATACCATATTCAGTATGTGTCATACGTCCACCCATTATTTCGGTATATTAGAATAACTTGGGAAGATATATACCGCCAAATTCTTACTAATTCACATAACGAGGATAAGTCAACGATGATAAACTATTTTGAGCAGAAGACCATAGGATATGATGAAAATGGTAAATTGCAAAAAGCATTCACCACATGATAATATTCTCCCTAATAGTAGAAAAAATGGAGGCCAGCGATTGATCAATGAGATGCCAATCTTCCGAGTCAAAGATGCCCCTCACTTTGATCATGAAAATTGGCGACTTATAGTCAATGGGTTAGTCAAGAAGCCACTGAGACTCTCCTACGATGAAATCCTCAAACTTCCAAAAGTACATCTCACCGATGATTTCACCTGCGTAGATGGATGGAAGGTGAAAGATGTGGAATGGGCGGGGGTTAGAATAAAGACCATCATCGGCCTAGCTGAGCCGACGCCGTCTGCCAGATACGCAGTATTCAAAGCTGGAGGATTCACCACCACACTTGCGCTCACCGAAGCAAACCGAGATGAAGCCATTCTCGCCCATGAACATACAGGTCAACCGCTGACCTTTGAACATGGAGCGCCATTAAGGCTGATATTCCCATCACAAGAATGTTTTTACAGCGTGAAATGGGTTAACGTTATAGAACTTAGGGCAAAGTATCTCGAAGGAACTGGGAAGAATATAGCCCTTACAAGGATAAAACCTAAAACAAGTCCACCAAATCTTAAGTTTAAAAAAACATAAGATTGACCAGATTTAGAAGAGGCAACCTTAGTCAACACAGGAAGACTTCAAATGTTCAGACTTTATGTGTGTCATTTATTTTAATTAGTGTTAGATGTTATTTTTAGGTCTCCAATTATAGACTTATACCATATTTAGTAGCTGTCCTACAGGACTTGAACCCACGGCCTACAGGTTCCTCCGCCCTCGCTCCTAGGACACATCATCAAAATTTGTCAGCGAACCTTTAGTTTTTTTAGGAAACCTCTGGAAGAGTCAAGAGCAGGACTTTAATCTGATAAATCAGGTCAAAAACTATGCCGAGGGCAGAACTTCGGCTCGCAAATGTGTACCAAAAACTCCATTTTGATGTAAAGATAGCAATCTACAAGAAGCCGACAAAGATACTCATAGTATCAAATCTTCAATATAGTGGAACCGGAAAAATTGAGAGTGGCAGTAAAAAACAATTATACTCAACAAGAGAAATGTTTCTAAACTGAAAAAAATTTTTAAACAATAGAAAGTATCTATACACCATTTCTTTGTTAACGTTGTTAACTGCTTCTTTTATTAATTGTCACCAGATCTAGATCTCTCGTAATACGGCGTGAATCTAAATTTCCTTGGGATGCCTGCTCTACCCAATTTCACAACACCTTTGAACGGTTCAGTTAAATCTTGTAGAAGATATTTCTCTGTAATCGGTTCACCGAGTTGTTGTGCTACGTATCGTGCTTCTTCAGATGGTCTTATTTGATATGAAATAATTGTGCTCAGGTTTCCAAGGATTTCCCTTTTGAAATCCTTCATTAACTGACTTGCTACTATCACGCCCACGCCATATTCTCGCGATTCTCTAGCTAGTAGGTCTAATGCTGACTCGTTATACGCTAATCTGTGACCTTCGTCAATAATGATAAAAAATCTGGGCTTTCTACTTGGGCCAGCTATATACATGAAGCCTAGTAGCTTCTGCAGAATTACCTCGGATATTGCTGTTTTAACCTCATTGTCTCTGACTGAGCTAAAATCTACGGTGGTTGTCTCAGTAACTATCTGTGAAAGAGGCAGTGTAGTGGGACTAGAAAAATATTTTTTCCATAAAATAGTCTGTAATCTACCCTTGAGCGTAATAATTGTGTTCCTGATCTTAGGATCATCAGCCATATTATCCAGGATTTTCTCTACATCGTCTAGAGATGGGGCTGGTTTTGCCCAACTTTCGCTGTCATCTTCAGTTATTCCGCAACTATGGTAACTTTTTAAAAACGCGTCAGCTAGTTTGGCTCGTTGTTGATCACCTAATTTAAAAATCTTATCAAATGCATGGGACACACTCAATGCTTTATCTTTGGGAGTCCAAGGCGTTATATCCTTACTTTCCTTGCTGTCTAATTCCAAAGGGTTTATTGTGACTCTGCTTACATCAACTATGTTACCTAGTTTAAAAGTTCCTCCTTTAAAGTCTAATATTATAGATGAAATTCCATATTGTTCTAGCTCCCTAACAATTGTCTTCAGGCTTTGCGTTTTTCCGCTTCCTGATGATCCGCATACTAGTAAATGCTGATTTGTTTCTTCAAAGGGTCTCCAAAACACATTTTCTCCTTGATTGGTCGACCCAAGTAAAATGGAAATATGGTGTGTCTTATCGCTAATCGGAGTTAACGGTGGCATAATAATTAGTGAAATATTTTCGGTAACATCTTGATCAACATAAAGAGTGCGAACCACTGGTTGCGCGTTTTCACTAAAAATATTCAGCTGATATTCGCCTTTAGGTACAGATAACTTAGCTACCCCGTCTGAATCGGTTAACTGGGAAAATGAGTCCAGTTTCACAGACACACCTCGGGCAGGGTTTGATTTTTCGTCTTTCACAATCACAGATACAGAGAAATATGTAGGTTGTTCTGAGTTAGTTATATCTGAACGCGGTTTTTCGATAATAGGCTGTTCATGACTCAGAATTTCATGCTTTACAGGGTTAAAATATTGCTTATCTAAATACGCTTGATAACCTTTGGTATTCTTGATGAGAAAAGGAACCGGCATCGATTTGATATATTGGGAAGTTAATCCTTGTTTACTCATCTTATTGACTTCTGATTCGATGTAAGTTTCGGGTAAGCTGAGCGATTGTAAGATAGATAGCCATGTTGTTCGATCTACTTCATCGTATGTTAAATATTGTCTTAATGCTTTAAAAACTCTATAAGTGAAAAAATTTATCTTTAATTTTGTGGAAAAATCGTCTTTAATAATATCAGTGACCGCTGGAGACAAAAGATAGAATGCGTCTCTCAGCCCCTCTCCTCCAGTTGAGACATTAGCGACCGCGCTTACTACCGCTCCAAGTTCAAAGAGCCCTCTCCACAAATTCTTGATCTGCTTAGCAATATCAACATCTTGAATCAGATCAGATGCTGGATTGCCATGTGGGACATATGTTTTATGTGTAAGTTGGTTAATTCCGCTAACGGGCCACATCTTCCCTAACTTTCCATAAGTCGGTTCAGTCCCAAAAGTAAACCAGAAACCTACAAGATTACTTGAGAATGTCGAGAAGAATCTAAAAACTTTGCCTCGGATTATTTTTGCGAAAACCTTGTCAATTTCAAGACCGATGATTCGTCCTTGCTCAGTGCAGGTGTACGAGCTAAGCCCCTCAACCACCTTCGATTTTCGAATAAACCCTAATTTAACAAGTATGTCAATCTCTTGGATATTATCTTTGTCGAAACTACTGCCAATAAATGCTCCGTGATATCCTATTTCTTCGGCTACAGAAATAATTCTGAGTACAAAGCTTATTTTCTCTATTTTATCAGGCGTTAACCCATAATCTTTGAGTTTATTCTTGAATTGATCGAGCATTATATGGGTACCCTTGACGTAAATAATGAGAAATCATCTATTATATATAACTAAATCTGTGATTTTTTTGTCTATGATTTTGAATCTTATCTGAAGCGTCGTTTTCCAGAGTTCATTTATCCGCAGGCTTTTATTTCAAAGTTTATACACTCTTCAAATTATTGATTTAAGAAACATAGGCCAATATATCTCAGAAAAATATGTATAATATGCAATGTACTTTGGGTGGAAATGTATAGATTTTAAGGTGCCAGCACCGCCGTTTCGCGAGACCTCACGGAGCTCACTAATCGGCAGCGTCACACGGTTTGACTTCTGGGTTCGGAATGAGTCCAGGTCGGGCCCGAGTGCTATGGCCGGCTGATGAAGCCAATGTTCTAAAGGTAAATTAAGTTATCGATTAAAGATTAATGTTATTACTTGTTGGGATAAGTTTAAATAAATTCTTTATATGTATGGCTGTATATATATGCTATATAAACCGGTTGATATAAATGCGGTTAAGGAAAGCTATTCTAATAATAACAGTAATTGCAATAATAGTCGGAATAATAAGCTTTAATCCATTAATTAAGAATAATAAATCCCAGATATTGGTATCAACAACAACTAGTCTTTACGAGTCAGGGGTTCTAGATAAAGTAAAAGAATTATTTGACGCAAAACATGATAATTATAATATCTCATTTATTTCACAAGGGACAGGTCTAGCTTTACAAACAGCTAAACAAGGTGACGCCGACTTAGTTTTGGTGCACGATCCAATTCGTGAACAAAAATTCCTTCAAGAAGAATACGGAGTTAACAGAAAGATCATCGCATATAATTTTTTTATCATTGTAGGACCTAAAGAAGACCCTGCCAATATCCAAGGCAAAGATATTCTAGATGCTTTAATTTCTATTAGAAACGCAGGACAAAAAGGGGAAGCAATTTGGGTTTCAAGAGGTGATGATTCAGGGACTCATAGCAAAGAGAAATCACTATGGAACTTATTAGAATTGAACACTGAAGATTTTGGCGAAGAATCGTGGTATCTTGAAGCCGGATCTGGTATGACTTCAACACTCAGGATAGCTGACGAAAAGCTGAGTTATACTCTGACCGATAAAGCTACTTTCATTACTTTATCAAACAATGTAAATTTGGACCTTTCACTCCTAATAGAATTATCTAAAAATTCTTTGAATGTGTATAGTGTGATAGCGAGTAATCCAAAGGTGAACAATAATGTTAATTTTAATGGCGCTATGGATTTCATTAAATTTCTAATTTCGACAGACGGACAAGAAATCTTCCAATATTATGGTTTAGATACATATGGGACACGTCTTTTTAAACCGTTCATTTATTCTCTAGATGAATCTGAAGAACATCTTTTCAGAAGTTGGGTCCAAGAATTAGCCTACTTTGATGGCACCGAATGTCCACCTAAGTATCGATATCTGCCAGATAACATTTATTCGTGATTTTCATTTTTTTGGGGTTAGATATTTGGGGTTTGTTGAAACTTTTGCAGAGGCATTTCTTGAGGCTTTAAACCTAATAGTAACCGGAGACCAAGAATTACTCCAAATTGTCGTAATGTCAATATATATCTCGGGAATGGCTGTAGTCTTAGCTTCAACTTGGAGTTTGGTAATAGCTATATTAGTAGGCACCAGAAATTTTCCGGGTAAAAGATTTGTCACAGGAATTTTTCATGCAATGATGGGAATTCCCACGGTAACATTAGGCTTATTTTTCTATTTAATTCTTTCACGGAGTGGCCCTCTAGGTTATTTCGGTCTACTTTACAGACCAGAAGGAATTATTCTAGGACAGGCAGTTTTAATCTCACCGATAATAATCAGTTTCGCTATTAGCGCCATTGAATCAGTAGATCCAAATTTAAGGAACTTAGCTCGAACATTAGGCGCCTCAAATTACCAAACATCCTTGACAATCATGCGGGAATCTTCAAACCAAGTTCTGTTATCCATTGTTGCAGGATTTAACAGAGCTATTGCCGAGTTAGGTTTAGCAATGATGCTAGGTGGAAATATCCGAAATGTTACACGGGTCTTAACAACTACAATTGCTTTAGAAACATCCAGAGGCGAAATTGCGCTAAGTATTGCTCTGGCGATTATTCTCCTGATTATAGTTTATTCCATTAGCTTAGCTTTGAGCCTATTACGGAGGGAATGAAATGGATAGGGTACATATTCTACTAGATAATGTAAGTAAATCTTATGGTTCAATAATTGCGTTAAAAGAAATAACTTTAGAGGTTCATAGAGGTAAGAAATTATCAATTGTTGGGTTAAGCGGTTCTGGGAAAACAACTTTACTTAAATTAATAGCCGGCCTAGAAAATCCATCAATCAATGAAGTTCAAGTGAATGGTGAAGTTGTCAAAGCTGAAGATCTGAGGAAATTATCTACCATGGTTTTTCAGACAAGTGCTATATTCAACACAACAGTTTACAATAACGTAGCTTATGGTCTTCGCATTAGAGGAATGAGTGACAAAGAAATTAAGAATAAAGTTGAAAAAGTATTATCTTTAGTTAGACTAGAAGATTATGCAGACAGAAACACTCGGAAACTTTCAGGTGGAGAACAACAACGTGTCTCACTTGCTAGGGCTATTGTGATCCAACCAACGATACTATTACTAGATGAGCCGATCGCGAATCTAGATCCAGCTAATGCATTGATAATCGAACAAGCAATCAATCAGCTCCAAAGAAATACAAATCTAACAATTGTTTTAGCTACCCACAATCTTGACCAAGCGAGACGATTTTCTAATGAAGTGGCACATATCCTAAACGGAGAGATAATCGAGAAGGCCCCCACTGAATCATTTTTCTCAAAACCACAAGACATCAGAACAAAAAAATTTGTTTCCGGCGAACTTCCAATATAACAAATAATAATAGCAAGATAGTTAAAGCTATAGCATCGCTAACTGATAAAAAATAAGATGTGAAAATATTGAGCAAGATTCGACCCGAAGGAGTAATAGTGCCACTTCTTACACCGTTTAATAAAAATGAAAAGATTGATAAAAAGTCTCTAATTAACCTCATAGACTATCTTCTTAATTCCAAAGTTGACGGATTGTTTATCTTAGGATCATCTGGTGAGTTTAATCTCTTATCTGAAAAAGAGAGATCTGATTTTATAAGATTGGTTGTTGACCAAGTTAATGGTCGGTTACCGGTTTATGCAGCCGTTTCTGATCCTGGAACCGAAAACGCAATCCGATATGCTCAAACTGCTAAAGATGTGGGAGCAGATGCTATTGTAGCTACTACACCTTATTATTACAAGACCAGTCAAGAAGGCATAATTGATCACTATAAAAACATCATATATAGATCTGAAATGCCGCTTATGATATACCATATACCTACGTGGACATACCAAGATATTTCTTTAGAAACCGCAAATAAATTGGCGGATGAAGATCTTATTGTGGCTTTAAAATATACCACGAGTAATATGAATGCATTTCAGAACTATGTAAGGCTTCTAGGGAACCGCATTTCAATGTTGATAGGCCAGGATCCACTATTCTATACAGCTTTGGAGTTAGGCGCGGATGGGGGTGTCCTCGGATCAGCTAATGTAGCACCGTCACAATATGTAGAAATATATAAAAAATACAAAGAGGGGCGAAAAGAAGCGTCTAAGAAAATCCAAAATTCAGTGTTTCCTCTTACAGATATTATGGGATTAGGATATTATCCGGCTGCACTGAAAGAAGCTATGAAATTGATAGGTCGCCCAGTTGGCCCAGTCAGAAAACCATTAGTCCGAGTTTCAAATCTGCAGATACAACAAATAGCCAAAGCTCTTAAACAGATGAACATGCTAAAAAAATAGAGAACATTAAGAATTACATTCTTTAACTGATTTTTAAAGTTATCAAACTTTTATACTGGTGAAAAGTACGTAAAAATCAAATAACTTATCTCTTAATAAGCAGAATTGATTTATATGGAACTGATTAAAGAAACAGAAAGCCTCTGTCCTGAATGCTTTAACGTTATTAAGGCAGAGCTTTGTAAAGACGGTGATAAAGTTATTATTCGGAAAAAATGTTCTGATCATGGCGAATATGAAGATCTCTATTGGAATAGCTACGAGCAATATATGCGAGCTGGGAAATTTAAAAAAATCGGTAAAGGCGTAGATAATCCCCGAACTGAATCAATAAAGGGATGCCCGAATGATTGCGGTATTTGTCCGAACCACAAATCTCATACTACCCTCGGAATAATCGATGTAACCAATAGATGCAACCTTAAATGTCCAATCTGCTTCGCTAATGCAGCCGCAGCAGGCTACGTTTTCGAACCTTCACGGGAGGATATATTTTCTATGATCGAGAATTTAGCTGCAAACAGACCCGTTTCCACTCCGGCACTTCAGTTTTCAGGCGGTGAACCCACTATGCGTGAAGATCTTCCAGATTTCGTTGTTAAAGCGAAAAATTCAGGGATTTCACATATTGAGGTCAATACTAATGGAATACGTATAGCAAATAATATTGATTACGCAGAGAAACTTATCAATGCAGGCGTTAGCTCATTTTATCTCCAATTTGACGGAGTTAAAAAACACCCTTATACCGTTACTCGAGGCGCCGATTTATTAGATACTAAGATCAAAGCTCTTGAAAATCTTCGGAAATTAGGGCACCACAGCACAGTATTAGTTACGACACTTGTTAAAGGAGTGAATGATGATCAAATCGGAGATATACTTAGATTTGCCGCTAATAATTTTGATGCAATACGTTGTGTGAATGTTCAGCCCGTGTCAATTACAGGCAGAATAGATAAAGAGAAACTTCGAGAGTACAGAATAACTATTCCCGATTTCATGCGATTAGTGGAAGAACAAACAGATGGGCAGATTACGCAAAATGACTTTTTTCCTGTTCCCTCTGTTGTCCCATTTGCCCGTGCAATGGGCGCGTTAAAAGGAAAAGAGTATCCACAGTTTACTATGCATGAGCATTGCGGAATGGCTACATTTGCGTTTATTGAGGATGGTAAACTTGTTCCAATAACCAAATATGCCAATATAGCTGCATTTATGAAAACTATGGATGAAGTGGCCGATTTAGCTTTAGATGGGAAACAAACACGAGCAAAAATAAAAATGATTGGATCACTCAAACATTTGAAGATAAAGGTTCTAGGCGCTCTTGTGAATGGAGTAATAAAGGATGGAAGCTACAAGGCATTAGGCGATCTGATGCATAAAGTCGTAATGATCAGCTCTATGCATTTTATGGATGGGTATAATTTTGATCTTGAAAGAGTTCAGAGATGCGGTATTCATTATGCTGTTCCTGATGGTAGAATTATTCCGTTTTGCACTATGAATACTCTACATCGTCAAGAAATCGAGAAGAAATTCGCCAAAATTCCGCAAATAGCTAAGCAAGCCGATTAAAAGAAGAAAATGATGACGCAGTTTCTGCGATTTTAGGATTTTTAATAGAATTCTTTATGGATAATTATTTGCCTGTTATCTGAGTTGACTGTTATATCCACGCCATTTTTGGAGAAAACTCTTCTGAGATAATAGATGCGTTTATTTGATCAAGGAAGTTTCTCAAGTTTGATTCATACCCTCTATATTATTAATAATCAAGCTATAATAGATAAACTATTCTCGTGTTTAGATATTTACGTAATCAATAATAGGTTATTAATTAGGCGAACTCAGCACTCAAGTTGAGGGTTGTCATTTTTCAGACATAACTATCCTCTTCACTCAACGTATTCTGAAGGGCTAATGTCTTCATAGTTCGCCCATTAAGCTTTAGAATAAGGGTGCTTTTAGACTTTCAATAATATCGTTTGTTAGCAAAATTAGAGAACTATTCAAATTACGTAATTAATGAAAAAATGATAAATGCTAAATTTTGTATTAGGCAACCTTCGGAAAGCGGTTCTTGCAGCTGCAAAAATAGGCATTCTCCAATTATCTTGTTTTTTTATTAATAATCAAGAAACTTCTAGCCTTTAATTTGTTTTATCAATTCTTCAACCCTTGTTTTAGATTCTGTTGATTCCTTAGCCAGCTGATCCATAAACTGCGCAAAATCACTTTCAAAAGTCTGGGATGTTCCGCTTCGAATGTCAGTCATTAATCTGTCATAATATGCGTTTAGATAATCACTTCCTGCTCCTTTGAGATCACCTTCAATATTCGCCAAAGTATCAAGTAGTAAATCTTCTCTTCCACTTAAAGTCACAATAAACAAGGAGCTCCGCATATCGTATAGCGTACTTGATCTAGAAAATTCTACTTGTAGTTCCTCTCCAGTAGATCTAACGTCATTTAATTGAAGCTGTACTATGGAATATCCTACACTAATCCCAATAACTACACCTACTATAAGCGCGATTATGGTCCATCTATTCATATATCCACGACAGTCTATTCTTGAATTTATAGGCTTTTTAACTCAATTTGGCAGCATAACGACCCTATAACGACCCACTAACAATACCTTCACAACAACATATGAATAGATGATTAGTTAAGATTGTTTATACCATGTTTATACTATCTAAATTGATTCATTTTTTTGGGATAGAGGCCGTGATGTTTCTGCCTAAACATTCTAAGACCCATTGTTACCAACCAGACTGAACCTGCTAGAGATGCAAAGGTTTCTGGAATCGCTACACCGTCCCAGCCTAACATCCAGATAGATGCTGAACCAATCCCCAGTAGAATAATGAGAACCCCAAATCTTGTCTCCGGCGTTTCTCGGATTAATGCTACCCCAAAGATCCAGAGGTATAAAGGCAGTAATGTGAAGAAGATTACTGAAACAAAGGTATGCAGTACACCAAAAGTTTCAGGAAAAACACCTATAGCGATTAGCGAAATTCCATCAAGAAAAATGATTGATGCGCCAATGCGGCTTAAATGGCTTTTCAGAGTCTTAAAAAAGCCTCCTGCGAAGACTACGATTAGAATTCCACCAAATATGAGCGATAAATTAAAAATTATCGCTGAATTGCCTTGAACCCCAAGGTCACTTAAAGCATTATCTGTCCAGCTGAACCAAGGAGAAATTAATATTGTAAATAATAATAAAAGGAGTAAAAAAAACGGCGCTACTATACCACATAACCCTGCAATCCTCAACCTTGTTCCAGCAGTCAACACTTACCCTCTTTAATGTATAGATTAGCTACAATTAATAATTTTATCGAATTAATTGTTTGAAAGCCGAAAAGAAACAGAAATAAATAATCTTAAATTTAAAGAGTAATTAACAATTGTTTCTGATTACTCTTAGGCATATAAAATAAAAAAACCTAGGTTTTTTTAAGCTCTTTATCTCCTACTTATTATCAGTTTTATTTAAGATCTTCTTTATTGTAAAAATCCAGTCTTCTGGGCCTTGTTTACTATAATTCCACTCGAACTGCCCTTTATATTCTGCTTCAAAGTGATAGTATAACGGTTTTGGCTCATGGTCATTAGTTATTTTAAGCGTTTCTCCTTCTTCAAGACTATTCCACATCTCAAAGATTTTTGAATGCCTTTCAATCGGTGGCATATTTCTTAAATCCAGATTTTTAGTTGCTTCGCTCATTACATTTATGGTTGGGTACCCAGACTTTTAAGTTTTAGGATTGTTTTACTCGAAAATTATTTGAGAATTCATAATACCTACAGTCAAGCTATTCAACCGCTCGATAAGAAATTCCTATATGACAGTGTAAAAGATATGCGCGACGAAGAATTAGCTCAAAAAGAGACGAATGATCAATCTAACAATTCAGAAACAAGTGAAGTAACTTAACAAGGGAATTTGAATGGTATGAACATGGTATGATTTTAATGGTATTATAGTGGTATTAAAACGAGTATAAAGAATGGTATACACATGGTATACATTTTAAGTCAAATAACAAGCATGATTTTGTTATAATTTATTATTAGCTTCTAATTGTAGGTACACAGATGTTTCAAATAGTTCTTGACATTTTTGGGGGAGATATATTTGAATGATGTGTGTACCATGCAGTTTTAGACTATTTCAGCCGTCGTGAAGCCATGAAAAACGGTTTCACAACCTAGGGAAGAAAACATTGTATCAATCTTTTTCTAGCTGGTATCATGCGACTTTTATTTAGCATATTTTGGGTTTGGGCTTACTAGTAAGCCCAAACCCAAATTGTTGTTTAACAAAAATATTTTTTTATATCATTTAATCACACCTAAAGTGCATGGGGAATGAGTCGCTGGTAAAGCGAATTGCCATGACTGCGGCGACGGTTCTTCTGATGACATAGCATTTATATTAAATTGGAGTAAATAAAAATCTAGTTAATTTTTTCTAATCTCACATAGATAGATTTAGCTAAGTCTTCATCAATAGCTATCTGAGTATGATCAATCTTAAAGACATATGTGGGAAAATTCTGAATTAGGTTAATTTGTGTCCCTGGAAGTATTCCCATAGCTAAATATTTCCGGAGGAAATCGCTCTCTCTTGTTGATATATAAGATAAAGTGCCTTTTTGACCTGGTTTCATATCCGATAATGCAGATATGGCTTTCTTCGTGTCTTTTCTTGCATTTTGACAACACTTTCCTGAGGGAATTGGCTTTCCGTGTGGACAAAGCTTTGGATGGCCTAAAAGTTCACATACATTTTCCTCTACTCCTCTTTGAAGAAGGTGCTCAAGTTTGCAAGCAACATCTTCTACTAATTGTTTCTTGATTACTAAAATGTCAACTAGCAGGCGCTCGGCTAAACGATGTCGCCTTACAGAGTTACTGGCCTCCTTCGTCCCATTATCTGTCAGCGTTACTTCTTGATCAATTAAAGTTATTAGCTTTTGCTTCATAAGTTCCAATATTCCTTTATTGTTTTTTCCATTTAATTCGTTGACTTTGACGGATTTTTTATTATCCTCATTTAATATCCATAGGGCTTCTAGTATTTCCTCAGCAGTTTCACTTATGTTCAATTAAAATTCACTTCCCCCTCAATTTTTTTACTAATATTGGTTCAATAGGTGAGTCATATCCGCAGTTGGGGCATTTAACCATCTTACAAGATTTGAAGAATAAGCAACCTATGCATGTTGTGATGACTTTGCTTTCATCAAACTCCGATCCACAGAAGCTACATATCATAGTACCACCTTTGAAAAGGTTAGGATTATATTAAGTAGACCACCCATTATGAATGCAAACGGAAAGATGAATAGTGCGATCGCGAAAGCTGTTTTTGCGCCCCGCTCTTTGAGCATGATTGCAAATTGAGCTATGCATGGAACAAAGAGAGTCAGAGTTGCAGCAGCCACTACCATTTGTACACCTGTTAACAAACCTTGTTGTTGAAGATCGTATAGTCCCGCAGCCCCATAATCTCTCCGAAAGAAACCAAAAAGGAAGATGGTTGCTGAATCATCCGGTAGCCCAATAGCGTTGATCAAAGGAGTTAACCCATATATGATCAATTGAAATAAACCCGTCCATTGGCCAATCATTATCAATATACTTGCAAGGATAAATATTGGGAATACTTCGAAAAAATACCATTGCATTCTACTATAAGTCTTCGCGAGGACATTAGAAATCTTTGGTAACCTTAATGGAGGTAATTCCATGTAAAATCTTGGTGATTCACCAGGTAAGATTATTTTCGTTAAAAACCCTATTACTAAGAAGACAATTACCATGAAGAATGCCCATATAAGGAGAGCTATAGGGTTTTCTGAGAGTATTGCTATTATAACCCCCAATTGTGCAGAACAAGGTATCGCTAATGCAAGCAGTATTGTAACCATAACCTTCTCTTTCTTTGTCTCTAAAGTCCTACTCACAATAGTTGCCATCGTATCGCAGCCGAAACCAAGTGTCATAGGAATAACAGCTCTACCGCTAAGCCCAATTTGTTTGAATAGACGATCTATCAACATTGCCAGCCTTGGGAAGTATCCCGTATCTTCAATGATGGAGAAAGCTAAAAAAAAGGTTCCGACGATTGGAAGTATTAATGCTACTGCGTATTGAACACCTAAAGTAAATATCCCGTACTCTCCAACGAATAGTTCTTGAACAACAGGGATGGGGATGTAAGTTAAAAAGACATCAATTATGTAAGGGTTAATGTGATCTCCAAATATAGAGCCTTCAAGAAATTCAACTAGCACCTGTGCTCCAAACACGCCGACAAATTGATAAATCCCAAAATATAACACAAGTAATAGTATAGGAATACCTGTGATAGGACTCATCATCAGCCTACTTAGCCTCTCAGGTATGCCGTCATTATTCACCTCTTGGTCGGACAACACATTGGCCAATATTCGGTTAGTCTCATGCTGTCTATGCATTGTGATGATATAATTCAAAGGATAGCTGTAGTGTCTCCGTGTCTCCTTAATGATTTCGGATACTAAATCATAATTTTTATTAATCTTGTTTTTATATAGATTATGAATATCTAAATCTTCTTGCAGAAGTAGTAATCCAATTACCCTTGTTGAAAGTTTGAAATCCTCAGTTAGGTGTTTAGCAATTTTTTCTAAGGATAATTCTATGATATCGTCGTATCTGAGGTTACTTGATGAGATTCTTAAATTGATTATCCTTTTCTTCAGAATATCTATACCTTTTCCACTAGTAGATACCGTGGCAACCACCGGTATTCCCAATTGTGATTCTAATTGTTGGACATCAATCTCTATCCCAAGTTTTTCAGCTTCATCCATTATGTTCAAAACCAATATAACCGGGAGGTTGGCTTCAATGAGTTGGAGAGTTAAAGGCAGCATCCTCTTCAGATTCTTTGCGTCTACGACATGGAGTACAGTGAAAATCTCATCATTTATGATTATGTCTCTGGCAACCCTTTCCTCATCAGTTATAGGAAGCAGAGAATACATTCCTGGCGTGTCAATAACCTCAAAATCTCGATCTCCTATTCGCCCCTTCCCACGTGAGACCTCTATTGTTGTTCCAGGATAGTTCGAGACTGTTGCATATATTCCGGTAAGATTTTTAAAGAGAACGCTTTTTCCCACATTGGGACTCCCCACAATAGCCAATTTTCCCAAGCCCTTAATTTCAGCCGGTTTGTTTCTATGGGAACTGTTTTGTTTGTGTCTTTTTAAAAACGCCATATGCATAACCCCAATAATTAGACTCGCCTAATTAGGTAAACCTAACCAACTATTAATAGTATTTTCCTCAATAGCGTCAGAGGTCTTTAAGCGTTTAAAGCTGCCTGGACTTATTTGTGCAATCATCGCTGGGATCTTCATATGAGGCCCAGGAGGGCTTGGTTTAGTCCAAAGTCTTGCAGTCATTAATATTCTCGCAGTTCTTGGATCGGTCCTCAAATGAACTATCTTTATTAATAGACAAAAAATTTCAGTATTCTATAAATTGATTTTTTGGCTTTATCATCTAATAGATCAGGTAAAACAGAGGGATAACCCCACATATTTAAGGACTTATACCGAAATACTGGTGGGGACGGTAGGACTTGTACTAAATTCGGTATAAGTCCATGATAGAATTAAGATATTAGGCATATCATTTTGATGTTGACTGTATAAGATTTGTAGCGTTTTTGTAGCGGGACCGAGGGTATTAGACCACTGTAGCGAGCGAATATAGATAAAAATGTCAGCATGCGGATGACATTGGACATGCCTATTAATATCAACATTTGAAATTAATAAAAGTTTTTTTTTAATATTGAAGCCGTTAATGTTGTCACGCGCTATTTGGTGTCTTGCTTGACTCTGGACTAATCTTTAGAGTGCTTAGCGATAACGGTTTTGATGTCGGAAAGCTTCTTGTTTAAGGGTTTAAGGCCTTTCTCAATTAAATTGATTGTCCCGGGCATACCTGTGTCTATGAGGACTAGTCCTTTGCTGTCAACGCCTACACAAATATTGAGTCCGCCAGCTTCACCTAAGAAGTCTTGTTTAATGCCTTCTAGGATGTACCAATTTGGCGCTATCCACCCAATATTTTTCGCCTATTTCCAATTCTCTGTTTTCCGAAATCTGTTAAAGATTATGAAGTCTCGTGGCGTTTTCTGAGAAGATCATTCTAGCAATGTGGTATGCTTCATTCTCATTTAT
>Ga0187827_10003492_pt1 | contig 20280 bp, 11 predicted proteins | sample ETNtaG_39_FD_167969 | JGI IMG/M metagenome (GOLD analysis project Ga0187827, IMG submission 167969) | Marine microbial and viral communities from oxygen minimum zone, Eastern Pacific Ocean - ETNP2014_SV_150_PacBio MetaG (Illumina Assembly) | ecosystem: Environmental > Aquatic > Marine > Hypoxic... | reverse complement strand
CTCACTGGCGATTCAGCCCCGTCTTCATGCGGAGTTTGCGCTCGGCTGGCCGAATTTCAAAACGCACGAATCGTTCTTCCACTTGAACGATCAACTCCGTACCCAGCCGCTCAGGAAAACTCCGGGGAAGGTTGACTCAAACTGGTTTGGGGCCATCGACCTGTCCCACGGCGAGGCAGTGCTCATAAAGTTTGACCCCGAACAGGTGCAGCAGATTTACACCGGAGTCTGGACAAACGGCACCATCTCGACTGTCGAACCGTTCGGCAAGCCGAAGAAGGTTCAGCCTGGCGATTCCGTCCGGCTCGATCTGTCCTTCTGGCTGTTTGGCGACAGAGAAGACATCGACTCACTCACCGGAAAGAACGCGCCATCGAAACAAGCGTCAGACGCGCTTGCGAAGATGTATCAACGAGTGAAGCGTGATGAAGGGGGCAAGCATCGGGAAGAGCCCTTCAGATTCGTTCCTGCGAAAGACGCCATGCTCCTTTCCGTATCGATGCCCGCGACACATCGCCAGGCGCGCGTACCACTGCCTGTCCAGGTCTCGGCCCGTGCCCATACTGCGAGGACATTGAAGGGGAAGATTGATCTGATCGCTGAAGAGTCTGGAAAGGTGGCAGCCAGCGCACCTTTTCAAATGGATTCCGTTGCACTGGCAGGAGGAGTTGGCAATCCGCGGAAAACTATTCTCCTGAAGGTAACCGGTCTGCCTTCCGGCAAGTATCGGGCGCGGTTCACATCGGCAGATCAGATTCTGGCACCGCCCGCATCAGTGGAACTGATCTTTGGTTTTGATGAACGATTGCTGAAACGTCGGAAGGAGCGAGAGGACCGCTTTCGGGCAGCCATTTCCAAGACCCGGCATCGCATCCCGATTCAGTGGAGTGGCCAGCCACCAAAGGCGAAAGGCTTCCCGATTCGGTTTGGGATTCCGCTCCCGCGCGGTCTCAAGCGAACGGTGGAAAACATGAGGATTGATGGGGCCATATCCCATCTGACCCCACTGGCACTCTGGCCGGATGGGAGCCTCCAGTGGGTGTTGGCGCATTTTCAAAGTATGGAAGGTGGCACATACGCGGTGGAATTCGGTTCTGGAGTGAAGAGCGCGAATTCGCCTGGGTGGAAGTTGGATGCAGGTATGGTGATCAAAAACATTCGTGAATCGTACGCTGCCAATGACGTCGTCTCATCTGTCACCGTTTCCAGGTGTGCGGATAATAGAAAGACTGACTCCGGCTTCACCGATGAAACATTCACAGCAAAGTTCTCTGAAGCGGATTGGCAGCTTGAATATGACCGGCCAATGCTGCGCACGGTCCGTGCGGAAGGCTGGCACACGTCTGAGAGCGGCGAAAGATCTGCCCCGTTCGTGTTTCGCGTGGACATGCACATGGGCCTGTTGACGCGGATTCAGCACACCATCATCTACTCGGGCGAGCCGGACGAAGATTTTATAAAGGACATCAGCCTGTCCTTTGCACTCAGAAGCAAAGAGATTTCCAAAGTAACCGCCGGGACCACCGGCTTCGTTTTCGACGACCCCGAAGATGAGCTCTTCATGCTTCAGGACGAGCTGGATCACTGGGAGATTCGGACCCGTGATCGGCGGGGTCGAGAGGCTCTGCAAAAGGAAGGACGTGGATCGTTCGGTGGCTATGTCTCACTCTGGGGAGACGAGCCAAAGCTTGCAGTCTTCATTAAGCAGGCGGCGGAAAATAATCCCAAAAGCATCTCCTTCGATCCCCGCTCCGGCCTCTTGCGCGTCGGACTCTATCCGTCAGAAACGAAACGCCTCCTGGACGTTCGCCGCTACAACAAGAAGATCAGCCGCGGCTATCCCGATTACGAAACAGGCAGCGAGACATCGACCGCACAGGGCTTCGCCAAGACGCACGATATCTGGCTGCGCGGAGGACACTGGCAGGACACGGCCGAAACTTACAGGGACCTGGCAGAGACCATCGACCATCCACCTGTGCCCTGGCTTGGCGACCGCTGGTATGCGGGCACTGAAGCTGCCGGGCACTTTCATCCTTACGATCCCGAGCGTTTCCCAAGGCTCGAAGCCGCGGCCCGGCTGCTCTGCGACGCGGGCATCATCCAGACCGAACGTGCGAAGCTGCACAACTGGATCAACTTTGGCGACTGGCTCGGCATGCCCACGCATGGCAGCTACTTCGGCCGCGGTCGCTACGGCTGGACCAACAACGATGCGCATCCGGCGAGGGCGCTTTACTACAACTGGCTGCGAACGGGACACCGCGAGTATTACGACGCGCTGGCCGCGATGTCGTGGCACGCGATGGATATCGACCTGGTTCATTACGCAGATGGAGGCGACCGGCCCTGGTCCCATGGCCGGTCCAATCTTGGTCGGACGCGGCGTCATTCAAGATCCCATTGGTCACTCTATTCAACCGGGCCGTGGACGGATGGCGTGGCGCAGTACTACATGTTGAGCGGCGAGCCACGGCTTCTCGAAACGCTCGTCTTCAGCGCCGACCATGGGACACATCTAGCCAACCTGGCGCGGCTGTTGGCCCCGGTGGCCGCGTCGCCAAAATACAAAGATCGTCTTGACCGCTACACCCGCGAGGTGGAGGCAAAGCTGGAAAGCTACACCCGCCAGAATGGTACCTTTCGATGGGCCTGGGAAGTGTTACCCGGAGCACTCGATTATTTTGAATGGACGGGCTCGCCTGAAGTCGGACAGCAGTTGCTCGAGATTGCACCGAAGTCCGGATCGTTTTCGAGAGGTTTCCATGAAGCGTTGACAGCACGCCTCACTGGTAAGAAAGAGCATCAGGAGGCCGTTCAGAAAGCGATCCAGAAATGGAAGGCCCGCGGGAGCTATCCGGCAGAGACCATGCGCTCGACGGATCTCGGTGTCCGGCTTGACGCGCTTTACGACCTCGTAAATCGGGACCATTCAACGTGGCAGGAGGCGAATTACTCGCTGCCTTCTTCGCAGATACCGTTTGTGCTGGCGACGCTGGCGGACATGGAGGAGTGGTCTGGGCGCTCCGCGACCAGAAGTGCCGGCAGTAAGGAGGTAGCCGCGGAGCGTCAGCACAAGGACGTTACCGCGGAGCGTCAGCACCACAAAGAACGCCTTCTCCTTTTTGACCACTTTTCGAATGATGTCGCGGTCGAGTGGTGTGGCGGGTATCTGGAAGGCGGAGAGTTTGTTCGGGGGAAGGTGTTTCGTGGACTTCGACTGAACAAAGCCTTACTGCACTATCGGACGCACCAGAGCTACACGGCACGTCCGGAGTTGCCGGGCGGTCAGCATTTCGACGTTCGTCGAGGCACGCTCCGTCTGTGGTTTAAGCCTGATGAAGCACTGGGCCGCGGCCAGCCACAGACATTCTTCTACTCCTCGGCCAGCGCCGGTGAGGCGGATACGTTTCATTTATGGTCGGATGGCAAAGGCAGGCTGCGGTTCACGGTGACCGATCATCGAGGCAAAGCCTGGAAGACTTCGGCCCGAGTGAAATCCGGCGCCGGCCGCTGGGCCTGCATCGAGGCGGCCTGGCAGACCGGGACAGGAAGAGATGGATTCCTTTCTTTGCGCGTGGACGGCAAAGAAATAGACAAGGCCAGGAGCTCGATACAGGTGTCACGCATGGGCACTGAATTGTGGATCGGCTCCAGTGCCGGCAAGCAGAAACTGCACGGTGTCATCGATGAGCTCCGCATCTGGGATCGGCCTCTCTCGCCAAACGAACTAGCGCCCGAGGCAAAAGACGCAGTCATCGGATTCAGCGATGAAGAGGCCCGGGAGCAAGGCCTGCTCTTCTATCATCGCTTCGACAGCCGCGTCTCTTGCGATCCCGACGGTTACGCCGGCGGTAAGTACCCGGTAGTAGTTAAAGGAGGTGGAGGAGAATCCAGACCTGGTATGGCCGGCAGATTCGGCCACGCTGCTCAGGTCAGCGGCCCGGCCCGTGGCTCGCTTCAGTTTGCGACGGAGGGTCACTTCAATCCGGCTGCCGGCACGGTGGCCACCTGGTTCAAGCCGAGCCAGACACTCCTCGACCATTGGGGACACCTGTTCGCCGAGTATTACAGATTCTGCGACATCCGCGTTACAGGCCGCCGCTTCAACTTTGAAAGCCCGGCCGGACGCATCATCAGTCGCTTCCAGAATATCAAGGCCGACGAGTGGTATCACGTCGCGGTCACCTGGGATCTGAAGGCGCAGAAATACGCGCTCTACGTCAACGGCAAACTTGATACGGAAATGTCAAAGCCGCCCAAGGTCACGAACAACCAGAACGTCTTCCACATCGGCGGTGACGAACATGCGAGGCAATCTCGCCGTGCGACCTACGACGAGTTTCGGATCTACAGCCGCGCCCTGAGTGCAAGCGAAATCGAGTCGCTCTTTGAAACCGTGGTCGCGGCCCCGGCCTTTGATTACTGATGCGGGGTGGCGGATGGGATTCCGGGGCTGCCACTTACGGCGCGGAGAGACAGGCGATTCAATCCTCTTGAACTCGTTTATAGAACGTGGAGAAATCATGCCTGGGCACAAATCCGAGCAACTCCTCCGCTTTGGTCGTGGGGAACTGACCGTGGATGTAATGACTGGAGATGTGGAAAAGCTCGAAATTGCTCGGCAGGCTCTCGACCTCGAGTCCGAGCCGAAAGGCCTGGCCGACATCATCAGGATGTGCGACGAAAGGGGAGGCTCCCGGTGAAGAACCGTGACGTGGCCCAAAGCCGTTGTAGTGAAACGCCACCACCTGGATGCCGTATCGGTCTGCGAAGACCTTGCAGGTTTCGAGCCCGAGGTACTTGGTGATGAAATAGAGACTCGTGCCCGGGCGGTGCGGACAGGCTTCGTCTACATCGAAATCATAAAGATAGCTGCCGGGCGAACCGCCCCACATGGCGATGGGGCCGGTATGGATGAACCGCTTGATGCCGTGATGGGCCGCGGCCTTCAAAGCGTTGAAAGCCCCACGCAGATTTACATCCCATGCAAGCGTCGGATGGGGCCGCATGACAGCGCAATTGATGATGGCTTCCATACCTTCTGCGGCATCTATCACTTGTTGCGGCTCAGAGACGTCCACCTGCACGGTCTCGTGTTCGTCAGACTCGAGGGGCCGAAGATCTGCTAACCGTAATTCGTGCCTGCCCTCGATCTCCGCTATGCCACAGGCAGCAACGGGGCCGCCGGCACCGAGAATTAGAACTTTCATTTATTTGGCCTCTAGACCTCTGAACATGTGAATCTCTGATTTCAGATCATGTCATCGCCCTTGTACCCGCCTTCCGTCCACACCTCGCGGGCCAACTCAATCGCCTCTTCAGTCGGTTTCATTTCCACGATTCCTGACGGCGGCTGACCAGGCCCCGCGTGTTTGGGCCACGGAGACCACTGATCGTTTTCGTATGGCTTGCGGCTTTCCTCGTCCTTGAAATCAGGAACTTCGATCGGTACGCCGTCTTCGAGCGCGCTCTTCCACGCGATGATGCCGACGGAAGACATCTCCACACCGCGGTAGACATCGAGGAATGGCGGCTCGCCCGACCTGATCGCGTTGCCGAAATGAAAGTTCGTCCAGAAATCGCCTCCACCATGGCCGGCCTTTCGGGCGAGGTCTCCGTGTTCCGGCCAGTCAGGTGTGTAGACCTTTTCCTTGTGCTGTCCCGGCTTCTGATGCCACTCTTCGTGCCAGATCCTCACCTGGCCTGAGCCGAAATAGCCCTGCCCTCGTGCCAGCTCCATCGCGCCGCGGGAACCATGCACGCGATACCAATTGCTGTGGCCGGGCAGAGAGAGACCGAAAATCCGGAAAACGGCGCCGTTGCCTGTACGGCACAGAATGACCGAGCCGGGATCTCCCTTTCTGACATACTGGCTGGTGACCTCGCTGTTGGCTATGGATAGGCCATTGACCCTGACGATTCTTTCTTCCGTCATGTAAACAAGAGGCGCCAGCGCGTGGGTGCAGTAGTACGTGGATGGAATCCAGTTGCGCCAGTGATTCGTGCCCGGAGAGATGCTCAGATGGGAGCGGGCCGTCATCGGATGATTGTATTCACCCTCCGCATAGGTCACATCGCCGATCTCGCCGGACTGGTAAACGCGCCGCATCTCCTGATTGAATGCGGTATACGGATAATTTTCCGCAAGCATGTAGGTGAGACCCGTTTTCTCGACCGTGCGGCAGAGAGCGACACCTTCAGCGAGGGTGGTGTTAGATGCGGTCTCGCTCATCACGTGCATGCCAGCTTCAAGGGCCTTGACAGCGAACGGCCCATGTTCGTGGAAATAGTTTGCCAGGATCACCGCATCCATGTCGTGCCCGAGAAACTCGTCGTAGTCTGTGTACGTTGCCACCTTGTATCTCTCGCCAACGCTGTTCAGTTTCTCTTCCCAGTGATCGCAGATCGCGACCAGTTCCATGCCCACCACGTCGTTCGCTGCAGCGGCAAAGCTCTGCCCGCGGCCGACACCAATCACACCCACTCGAATTTTGTCACTCATAATCAGACTCGTCTGGTGATGCTATCTGAGGAAGAGCGCGCGAAGTAAACAACCCTGCAGGTTATGTCAATCAGTCTCGTCTGGTGGAGAGTTTCCTGGCCCCAATCGTGGGAATCACATTTCCATCCGATATAGTTCCCGCCTGTTTAATTCCACTCCATACGACTCTACGAGGTCGGAATCATGAATGGCTGATAGTAAAACCAGAATGGCGATTGCGTACAGGGCGGCATCTCTGATGTATGAAGGGCTCGAAAAGGAATACTTTACGGCGAAGAGAAAAGCGGCAAAACAGATGGGCATCGATTACCGTTATCGGCCCGGCGATTTACCATCCAACGGAGAGATACGAGACCAGGTCCAATCCCTGGCCCGGCTCATGGAGGGCGACGAGCGCTTCGAAGTCCTGCGATCGATGCGGCTCGCCGCGCTCTCCCTTATGCGAAGGCTCGCACGATTTCGCCCCCGCTTGATCGGCAGTGTCTGGACCGGTCACATCCGGAAAGATTCGGATGTCGATATCCATGTTTTCACCGACAATGCATCTTTCATCACCGACATTCTCGATGATGAAGGGCTGGCCCACGAAACGGAACGGAAGCGCGTCATCAAACATGGCGAGGCGCGGACGTTTACCCATATTCATGTTTATGATGATTACGAATACGAACTGACCCTCTACCCCTCGGACAAGGCCCATTACGTTTTCAAGAGTTCCATTACCGGGAAGGCCATCGAACGTGCGTCCATTCGTGAACTTGAAGAGCTGCTGCAGAATGAAAAGCCCGATTGCAATCTGGAAGACGAGCTTCTGGATTCGGAGGAAATGATGAATCCATACGAAATGTATGACCTGCTGCTCCGCCCTCTGGAGCGCGTAAAACAGAGCCCAAAGTATCACCCGGAGGGCGACGCGCTCTATCACAGCCTTCAGGTCTTCGAGCTGGCGCGCCGGGAACGGCCGTATGATGAGGAGTTCATTGTGGCCGCCCTGCTGCACGATGTCGGCAAGGCGATCGATCCGCATGACCATGTCTTCGCCGCACTCGAAGCCCTCGACGGCCTGATCACGGACCGCACGTTCTTCCTGATCGAACACCACATGGACGCGTTTGCTTACAGGGACGGCACCCTCGGCAAGCGTGCAAGAAGAAGGCTCGAGGAATCGGAGTACTTCGAAGACCTGATGCTGCTCCGCGAACTCGATTCAGCGGGACGACAACCAGGCATGCAGGTGGCGGAGCTCGAAGACGCGCTCGATTTCATTCAGGAACTCGAGGAGGAATACGCGGACAACGGTGAATATTGAGGTGGCCTACCTCTTGAAAAGCCCCTTCTTCTTCGGCTTCTCCTCCGGGGTTGGATTCGCCTGCCGGTCGATCAGGCGCTGCCTGCAGTTCTCTATGGCCGCCATCAAGTCTTCCGGGGTCTGGTAGCGTCGGTCGCGGTCCTTTTCAGTCATCTTCTTGATCATCATCGTCAAGTTGAGTGACAGATCGGAATTCTTCTGCCGCGGGTCGGGGAGCTCTTCGTTGAGCTGTTTGGCCATGACCATCGCCGATGTGGTGGCGTCGTACGGCAACTCGCCGGTAACTGCGTGATAGATGGTGAGGCCAAGTGAGTAGATATCAGAACGGCAATCCAAATCCTTCTGTCCACGAATCTGCTCGGGCGAGGCATACATGGGCGTGCCGATAATGCCGCCGCCTTCGCCTGCCGTGGCCTTATTGTCTCCGGCGGCTTTGGCGAGGCCCATATCCATGAGCTTAAGGCTGAGGTCGGGCTGGACCATCAGGTTTTCCGGTTTAATATCGCGATGGATGACTTTGCGCTGCCAGGCAAAGCAGAGAATCTCAGTCACATATTTCGCGATGGTAAGCGCGCCGTTTTCGGGAATCTCGCCCTGTTTTTCGATGACTTTTTGGAGGGTTGCTCCGCTGATGAGCTCCATCGCTATGAAATGATGACCGTCCGCCTCGCCTGCGTCGAAGAATTCGGGCAGATAAGGGTGTTTCAGAGCAGACGCGGCCTTGGCCTCGATTAAGAAATCCTTGACCGCATCAGGCTGCGAAGCCAACGACCCTCTGAGCACTTTGAGGGCGACGACCTGGCCATCGGACTTACGCTTTGCTCTGAAGACTCTCGCCATGCCTCCTTCGCCGAGCTTGGCCATCAGATCGTAACCTCCGAGCTCTTTTCCCTGCGGGTTGCCGGATTGGCCGGCTCTGGTCGGGGTGGATTTTACCGGATCGGGAGAAGGCGGTGGAGGCGCGGGCGGCGCAGAAGTCTGAGGCACCTTCATCTGCGATTGGCAATGAGGACACTTAACCACCTTCCCCTGTTGCTCATCACTCACCTTCAGCTTCTGCTTGCAACTGGGACAGTTGATGATCATCTAACGGCCTTGTTTTCGTGGAGCGGCTATCCCGCGGTCGGCGAGCATTTTGCCCACTAAAACCCGAAAGGCAAGCAGAGGCGGTTTCGTCGCTGCTTGCATGCCTGCTCCCCATTCCATGATTCCTCCTCGACCATCACGTTTGAACAATCCGGAGCACTCTGGATAATTTTCTGTCCTTGAGAGTTGGAGGGCACAGCCATAAAACTGCTCTGGTAACAACTCAGGCAACATTTCAACCATTTGAGACCACACTATGCGAACAATGAAACTCGCTTCCGCGTTTTTCCTTGCAGCCTTCACGTTTGATTCGGCCCGAGGCGAGACAAAAAAGCAGCAGTTCAAAGACTCTATCGACACTTTTGCGGGCACCACCATCGGGAACATTGAGATTACCAAGGCCACCTACCTGAAAGTTTCATACCTGGCAAAGGCGCCTGGTTCAGGGAAAGTCGTGGAGCAGGGCCTGCCGGCCTACCATGTAAAGAAAATCAGCTACGCTGATATTCCCATTAAATATCGCCAGGGGCTGGGCAGAATCAAGACCGGCGATTTCGACGAAGCCGTGCGCCGTATCAAGGTGGGCATGGCGGAACCCAAGGTGCGTCCGTGGGTTCAGCCGCACGGCAAATTTCACATCGGCGTCGCATATCAGGCCAAGGGCAGTTATGCGGATGCAATCAGGGCCTACCAACTCTATATGAAAGACCACCCTGATAATTTCTACATTCCTCAGGCAATTGAAGCGATCGCCATCAGCCACACCAAGCTTGGCGGGGCCGATAACTTCGGCAAGGCTCAGGCATCCTTTAAGAGCCTCACCAAATTTGGTGAAGTCTGGACCATGCGGTCCCGTGAAGGGGAGGCCGAAGTGCTGGAGGCCAGGGGCGACCATGCCGGAGCGGCCAAAGCCTACGGCACGATCATCAAATCCGTCCGGCTGATGAAGCAATCCGACCAGAAGAAGTTCCGTAGCGTGCTTGCACGTTCTTACAGAGGCATTGGCAAGAATCTTCTCGCATCCAACAAGGGGGCAGAGGCCGTCGCGAAATACCAGGAACTGATCAATTACTGCAAGCTGGCCAAGTATCCTGCGGGCATGGCCATTGCCTACAACGGCATCGGCGATTACATGAAGCTGAATGGAAAGTATGAAGACGCGGCACTCTCCTTCCTTCGCACCTCCATCCTTTACGGGCAGGGCCAGGAAAAGGAAGACGCCCGGGCGCTCTTCGGCGCGGCCGAGTGCTTTGACCATCTCTTCAAGAACGAGAAGGCCGACAGGGCGAGAAAGAAAGAACTCAGGGCACGATCCCTTCAATTGTTCAAAGAAGTCAAGGACAAATACCCGGCAACGGAATATGGCAGGAAGGCGATCGGCTTTGCTCCCCCGAATTGAGCGGCAGTGCGGGGCGGGATTTCCATCCTGCCGGTCGCAGCTTCAGAACCTGCGCCACTCAACTTTTGAACCGGAGTAACTGTCCTGCTAGACTCGCGGCCATCGCCTGAGGAGGAAATCAATGGCCGCACCTATCCTGCCCCTGCAGGAGCAAATTCAGCATCTGAACCGCATCGGCATCTCGCTGACCCTGGAGCACGATCTGCAATCGCTCCTGGAGCTCATCGTTCAGGAAGCGCGTACCCTCGCCCGCGCCGACGGCGGCAGTCTCTATCTTGTCAATGGGAACAAGCTGACCTTCACCGTTGCCCAGAACGGCACCCTCGATGCCCGGCTTGGTGACAGCCAGACCACACGCGCTTCATTCCAAAAACACGAGATTGATATCACAAACACCAGCCTGGCGGGCTATGTGGCCAATACCGGTCTCACTCTGAATATCGATGATGTCTATAAGCTGGGCGAGGAGGTGGAATACCGCTTTTCCTCCACCTTTGATGACATGAATAACTACCGCTCCAGGTCCATGCTGCTGGTGCCCATGCTCGACCGCGGGAGCGAAGTGGCTGGCGTGCTCTGCCTGCTGAACGCCATGTCGGCCACCGATGAGGTCATCTCTTTCAACGAGGAATACGAGCCGCTCCTTTTGTCAATTGCGTCGCAGGCGATGGCCGCCATCGAAAATGCACGCCTGATCGACAAGGTGAAGCGTTCGTACCTTGATACGGTGTTCTGTCTTTCCATGGCTGCCGAGGCACGGGATAACGAGACCGGCGAGCACGTTCGTCGTATCAGTGAGTACTCCAGCATTCTGTCCGACAGGATGGGCTTCTCCGCGGAGGATGTGGACTCCATCCGCTACGCCAGCCCACTTCATGACGTCGGCAAGATCGGCATCCCGGACAACATCCTTCAGAAGCCGGGGAAGCTGACGGATGAGGAGTATGAAATCATGAAGACGCATACGACGATCGGCGCATCGATCCTTGAAGGAGATTCGGAGTACATTCACGTGGCTAAGCTGATCGCCCTGACCCATCACGAAAAGATGGATGGAAAGGGCTACCCGAACGGCCTCAAAGGGGAAGAGATATCCATCTTCGGCCGAATCGTGGCCGTTGCAGATGTGTTCGACGCTCTCGTGTCCAAACGTGTTTACAAACCGGAAATGCCTGTGGAGAAGGCGAAGGACATCATCGTTGAATCCACCGGCACCCATTTCTGCCCGACAGTAGTCGAAGCATTTCTCAAATCACTGGACGATTTCATCGACGCAAAGGCCAGGCTGACAGGTACGGACCAGGAGGCGGATGCCTGAATGAGCAAACGCAAAGTGGCCATCCTTGGCGCGAGCGGCGTTGGTAAACACCATGCCAAATGGTTTCACCTGGCGGGATGTGAAGTCGTCGCCCTCGCCGGTACAAGCGAAGAAACCTGCGCGGCAGCGGCCGACGGGCTTCGCGAAATCTTCCCGTTCGATGGCAAGGCATATATCGGCATCAGCGAAATGCTCCAACAGGAGACCCCGGACATGGTCTCCATCTGCACGCCCCCTCACCTTCATGCGGATCACATCATTCTCTGCCTGGAGGCCGGGTGCCAGGTCCTCTGCGAAAAGCCACTCCACTGGCTGCCGGGCAAGAGCCTGAAAGAGCATGAAGCCGACCTGCAGCGAATCGCCGAAGCGCAAAGCCGCACCCGCCCCTTCGCATGCAACCTGCAATTCGCCACCTGCGGCGATGCATATCGAGATATCTTCAAAGAGGTCACCGGTGTTGAATTGGGTGCGCCTGAGAAATTCTCAATGCAATGGACCCCGCGACCAGGCCGCGACCACCCGAAAGAATGGTTCTGGAATGACCTCGGCCCGCATGCCTTGAGTGTGGTGATGAAGCTGGTCACCAATCCCACTCTCGTGAAAGAATCTATCGACTGCCGGGTAGGAGAGGGCGGCACATACGCAACCTTCACCGTGAATTCAGAAAATGGCAGCCCGTGCGAGGTGAACTTCCAACTCACACCTCCGCCAGGCGGCGAGGTCATTCGAAGACTCGGTGCGAATGATTTTGTTGTGGACTATGCGGCCCGCGCGGACGACGAAGGGATGTTTCATACATACTTCAAGCACGGCGAACAGGAATGGCAGTTCGAAGACTTCATGAAGGCATCCATCGAAGGCTTCATCGACTGGGCCAACGGCGAGGCCGACCGCCCATACGTGACCGGCGACGAGGCAGCCGCCAACCTGCAAATGCAGTTGGAAATCTTCGAAAGGGCTTCTTGATTGGTGGTGAACGCAACTGGGACAGGCACCGGGTCAAGAGGCGGAAGTGTGAACCACCTCTATATCAGCAGGCTCACCGAATTCGTCACGGTGGTGGATTCAGTATTATCCATCGAGGCGTTGCCAGTGTTCTTGGCGCGGCCGTTGTTCTCGGTGATGACAACTCCTTCATCCTCTCCGGCTCCAGCATCCATCAGGTGATTTTGATCCTGGCTGGCGTTGCTCTTGCTCACGGCGGAGATGATGTGGTTGGGATTGGCGTTCATGGCGCCTACCACTCTGGTGGAGCGCGGCGACAGGTTGCCGATCTCGAACTTGCTCAGGTCGAAGCTGCCGAGGAGATCGACGCGGTTGTTCGAAGAAGTGATTCCGTTGTCCTGGGTGATGTCGTTGTCTGCGACTCCGCCATCGGCGATGGCGCGCTGGGTGACGGGGTTTGCAGCGCTGCCCTGGCGCTGTCCGTGGGCGAAGACGGCCTGGGCTTCGAGGTCTCCGAGGCTGCCTTCGATCTCGCGGTATCTTGCCTGATTGAACGCGTTGCCGATCTCGTTGGCGATGGTCGTATTGCTGACCGTTGCCGAGAGGTCGATATCGAACTGTTGGATCGTGTCGGAGCGCTGGTTGATATCGTTTTCGGCATCGCTATCTACGCCGGCGAAGTCATTCAATTTGGCCAGCGCGTCCTGCGCGCCATTCTGATCCTGTGCGATCTGGGAGCCGGCCTTCGCGAGGTAGTCTTCCGCGTTGGCGCCGGCGATGTATCGCTGCAGGTAGTTGAAATCAAAGTTGGCCGCGTTCGCATTCGTGGCCTGGACAGCCTGAATGGTGATCTGCTGCCTGTTGTTGGTCACGACGGTCTGCGTGATGTCTTCGGCCTGGGTCTGGTCGTTATCGACGTTTCCCCCGCTAAAGGCTCTTGCAGCCTGGTCAGTATTCGCTGACTGCGAGGCAGACCGGAATCCTTCGGACAACAGGTGATTCATGATCGCCCGCTGCTCGCGTACGCCTCCCCCGAGCATGCCGGGGTCAGAGTATGGGGTGGTGGATGAAAGGGACATGGGTTGTCTCCGTGGACAGTAATCTCAAGTAATGGGGTTCAGCGCGTAATGAGTAATGAGTAATGAGTAAGTTTGGTCTTGGATTGCCGGTTTTCTCTTTGGCTTCGGTTGGTCTCTGTAGCTGAGAGAGCTGCCTGCTCCACTCCGTTTCGCGACGCTGCTCGAGCGGTTGTGGTCTGTGCCTTCCTTGCTCTTAGGTCTAAGGTCTAAGGTCTAAGGTCTAAAGTCTTCCCCTCTATCCAAAGAATGTAAGACTAATAATTCCCTGCAGGGTCAGATTGCCATCGGTGGCAATGAGTTTCGTAATCAGGTCATCGAGATCCGGGTTAATGACACTTCCTCCGAAGCGGGTAAACATTCGGGCCCGGAGGATGAGGTCGCGTGTATCTCCTGAGCTGCTGGCTCGGATGCCGTCGAGAATATTCTGGCCTCCGCGCTGACCGAGGAGTGTATCGTCGCCCGCGTCTCCGTTGATGGTGTCTTGGCCGAAGATGATGTTTTCTCCGCTGTCGAATGGCAGGAATCCAGTCTCAGCGAAGGTGAACTCGAAGTCACTGTTGGTCGCGCCGGAGATGGTGAACGGCCGGATGATTCGGGCGTATTCTCCGAAGATGGTGTCGTCCCCTTCACCACCGTTCAGGGTGTCGTTGCCGGCGGTCAGCGTGTGGTCGAGCTGGCGTTGAGATCTGAGGTTCTGGATGCTCTGTTCGAAATCATCGACGATGCCGCTGAAGTTGCGGTATTCGTCTTCGAGGTTGTCCTGGTCTGCGCTGTCTTTGAAGACCGGGAGGCCGATGGTGCTGTAGTCTCCGACGAGGATGTCGTCGCCGATTCCGCCGTCCAGAGTATCGTTGCCAAAGATCTCTTCATTGGCGGGGATGATTCGGCCTTTGCCTCGTTCGGCGAATTCTGAAGCGTCGTTATTGATGATAGTGAAACTGTCGCTCCCCAGGCCATGTGGTCAGCGAATTATCCGCGCCCAAAAGGGCACGAAAAAAGCCCGCCGCATGCTCAGCAGAAGAAATGTCTTTCAGGAAGAACGCTTTGCATTCTGCTGAAGACAATTCGTCTTGAGATGATGGGCGATCATCTCAATTCGCTGGGCATACAGCGGGCCTTTTTTGCAGCATCCATTATCGAGTGCGCAGGAATTTCATTAATGTTTTTGCTTCATTTTCTGTAGCTGAGTTTGTGGATTAAAGCTCGCATCAGGCCTCCTCGAAGTACTTTCAATATTCCTCTGCTAACCTGGAGTATGAACTTCAGGACAGGCTGCGAAGCGACCCAGTGAATAGCCCATTTATCACCGAAGCCATAGGCCCGGAGCTTAATTTCAGAGGTTATCCTTGACGATAACCCCTCATGATTAACCTCTTAATCACAGTCAGATAGGGGGAATAACTCCACTGCCACGGAAGTATCAGCTACCGCCGTCCTTTACGTTTCCCCTTCTCTTTCTGTTTGTCTCGCTTTCCTTTTCCGCTGCCACGGGGCTCCACTTTCTTCCGTCCCTTTTTCTTCGCTTTCGCTTTGCTGCGCTCTTTGTGTTTGAGCCAGACAGGCTCACGTTCCACTTTCCCTTTTACCTTACTGCTTTTGCCGGATGATGACGCTCCGTCGGGCTTGAAGTAGACGTGGCGGGCGGGGATGTCCACCTCATCGATCATTACGTGGATGCGTTCGCCGAGGCGGAGGACTTTGCCGGATGAGCGGCCGTGGAAGACCAGGCCCCGTGGGTTGAAATCGTAGTAATCGTCTTCGAAAGTGTGGATGGGGAGGAGGCCCTGTACGAGGGTGTCTTCCAGTTCGACGAAGAGGGCATTGTGGCGCATGTTCACGATGATACCGGGCAGGGGCTGGCTGCGGTGTTCGTCGAGGAAACGGAGGAGCTTGAGGAGACGGAGCTCACGTTCGGCCTCTTCGGCTTTGCGCTCGGCGTGCGAGCAGTGTTTGGCGAGACGCTCGAGTTGCTCCTGCCAGGACGATCGCTCTTTCTTAGTACGCAGATTCCCATCGAGAAATTCGTCCAGGATGCGATGCACCAGGAGGTCGGGGTATCGCCGGATGGGCGAGGTGAAGTGACAGTATCGTTTAATGGCAAGCGCGTAATGGCCGAGATTCTCCGGCGTGTATTCCGCGCGTTTCAGTGATCGCAGCAGGGCGATCTGGATGGGGTAGGCCTCGGTTTTTTCTTCGATGGTTTCAAGGAAGCGTTGGAGGTCGTGCCGGCTGGGGTCGTATGGGATGGTGTAGCCCCACGTCAGCAGGAACTGCCGGAATTGGTCGAGCTTGACATCGCTTGGCTTGTCGTGCACGCGGAACATGCAGGGCAGGTTGTGGTGGCGGCAGATTTCAGCCACGGCAGTGTTCGCGGACAGCATGAATTCTTCGATGATTCGGTGGGAAAATTCGCGGATACGTTTTCGGACTTCTTTGGTTGTGCCGTCCTTGCGAATCTGCACATCTATTTCAGGCATGTCCATATCCAATGCGCCCCGCTCCATACGTTGCTTCAGGAGCAGCTTTGCCAGCGAGTCCATATCGTGCAGCAGTTTCATCACTGCCTTTGACTCCTGGTCTTTTCCCTCGAGCAAGCGTGTGACCTGCTGATAAGTCAGCCTCTTGGTTGAACGGATGACGGTGCGTGCGATTCGGTAATCCTGTAAGACGCCTTCGCTGTCAAAAGTCATGAAAACCGATTTCGACAGTCGCTCCTCTCCTTCGCGGAGACTGCAGAGATAGCTGGAAAGCTCGGCCGGCAGCATGGGCAGCACGTGCCCCGGGAGATAGACGCTCGTGCTGCGGGAGACGGCCTCTTTATCCAGCGCTGTTCCAGGCTTCACGTAATGCGAAACGTCGGCGATATGGACACCGAGCCGCCAGGTGTTTTTGTCGTGTTCCAGGGAAATAGCATCATCGAAATCGTGCGCCTCCTTCGGATCGATCGTCACGATAGTCTGGTCGCGCAGGTCTGTCCGGCCCTCGATGGCTTCCTGCGGCACGACCTTCCCGAACGCCTTTGCGGCTGCTCTCGTCTTTTTGCTGAATCTATCGGCCAGGCTGTATTGACGAATGACCGCGAGAGCGTCTGTGCCCGGGTCGTTGGGATCGCCGAGAATCTCCACCACTTCGCCCGTCTTAGTGATGGCGCTGCTCGACCAATCGTCCACCTTGACAACAACCCTCTGACCGGCCTTCGCATCAAAGGCGTCACCAGATTCGATGTAAATCGGCTCACTGACTCTGGGGTTATCCACCTCAATCCAACTGCGCCGTTTATCCCGGCAGAACGTTCCCACCAGAATCTGATTGGCCCTGCGGATGACACGGACAACTTTGCCCCGCGGGCCCTTGTCACGTCCTCCTCGATTCTGTTTAGAGAGCTGAACGACCACGGTGTCACGGTGCATGGCAGTTCCGCGGTTTTCAGGCGGGACAAAAATGTCTTCGAGGTCTTCAGACCCTTTGGGAATCACGAACCCGACGTCGCTTCGAGTAACTTCCAGAGTTCCAACCACCAGATCGGTATTTTCAGGAAGGCACAACCGCCGTTTCTTGGCTTCAACGAGTTGTCCGTCGAAGAGAAGTTCATCGAGGATGTCGTTGAAACTTGCGAGCTGATTCTTCTTCACGCCGAGTCTCGCCGCAAGGGCATCGGCCTTCTCAGGAACGTAACGACGACTGCGGACGGTTTTCAGGATTTCCTGGGCTGTGAATGACATGGCGTGTTTTGAGTAAGGGGTGATACGTAATGCGTAATACGTAATACGTAATACGTAATACGTAATACGTAAACCGCGATGAGCAAGTTGCTTCGTTTAGACGTTGCTGTCGGGTGGGGAGTCAGAGGTTGATAATGGATGTTGGGTATTTGCAGACTGATTGGGCGAATCGAAAACCATCGACGTTCCCGTATCCAGTATCCAGTATCGAGAATCCAATTTCGCCGGCCGCCGCACAAACTTACTCATTATTTATTACTCATTACCTGTTACGAACGCATTACGTATTTACGCATTACGTATCACTCATTACTCATTCCCCATCACAGAAACTTTCTCCTTCAGGGTCTCTGTTGCTGCTTTCCACCAGCCGGCTTTGCCGGTTTTGAGGCCGAAGGTGTTGCCTCTGGCTTCAGTCGATGAGCCTACGGGTTGGAACTCGAAGCTGCCCGTGTAGTTTTCTTCCTGGATGATATAGGTTTGATGAGCGACCGTGGGAAAGTGGATCTCGTCTCCTCTCCAATTGAAAGGAACGGATTCTTCGGAACAGTGAACGATGATCTCACGGGACTTGAATGGTGAGACCACTGCACACTCGGCGCTTTCGAGAGACTCGATGATCACCGGGCCGAGATCTCCGTCCACACGGAATGCGCTGACCAGGAATGCGGATTCCGCGCGGAAGTGATGGAAGCTCGCATCGATGTGTTGTGGCAGACCCGGGAAAAGGCGAATCTTGCCGCCCCAGCTTTGAAGGAGCATCTCATTGACGGCGGCTGCGGCGCCGAAACCTGCCTCCAGGGTCGGGGAGCAGAATTCCAGTGCGCTGATCCCTTTCCGTTCGTAGTCGCCGCTTGTTGAAAAAGAATTCGCTTCGACGAAACCTTCCAGGTAAAGGCCGAGCATGCGTTCGGCTTTGCGGCCCTGACCAAGACGCGAAGCTATGCAGGATGCCCAGGGGAATGACCATGACATCCACATTCCGTGGCCGCGCCGGATGAGGTCTGCCAAGGATTGTTTTGCCAGCTTCGCATCGGCTTCCGTGCCTTCGAGATTCACGTCGCCGATGGGGAAGACGGGCGCCAGGTGAGAGAGGTTGCGGTGCGATTCGTGTGTGCTCGAACCGGGCCACTCGGTCAGGCAGCCGGAGGATACTGGGTAGTCGGGCAGGCTTTCCAGGATGGATCTCCATTCTCCCGTTTGGTCCAGATCTGCCTGGAGGAGTTCGCTGGCCTCGAGGCAGATTGTCAATAGCTGCTTCATCAGGCAGACATCTAGCGCGGAATCCGCGCACCAGGCTTGCGGCAATTCGCTGTAGAGCTCGGGGCTGTGGGACGGAGCGAGAGTGTATTTCCCATCTTTGAGCTCCCATATCTGTTCGCAGAACCTGAGACACTCCTTGATGAACGGATATGCTTTGTCTCTAAGAAAACTATGGTCGAGAGTGTACTGGTAATGCAGCCAGAAATGCTGGGCCGCCCAGGCACCGGCCATGGTCCAGAGCTGGACAGTTGACCAGCCGTCAATGCGTCTACCCAGTGGATCGGTGCCCGTGGGCAGGCAGGCGCCCTCAAAGCCGAACATGTCTTTAGTATCACGTCTCAGTTGGGGCAGGATATCCAGAAGCCAATCGTAGAGTGGCTCGCCGAGCTCCAGGTGATTGCTGGTGTAAATGGGCCAGTAAGTCTGTTGGGTCTTAATGTTGAAATGGTAATTGCCCCGCCAGGGCGGCACCGCGCTGTCCGGCGGCCAGAGCCCTTGAAGATTGCACGGCAGAGACCCTGGCTGAGAAGCGGAAGCGAGTTTGTAGAGCTCCATGTGCCACAGGTTTTCAAGCCTTCGGTCACTCATCGAAAGCCAGGACTTGTTCCAGAACTCTTCCCAGTGCTGCAGATGCCCGTCCCAGATTTCCCGGGAGGTGGAACTCTCGGCGACCTGCATCCTCGAAGTCGCATCATCGAGTGCCTCCTGCCTGGATTCACCACTTCCGATCACCACGTAAAGCCACACGGGGGCGCTTGAGAGAATCGAAATATTCGTCAGGCCGCTTTCCGATTCTTCGAAATCCACTTTGCGGTCTCCCCGATAGCCTGCGATGAGAACTGCGCATGCCATTGAGTTCGGGATCTTCTGAACGTAACCCACGCATCCATCCTGGGTGACCTCCGCCAGTGGCGGGTAGCCTAGGGCTTCGACGAGATCGTTCTCGCCGCTCAGCAGCTTTCTTTCGAAGCCTACCTTCAGGGCACGTCCGAGATTCTGATTCTGAATACGAATGCACAGGACATCAGGCTCGAGCGAAGCAAAGGCCCTGATCTCCATATGCCGCTGGTGGTGGCGCAGCTTCCTTTCTGAGTGCGCGCGATAGAGGTTCAGACGTTCGTTGAAAGAACATTCCAGCCCCCGGAGATCAAAATCGAGAGTCAGCCTTCCTACCGGCAGAAAGGTCGGGGTGATATCCTCGACGCCTTTGAGCTGTGCCCAGACTTCGTCAAAGGTCTCCCAGTTCTCGCTCTGGATGCACTGTTTGAGGAACGGCCAGTTAAAGCGTTCATCGTCGATGTTATCGAGACGCAAGTCCCAGAAATCGCCTTTCGCCAGGGTGTAGTGAATCTGATTGGGGCCGCCCCACTGCATCGCGCCGATATCACCATTGCCAAGAGGAATGCCCTGAATCCATTTCGGAGGGGGCCTCTCGTTGACCAGAGCCTGGCGTCTGAAGTGATTGCGAAGGGACTCTTTCATGAAGGACAGGCGCTCACTTGGATGGTCGCATAGGTTATAAAGGTGTCTGAATAAAACAAAGGAGATTGCCAAGCGTCGGGGAGAAAACTTAAAATGTGATCGGGAATCAGGATTCAGAGGATTCAAGATTCAGGACAAATCAACACATCAGGACCCAAGGAGAGACCCCATG